>JAEEGL016357604.1_pt1 | contig 16112 bp, 15 predicted proteins | sample 9134231 | NCBI WGS metagenome assembly JAEEGL01 (sample SAMN16246548, study PRJNA631951) | gut metagenome | biome: gut microbiome; feature: rumen; material: fiber-attached | host: Bos | place: Iran: Karaj | collected 2018-10
AGCTGCAGATCGCATGGTGTCTGCGAGAGGACAGAACGGAATTTCTGATAAACCATCACAATTCGATCCGCTTTGCCGTCCTGATAGAGCTGTTTGAGCTTTTCCGCCAGCTGAACTGCTTCTTCGTGAGACGGGGTGTCGCTCAGCTCACAGGTTTCATCCGCATGGAGACCCGCTGCGGCGATCTGGTCTTTTCCCCAGCGGCCGCAGACGATCAGGTAACTGTCACATTTGCTGTCCCTGATCAGTTTTTCGCCGTATCGAAGCAGCGTGTTGTTATATGTACCGCACAAACCGCGGTTTCCCACGATCAGCACATAACAGATTTTCCGGCACTGCGGCCGCGGCGTGAGATACGGGTTCTCTTTCTGGCTCCCGTCGGATGAGGCTTCTGCCAGCACTGCTCCGCAGCGTTCGGCATAGTCCTGAAGACTGCCGTATACCGACTGTGTTTTTCGCAGCTTTGCCGCCGCCACCATCTTCATGGATTTGGTAATCTGGCTGGTGCTCTCAACGCTTTTGATACGCTTCCAGATGGCCCGCAGATTTGCCATAACCTACGCCTCCTCAGGCAAAGCTTGCCGTATATTCCCCGATGATCTTCCGGAGTGCCGCAAGCTGCTCATCACCAAGCTTCTCTCCGCTCATGACAGTCTCGTGCAGTTCCGGGTAATGCCTGTTTACATAGGGCAGAAGCCCTTCCTCATAGCGGGCGATATCCCGCAGCTCCACACCATAGGCATAGCCCTCGCTGACCGCGAAGATTGCAACCACCTGATCTGCCGCTTCCATGGGAGCGTACTGTTCCTGCTTGAGAAGCTCTGTCATGCGGTCTCCCCGATGCAGGGTCGCACGCGTCGCCTTGTCGAGATCCGAGCCAAACTGCGAAAAAGCGGACAGCTCCCGGTATTGGGCGAGATCCATTCTCAACCGTCCCGCCACCTGTTTCATGGCTTTCAGCTGTGCTGATCCCCCGACGCGCGATACCGACAGCCCCACGTTGACCGCCGGCCGAACACCGGCGTTGAAGAGGTCTGTCTCCAGGAAAATCTGGCCATCGGTGATAGAGATGACATTGGTCGGGATATAGGCAGAGATGTCACCGGCCTGGGTTTCGATGATCGGCAGCGCGGTCATGCTGCCGCCCCCCGCCTCCTCACTGAGCCTCGCCGCACGCTCCAGAAGCCTGGAGTGCAGATAGAACACATCGCCGGGATAGGCTTCCCGTCCGGGCGGGCGGTGCAGCAGGAGCGATATTTCACGATAGGCAACCGCCTGCTTGGAGAGATCGTCATAGATGATCAGGACGTCCTTCCCCTTATACATAAAGTATTCACCCATCGAAGCGCCCGCATAGGGTGCAATATAGAGCATCGGCGCAGACTCGGAAGCGCTGGCGCAGACTACGATGGTATAGTCCATCGCGTCGTGCTCGCGCAGTTTCTGCACACAGCCGGCAACGGTCGATTCCTTCTGACCGATGGCGACATAGATGCAGATCATGTCCTTGCCCCGCTGGTTGATGATGGTATCGATGGCAATCGCTGTTTTTCCGGTCTGTCTGTCACCGATAATCAGCTCACGCTGGCCGCGGCCGATCGGAACCAGGGCATCAATCGCCTTGATGCCGGTCTGCATCGGAACCGTTACCGGACACCTCGCCATGACGCCAGGTGCCTGACTGTCGATGGGGCGGGTCTCTGTGGTGTGGAGCTCTCCGCCGCCGTCAATCGGATTGCCAAGAGGATCGACTACCCGCCCGATCAGGTCCTCCCCTACGGGAACCTCTATGATACGTCCGCTGCGCCGAACTTCATCGCCTTCCTGCAGGCCGGAATAATCACCCAGCAGCACGACTCCGATGTTGTCCTTCTCCAGATCCATCACCATGCCCTGCAGGTCGCGGCTGAATTCGATCAGCTCCCCGGCCATTGCGTCCGACACGCCGGAAATCCGGCAAATACCGTCAGAAACGCTGATGACATGCCCGGTCTGATACACCGCGGGGTCCCTGTCCGCCGTCTGCAGTTCTTCCCGGATGATCTGTACGAGTTCCTCATTCTCGTGCTCCAGTACGGAGACATTTTCTTTCGCCCGCTTCAGCATGCCCTTCAGGCTGCTGTCGTAAACTGTATCCCCAACCCGCAGATATACCCCGCCGATGAGGCTCTCATCGACCACGGTATGGAGGATAATCTGGTCTTCGGCCGCATCCTCTCCGGCATCTTTGAGAGCACGCAGAAGAGACGCCCTCAGCCGTTCCTGATGCGAGACGGGCGCCTCGGTTACTCCGCGCAGTTCTGCTTCCAGGATTCCTTTCTCCTGAAACGCCAGCAGATCTCCTCCTGTTACATGGAGTTTTTTCTCTGCGCGGTCTATCAGCTTTTCTGTCATGCGCGCTCGTGCATCGGCGTATTTTTCGTCCGCGAGCAGAATCGCCGCCTGCGCCACGACCTCTTCCATCGTTTCCCGGGCCAACGCTTTTCGGACTACTCTTCTCTGATGCTGCAGCGCTTTGTCGTTGTCCGATACGAAATCCGCAGCCGCCTTCCGGACGGCTTTGTCCATCTTCTCTTTCTCTTCAGCCGCCGTTTCCTGCGCTTCCTTCAGAATATCGTCGCATTCCTGCCCGGCCAGCGCATTGGCGGTCTCGATTTCCGCCAACAGCTCTTCTGCGTTTTTCTGCGCCTGGTCTGCTGCGTCCAGTGACTCTGTAAGCTGATTTCGACGGCCGCCAAAGATTTTCGGTACCAGCTTTCGGCCGATAAAAAACAACACCGCTGCCAGAATCGCAAAGTTAATGATTCCGTATAGGAGTGTATAGTGAAAGTTCCCCACTGCTCCGCCATCCCACCTTTCTGCCGCTGAGGATTCTGCTCTCAGTTTTCACTGAGAAGGCGTTTCGTCAGCAGCTCTGCCAGCTCCGGCACAGCCTCATGCAGTTTTTCAGAAGAAAGTTCCTTTTCCTGCTGTAAGGCCGTCTCGCCGTCTTTTCTGTTCCGGACAGATTCTCTCCGCGCTTCCTGAAGCGCGGAGTCATGGATCTGTTCCTGCTCCTCATGCATCTGCTCCAGAAGGCGCTTCGCTTCCGCACGCTGTGCGGTTTTCATCTCGGAAAGCCGCTGCTCGTTTTCCGTGACACGGGAACGGGCATCCTGCTCTTCCGCCAGCTTTCCGTCGATACGCGCCTGCCGGTCCTCCATGAAGCGGATGACCGGCTGATACAGGAACCGGTTCAGCAGAAACAGAAGCAGAAAGAAGTTGATGACGGTCCAGATAAGTTCAGAAACATTAATACTGATCATGGACTGTCTCCTGTATGCGCAATGGGATCAGACCTTTGCGACCAGCATGAAGGCAATCAGCAGGCCATAAATGGTCAATGCCTCCATCAGGCCGAGCGAGAGAATCAGTGTGGAGCGGATTTCTCCCGCTGCTTCCGGCTGACGGGCGATCGCCTCCATCGCCCTGCTGGCAGTGAGGCCCTGTCCGATCGCAGGCGCGATGGTGCTGATGGAAATGCAAAGTGCGGCCGCAATGGCGGTAAGTCCTGATGATGTCATACAAAAGTCCTCCTATGAAAACCGTTATGTTTGATGATTGATCTTCGTTATTCTTCCACTGCTTCTGACACATAGATCGAAAGCAGCATTGTGAAAACCAGCGCCTGAATCAGGCAGAAAAGCAGACTCAGCGCCTGCATGACCAGGGGAGCCACCACCGGGAGAATACTGTACAGGTTCTCAGTAACCGATTCTTCCCCGTATATATTGCCGAAAAGTCGCAGCGCCAGGGAAAACGGCCGGACAAACTGTTCAATAATTGCGAGGAAAAACAGCGGCAGCGTCATGGATGTCAGTGTTCTTTTCAGGTATCCCCCCAAGCCGCACTCCTTCACGCCGATCACATGCGTCGTAAAGAACGCAATGATGCCCAGCCCTGCCGTAACGGACAGGCTCGCCGTCGGCACCTGGAAAAACTTCAGGTGGCCGGCACCGGGGAGCAGCCCCGAGTAGTTGCTGACAATGATAAAGATAAAAAATGTCGCAAAGACCGGGAAATACTTTTCACAGGTCTTCTTTCCAAGAGTTCCGTTGAAATAATTCTGCAGCTTCGCCACGACAAGCTCGGCGATATTCTGAAGTTTTCCCGGAACCTCTTTCATATTCCGTGTCGCAAGCCAGCTCAGGAGAGTCAGAACCGCGATCATCACCCACATGGTGACTACGCGTCCTGTTACCTCCAATGGCCCGATGGAAAACAGGACATTGCTTGCCTCCTCCACAGATTCACCTCCTGTCACACACCGTGAGAAGAATCAGTTCGCAATCTGTTTTACTGCAGAAACAGGAATACAAGAATGATAACCAAGCCCATGCTGAACATCAGAAGGCTGAAGTCCAGGCTGGCTTTAAAGCCATGTGTTCCTTCCGGCATCTGTTCATATACCGTGAACCGGTCGTTCTCCTGCGGCATGATATAACCGTTGTTGTTATGCCGATAGAGCAACGCGCAAACGCCCTTGCGGATTACCTCCGGCAGGGTGCCTGCCGTACGCGCTGCAAGCGCTCCGATGAAGGGAAGCACCTTCAGCAGCAATGGCCGATAGAAGCCCTCTTCAAGGTTCAGCGCCTTCGGCCACCGGTCGAGGTAGCGATTCTCCTTCATCAGCAGCCCGCGTACAGCAAAGAGATAAACCAGAACGCCGATTGTGACGGAGATCGCACCGCCCTTGAGATTGCCGAGGGTGAAATAGTGTACCACAGAGGACTCTTCAACATGGAAGAAATGCTCCGCGAGCGACGCGATGTAATCCATGCTGAGATATGGCGTGCAGCCGAGCAGCGGAATCAGCACGGCGCAGCCGAAGAGTACTGCCCCTGACACTTTTGTACACCAGTGTCCGTTCATCCCGTCAAAGCGGGCCTGTTCTTCCGGGTCGGCGTTTTTCTCAATGCAGAGGCTGATAAACAGCTTCAGCATATAGGCCAGCGTCAGTCCGCCGGATATGAGGAAGATCCACTCCGCGGCCTGATACCAGACTGCATGTTGTCCGTGCTCCTCAAGAATCTCGATATATTCCACAATGCTCTCATGCAGCAGCGTCTTGGAGACATATCCGCTGCCTCCGGGAATGCCTGCGAGACCGCACAGCCCCATCAGCATGGAGAAAATCAAAACCGGTTTCCCCCGTCCGAAGCCCCGGATTTTGTTAAGCTCCAGCTCGTGAAGATTCATAAACACCGCGCCGGCCGCGAGGAAGAGGGTCAGCTTGAAAAGCGAGTGGTTCAGCATATGCAGGGTGAGCCCGTGCACGGCGCCCGCGCTCTCTTCTCCGAGAAGCTCGCTCATGGCTACGCCCGTCAGAATAAACCCGATCTGGCTCATGGATGAGCAGGCCAGCGTGCGCTTCAGGTTGGTGCTGAACACACCCAGCACCGCACCTGTCGCCATAGTGATCATTGCCAGCACCAGCATCACCCGTCCCCAGGCCGCATCATGCAGAAAGACCTGAGCCGACAGAACCAGGATTCCGAATATACCCGCTTTTGTGATGATACCGGAGAGCAGTGCCGAGGCTGTTGCGGGTGCAACAGGGTGCGCCGCAGGAAGCCAGGTGTGCAGCGGCCACATACCGCATTTTGCACAGAAGCCGAAGGCCGTAAGCACGCCGGCGACATACAGACGGCTGCGGTTTTCGTATCCGGGAGCCAGGTTCCGAAGTGCCTCAATGTTGACTGTACCGAACATGTCGTGCAGCATGAAGAGGCCCATCAGGGTTACCAGACCACCGATCACGGCAAATGCGAGATAACTGTCTGCCGCGTGCATGGCGCCTGGGGTTTCCTCATGCGCGACCAGCGTCCAGGAGGCGACGCTCATCACCTCAAAGCAGATGAGCAGGGTATAGAGATCCGCCGCAAGGAAGACGCCGAGAGTAGCTCCCTCCGTAATCAGATAATAGAGATAGTAGCGGCTCTTATGCTCTGCATGGTCCAGGTATTCCTGTCCGAAGACCGCGCTTCCAAACCAGAGGACCGACCCCATCAGGCAGAGAATCCAGCGAAGACCATCCAGGGTAAAACCCATGCCGAGGCCGCAGACACCGGGGAAATCAAAGCGGATTTCCTGTCCAAAGCCGATCAGCAGCAGGATGATAACCAGCAGCAGATCCACGGTCGGAACCACCCAGCTGGTAACCGCCCGCAGCTGCAGCAGCGAAACATTCCCGGTTTTTTCGCCCGATGTGCCGGAGAACCAGCATACGAGTCCGCCCAGGATCGGCAGCAGGACCAGCGCCGGCAGCAGAATGGAAGAAATCGTCATCCGTTATCCCTCCCTTCAGATCAGGCCGGCAGCAAAACTGCCGATAACCCGCTGCAGTAGCGGCATAAACACAATCAAAACCAGACCAAGCCCGGCGCAGATCCGAAGAGCCGTTGCCATCCGGGGTCCGGGGTCGCTCAGCTCCTCGAGAGGAGTATCGTCAAAGCCCTCCGGCGGGAAATATGCTTCGAGAATAAGACTCAGGAGGTACATTCCGGTGAGGAATGCCGAAACTGCCAGCGCCGCACATCCCGTAATGGCCAGCGCCGTCCCCTGAAACACCGCCGCCTCGGCAATAGCCCATTTGGAGGCGAAACCGCAGAGAGGCGGAATTCCGATCAGTCCGAGCGAGGCTATCAGAAACACCATAAAGATCACCGGGGTTTTCTTTGCATATCCGGTATACTGGAAAACATATTCCTGAACGCCCTGGGGCAGCTCCTCGGTACGGCACAGAAGCGCGCCTGCACAGAAGAACAGGGCGATCTTCAGCGCGCTGTGGGCAATCATGTGCAGAATGGCCGCTGTCAATCCCGCTCCGCTGCAGAGCGCCGCTCCCAGCAGCATATAACTCAGGTTAGAAACCGTGGAATAAGCCAGGCGGCGTTTGAGATGCTGCATGCGCAGCGCCATTGCGGAGCCGTATACGATTGTAAACGAGGTCACGGCAAGCATCACATTCTGTGCAAAGCTCCCTGCAAGGAAACTCGCCCCGTATCCGAAGTACAGCAGCCGCAGAATGGCAAAGATACCTGCATTTACGACCGCCACTGCATGCAGAAGCGCCGTAACCGGGGTCGGCGCGACGCCCGCAGAGGGAAGCCAGCCATGGAAGGGGAAGATCGCAGCCTTCACGCCGAAGCCGAAGAATCCCATCAGAAATCCTGCATAAAGCAGGTTTTCATGTCCGGCTGCCATCGCGCGGTTCAGCCCGCCGCTGCCCTGGAAGGCGAGACTTCCGTAACTGGAGAGGATCATCATGCTCACAAATGCCAGCGCGGCGCCGCTCATGGAATACAGCAGGTATTTCAGTCCCGCCGCCTTGGCAATACCGTCCATCTCGTGCATGACAAGCGGAAGCGTGCAGAGCGTCAGCATCTCGTAGAACAGGTAGAGCGTGAACAGATTCGCCGACATGGCGATGCCGAGAACCACGCCGTAGGTCATCGTAAAGAATGCGAAAAAGCGGTTCTGGAAACGATCATGCTGCATGTACTCAAAGGCATAGAGATTTGTGATCGGCCAGAGGATCGCTACGATTGCGACGAATACGGCGCCCAACCCGTCAACATGGAGGGCAAGGGAGAAGTTCTCTCCGAAAATCCTCGCGAAAACAAAATGTGTATCCGGCTTTGCATACAGGCAGAACAGCAGCATCCCGATCGCCGCAGCCGAAACAGCCGAGCACAGGCTCATCACGTACACATTGCGGCGGTGGGTATCCTCGATCGGCCGGACCATCATGCCGAGGCCGCCCAGGAAGGGGGCAAGAATCAGGAGTAACAGCAAACTCTTCATTTCTCAGCCCTCCTTATATCAGGCCGGCCGCAAGGCCGGACAGCCATCCGAGCAGCTGGCTCGGGAACAACCCCAGCACCAGCGCAGCGGCAGCCAGTACACACAGCGGCGCCCGGATGCAGGGACCGCAGCCAATGCGTTCAAATTCAAATTCCTCTCCCGGGAAGAAGCCGTGGCTCACCGGCGGCAGCAGATAACCTGCCGTAAGGAGGGCTGAAACCAGCAGCACCGCTGCTCCAACCCATCCGATGCCGGGAAACGCCGTGAAGCTTCCTTCGGCGAGGTACCATTTTGAAACAAAGCCCGCGAACGGAGGAATTCCGATCAGCGATAGCCCTGCTATTGCAAAGCAGAACAGTGCCAGCGGCATGGACCGGCCGATCCCCTCCAGCTGCTCGACCCGGGTTTTGCCGGTCTTGCAGATGAACGCACCGGCGCACAGGAAGAGGCAGACCTTCGCAACCGAGTGAAAGACCGCCTGCAGAACCGCGCCTGCAAATCCCGCGGTATTCAGCAGCATCAGCCCGAATACGACATAGCTCACCTGAGAGACCGTGGAATAAGCCAGGCGTTTCTTGAGGACTTTTTCCTTATAAGCCAGCATGCTGCCGGTAAACACCGTCACCAGTGCAAGAACCAGGACGGTGTGCTGAACATAGGTGCCGCGCAGAGCATCTGCGCCGTAGAGATAATAAACTGTCCGCAGGATGCCGAGAACACCGCCTTTTGTGATCACGCCGGAGAGCACCGCCGAGGCTGGAGCAGGCGCTTCGGGATGCGCAGTAGGCAGCCAGTCATGCAGCGGGATCATACCAGCCTTACCGCCGAATCCAACGATCATGGCAAGAGCCGCGCCGAGCAGAAGCGGACTGGCTTTACCGCTCAGGGCTCCTCCTGCCGTAAACAGCGCACCGTTCGTTGCCGGATAAACCACAAAGAATCCGAACAGCGCCAGAGCCGCGCCGAACAGGGAATAGCCGAGATACTTCATCGCGGCACGCCGGGATGCCTCGGTCCCCTCATGGAGCACCAGCGGGAAGGAGAGCAGCGTCATCGCTTCATAGAACAGGTAAAACGTCAGAAGATTTCCTGCATAGCAGAGTCCCAGCATGGCGCTGAGTGTCAGAAGATAGAAGAAATAGTAATCCTCCAGCCGTTCATGGAGATATTCAAAGCCGAAGATGCCCGCCAGCAGGAACATCACGGTAAACAGCACGGAGAAGATCCTGCCGATACCGTCCACCGACAGCACAAACGCCATCTGGGGCAGGCAGGAGACAGAGACGCTTCCCCGGCACAGGCACGCCAGCAGTACCAGTGCGAATTCTGCCCAGAGCAGCCCGATAAGGACACGCTTCGATGCCTTCCTGCGCGCGATGAACGCAGAAACAGCCGGGAGCAGAAGAGGAATGATCAGAAACAGAGCATTCATGGTATTCCTCCTTCTACAGCAGGCTGACGCCCTGCGAAATAATCCGCATGAGCGGCGCAGCAAAGCAGCCCAGCAAGACGACAATCAGACTCATACACACCATCGTAAACCAGAAAGGAATACCGGGTTCATAAGAGCCGTGGTGATATACTTCGCCGTTGGGTCCTGTCGGCATTTCTCCGCCTTTCCAGATCTGCACGATGGTGGGGAGATAGTACCAGGCGTTGAGCAGGCTGGAAACGGCAATGGCCGTAAGCGCCAGGATCATCTGCCACTGCGGGATTCCCTCCTCAAGGGCAGCCTGTCCGAGTACAAGCTTGGTTACAAAACCTGCCAGCAGCGGTATGCCGACCATCGACAGCCCCCCGACCGTGAAGCCGATTCCTGCCGCGGGGCAGCGGCGTCCGGCTCCGCGCAGATAATAGAGCTTTTTCTGATGTCCGGATGCCTGGATCATTCCCCCGGCTGAAATAAAGAGAAGGGGCTTTGTGAAGGCATGTGCAACAATCTGGAAGATGGCCGCGGCGATGCCCGCCGGTGTGCAGAGCCCCAGCCCCAGGTAGATATACCCCACCTGTGCCACGGAGGAATAGGCAATCATCCGTTTTGTGTGGTGCTCGCGCACCGCCCATATCGAGCCGTAGATCATCGCGCAGGCGCCGAGGACCAGCAGCACGGATCCGACTCCGAGGTCGCCGACTTCTGCCGGTGTAAACACGCGGCACATGATCTTGATCAGCAGGATCACATAGCCCTTCAGCACAACGCCGGAAAGCACCGCCGAGGATGCCGTCGTAGCGCTGCCGTGAGCTGTGGGGAGCCAGGTATGGAAGGGGAAGAGCGCGCTCTTGACGGTGAGCCCGACACACATCATGCCTGCCAGCATGGCCAGCGGATAGCGATAGTTCCCGGTGGCGCAGAGCCTTGTTACTGCGTAAAACAGATTCGGCATCAGCAGGTGGCCCGTGATGTTATACAGCATCGAAACGCCGAAGAGATACACGCCGCTGCCGACCAGGCTCATAATCAAATAGCGGATCGTCGCAATAATCGTCTGGCCGCTGTCCTTGGCCATCACAATGCTGCAGGCCGCAATGGTGTTGATCTCGATAAACACATAGCCGGTAAACATATCGTTGGTATAGCTCAGCGCAAAGAGCGAAGCCGCCAGCAGATCCATCATGATATAGAACAGGTTCTGCTTTTCCGGGAGAATATCCTCCTCCAGATCCTTCCCGCCGCCGAGCAGTGAGAAGAGAATGACCAGACAGAACACCGTACAGAGCAGCGATTCAACCGGTCCGCCGCGCAGTTCATTCCCCCACGGTGCCGGAAAAGCGCCCATGGCATAGCGGAAGCTTTCGTTGTGAACTACTGTTCCGACAAGAACCGCGGCATTCAGGCCTGCGCAGACAACCAGCATCAGCAGCGTCAGCATCCGGGCTGTTTTCCCTTTTCGGATCAGAGTGGTCAGGATACCGCAGAGAAGCGCGATAAAGATGCAGAAAAACGGGAAATTCTCGTAAAACAAATGCATATCTCAGTCCTCGCTTTTCTGCGCCTGCATCATGATCTCATCAATGTTGAGCGAATGATACTTCTTGTACAGGCGCTGTGTCAGGGCGAGGCCAAAGGCCGTGAACGAAACGGATACCACGATGCCCGTCAGGACAAGACCCGCGGGCAGCGGGGAGGAATACTGTTCCATCGTCGCAGGGACGGAAGGATCCATGATGATCGGCGCCATGTGTCCCTCTACATAGCCAGCGCTGGTCAGAAAGAGAAAGATCGCGCTGTCCATAAAGCCCATGGAAACTACTTTCTTAAACAGATTGCGGTTAAACAGCATCCCTGCAAGTCCAACCACGAAAAGTATCACCGAGGCTGCATCGAAGCGGTTTTCCATGAGGTGACGCAGAATATCATTCAGTACCATATCACAGATCCCCCCTTCCGAAGTAAGTATAAAACGCGTACATCGTACAGGCAACTTCCAAACCGACCGCGATGTTGATGGGCAGGATAATTCCGGCGGAGAGAATGCTGCCCGGCTGACCCAGCGGGAAAATGTTCTCCATGCCGTTTGACCCGACATAAATCGTATAGCAGATCAGCACCGCATAAAGAACCAGCGCGCCGACCTTCACGATGTGGTAAACCGTATGGTTAAAGAAGCTTCGCACCCTTGAAACACCGAACGCGTTTTCACACAGGATCAGTGCGCCGCCGAGAATACTTCCTCCGGCGAAACCTCCGCCCGGCGACAGGTGGCCGTTGCAGAGAATATACAGCCCGTACAGCATGATAACCGGCATCAGTACGGTGGTGATATGCCCGAGGATCTGGTTTCTTTCCCGCTGATCAAGCATGTCGCTGAGAGCCAGCTCTTCTTCATCCTCTTTGGTGGTGTTTTTGCTGTCCGCTTCCAGCAGCATGATTACGGCCGTCGCGCCCAGAAACAACACGCAGCTCTCTCCGTAGGTATCGAATCCGCGGTAAACCAGAATGATATTTGTGACCAGATTGGTCGCGCCCACGTCCTGAAGGCCGTGCTCGATGTAACGTCTGGAGGTCTCGTTTTCAGGCGGAACATCTTCGCTGCCGAAGCGCGGCATATATGCCACCGTTGTGAGCATCAGGAACGAAAAGATCAGGCAGCAGGCAATTGCGAAAGCCCGGCTGATCCAGCTGACCGCCTTTCCGCCCGCGCTGCTCAGCAAAGACGGTCCAATCGTGCCCTCCTCCGGGATTCTGTCCGGGTCATGACGATTCGCGTCATGCGCTGCAGGCTCCGGGAGACCCGGGCTGTCGCCTTCCACCCAGCTTTCGAGGCGTTGATACCAGCGTGGTGTTTTCATTCCTCATCCTCCGTTCCGTCCATCCGATGCATACTGCGCAGCGCCAGCAGGAAGAGGATCGTATCGATTCCCACACCCACGGCAGCTTCCGTGATGGCGAGATCCGGCGCTCTCAGGATCAGCCAGATCACACTGAGCATGGTGCCGAATGCAGCATAGATGATAATGGTCGGGAGAAGCTTGCGAGTAAAGTTGGCGGCAACCGCGCAGACGATCAGCCCGATCAGAAGCAGCATTTCAATCGTCTTCATTGCTTCACCTCACAGTGTTTTTCGTAGTTCTGACTGCTCATTGTCTCCACCTTGCTGATGCGGTGGGTGGAAACCGGGCTGGTCAGCCATTGGAAGGCAAGGATCAGCACGATCTTGGCGCTGGCCCAGCCCAGACCGCGCAGCAGGATCATACCGATGAAAATCAGCAGCGTCCCGAGTGTATCAATGATCGCGGCTGCGTGTATACGGCTGAGCACATAGTCCATCCGATAGACACCGTACATGGCAATACAGCAGCATACGAGACCGAGTGCGATAGACGCCGCGGCCAGGATCTCTCTCAGCATCATTTCTCCGCCTCCGTTTCTTCAGGCGCCTTTTCGGCTTTCTCCTGCTCAGCCAGCAGGATCACCTTGTTCTGCACAAAGCGGCAGAGCACGATCACCATCAGGAAACTCAGCAGGGCAAACACAAGCCCCACGTCCAGAATGTAATCCGCCCCGATGACAATCGCCAGGATTACAATCATATTTACTCCGAGCGTACCGATCAGGTTGGCTGCAACGATTTTATCCGTAAAACGTTTGCCGAGAACGGCATACAGCAGGGCAAGGAGCATCAGCGCGCCGAGTATACCCAGCGTGATCACCAGGTATCTGTGCATAAACAGGCTCATTTTCCTTCCCTCCCCGAGCTTTTCTCGTTTATGGCCTTCAACTTTGCTTCTATCGCCATCAAACGCCGGTTCAGATCGCTGTCCGGTGTCCCCTCTGCAAATTCCGCATTCAGGCCATGTACCGTCAGCGTACTCCCGTCAACTCCCAGCGTATAGGTTCCGGGGGTGATGGTGATAGAGTTTGACAGAATGGTCTGTGCAAAACCCCTCTGCAAATGACTGTCAAAGTGAAAAATCTGCGGCTGAACGAGCCTGCATTTCGGCGAGAGAATTACCCGCATCGTTGCGAGATTCGCCTTGATGATTTCTACAAACAGGCAGGAAAAGTAGGCCACGAGGCTGCCGGAAAGTTTCATGATCCGCCGGCTTCTTTCCTCGGACCATCCGCAGATTTTGATGGCAAAGACCGTCACTGCTGCAGCAAAAACAAGCCCAAAGCCGACCACGTCCCAGGTGCAGCGTCCGTTGAAGAGCAGCCACAGCGCAAAGAAAAAGATAAAAATCAGCATCGGCATTCCTCCGTAACCAGGAATATCTTCCCATTTGACCGGGGCCTGCTTCCCGCATAAACTTCCCCGGATTATACCACTAACTTTATCCTTTTTCTCTATCCCTGTCAAGTGTAAAAGCCCAATAAATACGGCTCTCAATCGATGTCTTGCACAATTGACGTACATACGCTATACTGTGCTGAGGATTGCCCCTGACGGGAAGCAGAACAGGAGGCACCAGGAACGGGAAAGGAGCATCTCCTTTGAACATGCAGTCTGATCATTCTTTCTATCTTTTTGATGTTCTCTCCGCCATCGAACAGGCGGAAAAACACGCCGCCGAACTCATTCTGCACGCCCACGGCATTCTGGCAGAGACGAAAACCGGTCGGCGCGATGTTGTCACAGAATATGACCGCCGGGTACAGGCTCTCCTGACAGAGCTCCTCTGTTCAGCAGTGCCGGATGCCGGTTTCTTCTGTGAGGAAACGGAAGACCGTGCAAATCCGCACGCCGCGAAGCTTTTCATCATTGATCCCATCGACGGTACTTTGAACTTTGTCCACGGCTTTCATCACAGCTGTGTGTCGGTTGCCTATGCGGAACACGGCGAGGTGCTTGTCGGCGCCGTATATAATCCCTATGCCGGTGAGATGTATACCGCCATAAAGGGGCAGGGATCGAGGCTGAATGGCTCGCCTATCCATGTGACGGAGGGCGGGCTTGAGGAAAGCATCGTATGTTTCGGCACCGCTCCCTACAGCATCAACACCTCTGAAAGAACCTTCTTCCTTGCCCGCACGCTCTATGACATGGCGCTGGATGTCCGCCGGGAGGGTTCCGCGGCACTGGACCTCTGCACCGTTGCTGCGGGACGTGCCGGACTCTATTATGAACTGCAGCTCTCCCTCTGGGATTACGCCGCAGGTGCTCTTCTGGTGCGTGAAGCCGGCGGAATCTGCAGTACCGCAGACGGTGATGCACTGCCGACAGACGGCAGCAAAGCATCAGTCGCCGCAGGTTCACCCAGGGCGATGGAGGAATTCCTGCGTCTCGTATAACATATCGCTGAAGACAGCAAAAGACATCGGAGGAACCACAATCGGTTCCTCCGATGTCTTTGCGTTATTTCGATCCGGGTGTTACGCGGTATGGCGCAGCATCTGCATGATCGCGCCGGCGCCGGCAAATTTCTCAAAACCCTTTTCCGTGAACAGAATCAGGGTGGGTGCCTGGGTGATGTCAAACTGCTTCACCAGATCCGGATGTTCCGAGGCCATGATCTTCTCATAGGCCTGACCGGATTTATCCAGATACGCGCAGGCGATCTTGCAGTTGGGGCAGGTTTCCGTCGCAAACAGGAGAGCCGTTCCGGGCTTGTAAGCTTCCGTGACGCCTGTCTCGTTTTCGTGTGATTCGGTCAGTTTACATTCCATCGGCACAGGACCGACATGTTTCAGAACGGAGTTTGCGATGACATATTCCTTCCGCTCCTTGTACTCCTGGGTCTTGCCGTTGTTCCAGTTCTGCACCGGGCGGTAATAGCCCGTGATCCGGCTGTAGACCTCCGCCCTCTCCCCGCAGATCGGGCAGATAAACTGCTCGCCCGTGAGATAGCCGTGATTCCGGCAGACGGAATAAGTCGGGGACAGCGTGTAGTACGGCAGACGGTAGTTCTCGGCAATCTTCCGGACCAGAGCCGCAGCAGATTCCCAGTTGGGTAGCTTCTCGCCAAGGAAGGCGTGGAATACCGTGCCGGAAGTATAGCGGGTCTGCAGCTCGTCCTGGATGTCCAGCGCCGCGAAGATATCCTCCGTATAGCTCACCGGCAGGTGCGAGCTGTTGGTGTAGTACGGATCGCCGCCCGGTTCACCCGCAGTGATGATGTCGGGGAAGCTTTCCACGTCGTGCTTTGCGAGACGATAGGCCGTAGACTCTGCAGGCGTCGCCTCCAGGTTGTACAGGTCGCCGTACTTCTCCTGATAATCGCTCAGCCGCTCGCGCATGTGGTCGAGCACTTCGCGGGAGAATTTCTGGCACTTCGGATCGGTCATGTCAGCCCGGATCCATTTGGCGTTGAGGCCAGCCTCATTCATGCCCACCAGCCCGATGGTTGAGAAATGGTTGTTGAAGTTGCCCAGATAGTGCTTTGTGTAGGGATACAGCGCATCTTCCAGGAGACGGGGAAGCACTTCGCGCTTGATCTTCAGGGAGCGCGAGGCGATATCCATCAGCTTGTCAAGACGGGCATAGAAGTCCTTCTCGTCCTTTGCAAGATAGGCAAGGCGCGGCATATTCAGCGTGACAACGCCGATGGAGCCGGTGCTCTCGCCGGAGCCGAAGAATCCGCCGGATTTCTTCCGCAGCTCACGCAGATCCAGACGCAGTCTGCAGCACATGGAACGCACGTCCGAAGGCTCCATGTCGGAGTTGAGGTAGTTGGAGAAATACGGGGTGCCGTACTTCGCCGTCATTTCGAAGAGAAGCTTGTTGTTCTCCGTGGGAGACCAGTCAAAGTCCCTCGTGATGGAGTAGGTCGGAATCGGATACTGGAAGCCGCGGCCGTTCCGGTCGCCTTCAATCATCAGTTCGATGAAG
>JAEEGL014157898.1_pt1 | contig 16111 bp, 11 predicted proteins | sample 9134231 | NCBI WGS metagenome assembly JAEEGL01 (sample SAMN16246548, study PRJNA631951) | gut metagenome | biome: gut microbiome; feature: rumen; material: fiber-attached | host: Bos | place: Iran: Karaj | collected 2018-10
CGTCAAGCTCTTCTACTTCCCAGCCTGCATCTACAAGAGCCTTAACTGAGAACTCTGTACGATACTGAGCATCAACGTTCTCAGGGTCACCTTCGATCATGATGTACTGGATCTTGCCATCGCCGTTGAGGTCGATTGTATCCTTACCCATGTCTACAAGGATCTCGCCCTGCATTGTTCCGGACTGACGAGCGTCACATCCAACGTATGTTACGTTCCAGCCGTTATCGCTCCATCTTGCTTCCTCGTCAGCATCAGGCTCACGGTTGATGTATACAAGAGGAATGTTTGCACCAACTACAAGGTCTGTGATTGTAGCAGCTGAAGATGAGTTAACGGGATTGATGATGAGAACGTCAACACCCTGTGTGATGAAGTTCTGGATCTGATTGGTCTGTGTAGCCTGGTCATTGGCACCATCAACGATTGTGATGTTGTCCTTTGAGAAGCCCTGAGAAATGAGATAGTTCTCAAGCTCTGTACGGAACAGTGTCATGAAGTTATCAGCGAACTGATAGATACATACACCAACCTTCTTGTCTGCGAGATCGGAATCCCCTGCTGTCTCAGCAACAGTCTCAGCAACATCTGTAGCTGTCTCAGCAACATCAGTAGCAGTCTCAGCAACCTCTGTAGCTGTCTCTGTTGCAGTCTGTGTAGCTGTGTCAGCTGCAGCACCACAACCTGCAAGCATAGAGATTGTCATTGCAGACACTGTTAAAAGACTTACCAGTTTCTTTTTCATAAAAAAATCCTCCTTAAAAAAATGTTAACAATTTGTTTACAATGAGAATTATATCAATGGCCTTTGTGCAAAAACATAGAGAATTCTTCTTTCGTTCTTAAAAATCCTTTTATTCTTTATTCAGCTTGCGTCATAATGCACAAAAAGCAACACCCTGCATTGTGTAGTTTTTCTTTTCGGAAACGTTTTCTGAATGCAGAGTGTTGTCTTATTGTACAATTTGTGTTGCCACAAGCTATATTCTGTTCGTATAAAGAGATTTAAGCTATTCTATCCTGGTAGTTCCGTCGGAATAGGTTATCACCCAGTAGCCTTCTCCTGTGCCGCAGTCTTCATGAAACTGCTTGTCCACTATTACCGGCTCTTTTTCGCTGACCATCTCTTCTGCTTCCTGCTCCTTAACAGGATAAGTGCTGATCATGGGAGAAAGAGCTATCTCCTCTTCCGTTCCAAGATCTACGGTCTCTTCCTGCAAGAGCTCAGCTGTCGTGTTCACATTTGATACCACGGGGATATCACTGTCCCCGGAAATGCTGCCTGTAAGGTAATTCCTGAACTCCGGAACCACGGCATAAAGAGCAACTATAAATATAAAACCTGAAAACATCGTCCCTGACAGAATAAGAATAAAAGTCGTAAAGCCCCTCATATTCTCTCCTCACTTTCCTTAAAAACCTATGTCATAAGCTGCCAATGCATATATCGGCCCGGCAGGATATGAGTCGTAGGTCTGCCTGTAATAGCCGCTTTTCTTGACCGACTGCATCTCGGCATCAAATATGTACCACTTGTCTCCCATCTTTATTTCCGTCCAGGCATGGGCTGCTCTTCCTCCGCTGCTGGAGGTGACGGTTCCGGTGCAGACTCTTGCATCATATCCCAGTCCCTCTGCAATATAGGCAAAGGCTGCGGCGTAGTTGTAGCAGTTGCCCTTTCCGGTCCCGAGTATTTCCAGGGCGTAATCTCCTGTCCAGTCCCCCATGGGAACTTCCATTTTTCTCTCATAGGAAGATGTGGCCACAAAGAAATCAAAGCACTTCTGAAGCTGTTTTTTCTGGGACATAGAAGAGGTGGTGCTGCTGTCGATAACTGCAGCCACCTGTCTCTTAAGCTCTGTATCCGGATCTGAGAGAGTGCCGTCCGGCTCCTTCCATTTAAGGCCTGAGTCAGTATGTACAAACCGTGCTCTCTTGACCTGCCACTCCATCATATTCTCTCTGGCCTGTTCATTTATCAGGTCCCTGACCTGGTCGCGAAGGGCGTCATTTACACCATACAGGGCGTTCTCTCTTATGGACACGGTTTCCTCGGGGATCATCGCCCCCGAAAGCGCTGCAGGAAAACACAGCAGCTCGGTGCAGTCCTTGTTGTAGAGGCAGTTGCTGTAGGAGGTGTAAAACATATTGTTTTCACTTACCGTTATGGACCTCAGGTTCATAAGCCCCTTGAAGGCCTCAGCGGTGATCTCTGTAACATCACTTCCGATGTGTATGGTGGATATGGATGTGCTTCTTCTAAATGTTGATGAATCTATCCTTGTAAGATCATATGCGCTTGCCCTGGCCGCCGGGATCAGAAGAACTGCTATCACCATCAGGGCTATACATACCTTCCACTTAAAACCTATTCTGTTTTTTTCTTTAATACTGTTTTTCATTTCCTGTCCGCCTTATCAAGGATATTTGTAGTCATTGGACCGTCCGCTCATAGGATTGTTGTTAAGTGGCAGATCCTGTGTGCTGTAATTTCCAAAGTCGTCATAAGGCGGTCTTGTATTCAATATCTGTGACAGAGTTGCATAGCTTACATAACTCTGTATGTCCTTCTCAACTCCTCCCTGAAGAGGATGCTTGCCATAGCCTGCTATACCAAGGATAGCATCGGCGTAGGCCTCGTGATTATCACAGGCAATCTGGCAATACTGCTGCTCCCAGGTATTGGCATTTACATGTACCCACTTAAGCGGCGCTGAACCGGGATAGTTTTGCTGAATTATATCATTCAGATAGTCCAGGATCAGTCCCAATGCCCTTGTGGCACCGGCACTGGTAAATCTGTGAGCACAGAACACTCCGTATGCTGTCCTGTATACCTTACTGTTTTCCTTCTTGACCTGCTCTTTGGTGAGCTCCTCTCCCGCATTGCAATATGCCTGGACTATTCCCGTGGCATAGGCCACCATCTTGATCTCAGACACCGTTGGAGTGCTGTTGCTGCTACTGTTACTGCTGTTGTTACTATTACTGTTGTTTCCCTGGGTAGAAGGTGGATTCATGACCTGATTAAAGATATTCAGAGCCAGCTGCCTGGCTATGCTTCTTGCCTCAACATCCTGACGGGCATTCATTCCGCCATTGCCGTGCAGCTCTTCAGGAATTACTACCATTCCATCCTTCTGCTTATTTGTCTTCTGATAAGAGGGTACTATGTATTCGTTGCTGCTGCCCCAGGCATGGGCGCCTCGGGTAAGAGGAACATTGGCAACTCTCTTTTCCTTTATTCCAAAGATGGCATAGTGCTCAACCAGCTTGGCAGGGTCAGCTCCGAAGGCGATCCTGAGGTCATTGTAGTTAAGGAAATAATAAAGAGGATTGTATCCATACGTCTTAGCATAGTCCACGCCATTGTATACAGTTGTCCCGTTCAGCAGCTTATTATACGTATCTTCCGTCAGCTGAACCGTATCATCGGTGGCGTAGCACTTAACACCGGTCCCAAAAAGGATAGCAATCGATAGAATAAGACAGATCACATACCTGCATGCTTTAGAAAAACATGATTTATTCATTTCCGCCTCCAAAATACTTTTTCTCATCCGCCCTTTTGGGCATAGAAATATCAATCATTAAACATATCGGCTCATTAGTTCGTATTGTTTATACAATTTTGAAAAAAAAACAACCCGGAAGTAATATCCGGGTTGCCGCTTCACGACTTAAGAGCCATGTACTCTGAATAGCTCATCTGTGTATATTTCTTAAAGCACCTGCTGAAATAATTGGGATCAGGGATCCCCACCTCAGATGCCGTGCAGTACATCTTCATGCCCTTCTGAGCCAGCTGCATGGCCTTTTTCATCCTTAGCTCATTGAGGTATTCCACAAATTTGGTGCCTGTCTCCTGCTTGAACTTCCTGGAGAGATAGCTTGATGAAAAGCCAAAATACCTGGCAACAAAGGCGAGGTTGAGCTTGGAGTCCGTAAAGTTCTCATCCAGGTATCTCTGGATGCTCTCTGTGGATGCACTGCCGTTCATCTCCTCTTTGTCGCCATCATACTCCTCCCAGAAATCAGGCATCTTGCAAAGCTTCTCCCCGGCCTTTTTAAGGACTCTGGTGACCTCTTCTCTGACCATGGGCTTAAGCATGTAATCAAAGACCGGCAGACTTACGCACTTCCTGGCATACTCAAACTGATCTATGGCTGTCATGATGATTATTATGAGATTGGGATATCTGTCCGTTGCTGTCTGGGTAAACTCAATGCCGTCCATAAAGGGCATCGAGATGTCCACAAAGGCAATATCCGGCCTTATGTCATCAATGATGTTGATGGCCTCTATTCCGCTGGCAGCTTCTCCGACCACTTCCATCCCCAGGTCTTCCCACTTAATTGCTGCCCTCATCAGCTTTCTGGCAGATTCCTCATCGTCAATTATCATCACTCTGTAAGTCCTGCTCATAAACTATTCCTGCTCCTCTTTGTCCCATTACGGGAATTATTATTTCTATCTCGGTGTACTCACCGATCTCACTCTTTATATGCACAGCATCCTTATTGTCGGTATAAATCCTTATCCTCTCAATGGTTCCCCACAGGCCAAAGCTTTCATCTGCTTCCGCCGGTCTGTCCTCCTTGTTAAGAGAAAGAATTTTCTCAATCTGCTGCTGTGACATTCCAACGCCGGTATCCCTGACCAGGATATGAAGGTTCTCCTCCTGCCTGAAGCTCTTTATACTGATAAGTCCCTTCTCGCCTTTAAGTCTGATGCCATGGTAGATACTGTTCTCCACCAGGGGCTGAAGGATAAGCTTTGGCACTATAACATCCTCGGTGTCCCCAGCTATTTCATACTCATCCTCCAGAATATCTCCGTACCTGAGTTTTTGAAGAGCCAGATAGTCCCTGACTATCTTTATCTCCGTGTGAAGAGGAATGACTCTTCCGCCTTTACTTAAGAAATTCCGGTAAAAGCTTCCCAGGGTCTCCAGGGCCTCATGGACATTGGCTGCCCCGGCATCCAGGGCAAGAAACCCTATGGTCTCCAGGGAATTGTAAAGAAAATGAGGCTTTATCTGCTCCTGAAGGACTCTCATCTCAGCCCTCTGAAGGGTCTTCTCATTCTCCATGAGCTTCAGGATCAGCTCGTTGACATGATCGATCATGTTGTTGTAGTCCCCCTCCAGCATCTCAAGCTCGCTGCCGGGAACCTTGGTATCTATCTTTTTGAGCTCTCCCGAGGTCCTGTTCTTTTCCATGGCATCAGACAGGGCAAAAACGGGATCCGTAATATTCTTCCTGATAAAGCTTCCGGTGTATATGGCCAGTGCCACAAATACAGCCAGAAGTATAACAAGTATCTGTATGAACTTAAAGGGTATACCCTCTGTACCGTAGGAGGATACCTTCATGACCACAATGGGCATATCCTTAACACTGCAGCCGGAAATGAGCTTCTCTCTTCCATCGACTACCCTGTTAATGTGAACTATGTCAGTGGATAAAAAGCTCTGGTCAAAAAAAGGAGCCAGTTCCCTGTTTCCTGCAAGAAATGAGCCATCCCTGCCCAGAATGCAGATGTCGTTGTAGCGAAGGGTCCCCAGCATATTGTCAAAAATGCCGGTGGATAAATTCATCAGCATTATGCCGGTGCGGTCCTGTGAATCGATATCATATATGGCCCTTCCAATGGTGACCATGGGCCTCTTGTCCGCCTTGTAGGCCACTCCGTTGGCATTGAGACTCACCACGGCGGCGCCCTTTGCAAGGTAAATGTCCTTCCTCCAGAACATCTTGTTCATCAGCTCCATGTCATATCTGTAGGTAAACCGGTTTGTGCTGAGCATTATCATATCTTCTCTTAGCACAATAACGGTGTCGACACCCTCTGTAACATTGAGGATGTCCATGACACCGTATCTTGCATCGTTTATCATGCTGATGTCCACTGCGTTCACATCAGCTCTCAGAAAATCCACCAGGCGGCTCTCTGTCATTATCAGTCGTGACAGTTCCCTGTAGCTGGCAATATCAGTATCGATATTGTTGGACAGCGTCCTTAGGATGCTCTCCGACTCCCTTATGCTGTAGCTCTTTCTCTCCTGATTGGTGATGATGTAGGCCGCACAGGTAAAGGAGATGGTGACTATAAGAACTATCCCCAGCATGAGATGCTTAAGCCTTGATGATAGTGAATTAGTGCTGTCTTTGGTCTGATTATTGTTCATAGCATAAAGATATCACTTTTCCCCGGGCTTTTCATCCTTTTACGGCTCCGGCTATGAAACTTTCCTGTATCCTTCTGCTGAGGAAAACATAGAATATCAGCGTAGGGAAGGTAGCTATTACCAGAGCTGCGCCGATGGGGCCCCAGTCGGTGGTGTGCTGCCCCGACAGAGCTTTGATACCAACCGGCAGTGTCCTGTGCACTGAATCGGAAATGAATACATTGGCAAACATGAACTCATTCCAGCACTGAAGATAGGAGTAAACTCCCACGGTTGATACCGCAGGCTTCATAAGCGGCAGGATGATCCTGAAAAATGTCCCTGCAAGTGAGCAGCCGTCGATCCTTGCCGCTTCGTCCAGGGCATAGGGTATCTCCACCATAAAACCCGTGCAGATTAGTATGGACATGGACAGGGCAAAGGCCGAGTAGGGAACTATCAGCGTGGAGTACCTGTTCAGCCAGTGGATCTTGGAAAGAACTACATATACCGGTACAATGGACGCCTGTATCGGGATAGTCAGTCCCAGCATAAAGAAGGCATTGGTAAGGCCGCTGAGCTTCCATCCGACCCTGGTGATGGCATAGGTGGCCATCATTGCTGCAAAAAGCGAAATGGCTATGGCTGATATGGTTACAATAAGGCTGTTTACAAAGTAAAGGCCCATGTTGCCCGTATTAAGGGCTGAGGTGTAGTTGGACCAGAGCCACTCCTTCGGAAGTCCTATTATATTCTCACCGAAGATCTCTTCATTGCTCTTAAGGGAAAAGGTAAACATAAAGTATATAGGAAAAATATTGACCAGTGCCCAGAAGATCAAAAATATGTACATTAGTGTTTTTGTGAAGGGGTTGGACTCCTTCACCTTTTCTACAGAACTGCTCCCCATTATTAGTCCCTCTCCCTGAATACTGCTGTTATGACAAGTGCAAAGAAAAAGCAAAGCAGGATAAGCATTACCGAAATCGTACTTCCCATACCGTATCTGTTCCTGAGAAACAGCATGTTCTCAAGCAGGGTGCTGGGAACCTCTGTCATCTGGAAGGGCCCGCCCTCTGTAAGGATCCTTACAAGGTCGTAGGTCTTAAGTGAACCTGTCACTGCGAAAATGACGCTGACTCTGATGATGGGCCTGATGATAGGGATCACCACATATCTGTCCACCTGCCAGGGTGTAGCACCGTCCAGCATTGCAGCCTCCCTGAGGTCCATTGCCACTCCCTTTACTCCTGCGTACATCAGAAGCATGTGATAACCGATGTACTGCCATATCGTCGGAACCACTACGCTTCCAAGAGCAGTGGCCGGCTCCCCTACCCACACATGCTTAAGATTGCCCATATTGATCGCATCCAGAAATCTGTTTAGAAGGCCGTAGTCAGGATTGTAGATCTTGAGCCAGAGCTGTCCTATAACCACCGTTGAGATCAGAACCGGCATAAAGAATACCGACAGGAAAAACCTCTCCTTCTTTGGCTTTCTTCCAAGCAAAAGAGCCAGGAAAAGAGAAAACGGAAGCTGTACAAACACAGAGAAAAATGCCAGTATCATTGAATTTTTAAGTGCCGTTTTGAATTTAATGGAACCATTTGTAAAAAGCTCTACATAATTGTTAAAGCCTATGAATGTCCCTTCCGAAAAGCCATTCCAGTCATACATGCTCCTGTAGACAGACACCGCAATGGGAGCTATAAGAATACTTACAAAAAGAAACAGCGCCGGGAAAAGGAACAAAAAGATGGTCAACCCCTTTTTGAAATCAATAGTCCTGTTTTTCATACCCAAACCTTTTTAAGAAATCTCTTTTCAAAAAACCGGTCCTTACTGAAGTCTGTGAGCTTCGCAAGGACCGGAAAGTATCACCTGTTACTGAATGTCTTTGCTAAGGCCGTCGATAAACTGCTTTCCGTCAAGAAGGCATCCGTAAACCTGATCCACATATGAAAGATATGTGTTGGCAGAATCAGCATTCATAGCTGTATCTCCGAAAAGAACCATGGTGTCAGCCTTGGCAACGATACCTGCTACAGTCTGTGTAAGCTCGTTGACTGAACTTGTGTCGCCGTAAGGTGTCCATGCGGGAAGTCCGCAGCCATCAAGGTAACCATAGTGGCAGATCAGCTTTCCAAGCTCGAAGGTGTACTCTGCTGCCTTTTCAGCGTTGGGTGAAGAAGCTGCTACAGCAAGTGTATCTGAAGGTCCGCCGATAAGCTGACCAAGCTTTGACTTGTCGGCGTTGATAACAGGGAATTCACCAACCTTAACCTTGGGGAAAAACTCCTCATTAGCTGCAAAGTCAGCACAGTTCCAGGTTCCGTTCATATAGAAGGCATACTTGCCTGCCATGAAGTTGTTCTTAACTTCATCGTTGGTAAGACCGATTCCTGAAGGATCAAAGTAGCCGTTTGTCACAAGAGACTGGAAGGTATCAACCGCATCTGCAACATCCTGATTGTTCCAGGTGGATCTTCCAAGGAAGATATCATTTAAAGTATCAGCGCCGGCGCTCTTCTCTATTACGGACTCAAGATACTCAGTTACACACCAGGTCTCTTTTCCTGCACATCCAAAGGGGATGATGCCTGCTGCCTTGAGCTTGTCACAGCACTCTATGAACTCGTCATATGTTCCGGGAATCTCTGTGTAGCCAACCTGTCCAAGAAGATCCATATTGGCAAACAGACCAACGATGTTCATTGTAAGCGGCACACCGTAGTGCTTGCCGTCATAGGTGGAGTTGCCCATCATTACTTCCGGAAGCTCTGACTTGTAGTTCTCATATGCGTCATCCAGACAGTAAACCTTGCCTGCATCTACGAAATCTCCAAGGAAGGCGCAGGACCAGGTGAAGAAGATATCAGGCATCTCATTTGCTGAAACAGCTGCCTTGATCTTGGTCTTGTAGGACTGATTTTCAAAGGCTTCCCATGTGAAATTGATATCGGGGTATTTTTCCTGCATATCGGCGATGGCCGCTTCGTAGGAATGACGGTTGGAATCACTCTCAGTTGCAATGCACCACATGGTGAGATCGATCTTATCTCCGGAGCCCGATGATGCACTTTCTGCCTGTGCTGAATCAGCTTTAGGTGCTGCAGACTCAGTTACCTCTGTACTTCCGGAGTCCGGAGCTGCAGCCGGGGTCGATGCCTCTCCACAGGCCATAAGCGATAAAGTCATCATACCCGCCAACATGATTGATAGTGAACGCTTCATTTTCATAACACACCTCTCCTTTATATAGTTTTAATTGACCCTGACCATTGGCCAGGGATAAGCTACCGTAAGCTCATCACCCGCAAGAACATAGTACAGATACGCATCCTCCACCGGATCGTCATACATAAGCTTTATACAGCCCTTGTCCTCATCAACGCTGTAATGACCGTGGAATATGTTCTCCTCGGAAAATTCTCCATCAGCCGTAAACTGATATGACCAGCCGTTGTCCTGCTTCCACACTCCGACTATGCTGTCGGTGTCCTCTCCGTAGAGGCTGTAAGTGGATTCTTCGTACAGCATCATGCGGTCCCCATTCATCTCATACCGGAGGGAGGTAACATCGCCGGATGAATCCTTAAGATATATAAAAGAATCATCCCTGGTGTAGGTGTACTCATTCCCCTTATAAGTACAGCTCCCGTCCCCCGATAGTGAGATAACCTCCTCCAACGGGTCATGGATATAAGCCCATTTCTCAGTTCGTGCCCCGCATCCCGTAAAAGCAAAGCACATCATAATTGCTGCAATCCCCATTGCACATCTTTCTATAGTAATTTTTTTCATACGCTTAGCCCTTGGTATTGAAATGCATTTTTCCTGTTGCTGATTCTAATATAACTTTTTGCTATTTTGATAAGAATGGATTTCTTTTACATCTGTTAGCACATTTTTTACTTCTTTCACATAAATTTTATACTTCATCCATTTTTATTGTGTGTTTTGCACAAAAAGAAAAGCACTTGTTCTGCACAAGTGCTTAATTCCGGGTAATATTCACGAAAGATCAGTTAAAATATTTGCTATAAGTATCCATAAGGCCGGTTGATGAAACCCCGGTATCCTCCACCAGTGTTATGCTGTCCCAGAGCTTCTCATTGAGCTCCTTGGTAAGGGACGACACAAAGGCGTCGTACTGGTCTCCGAAGACCTGCCTCTTTCTCTGTTCCACTATCTTGACCTTGTTGGCCTCGGTCTCCTCCCTGTTAAAGGTGCTGAGACACTTGATGATCACATATCCTTCCGCAGTCTCGACTATTCCGCTGATTTCCTCCTTGCCGAGGTTAAAGGCCGCCTTCTCATACTCAAGGTCCATGTCCCCTTTGCCAAAAGAGATAATGCCTTCATCAGCTTCGTTGTAGATTCCCATCAGCTCCTCAAAATTCTCATCATTCCAGATCTTGACCTGGGCTTCTCTTATCCTGTTGTAAGCTGAAGCCTTCTGTGCCTCGGTGAAGGGAACCTTATTGCCGCTTTCATCCATTGAGCAGGTATTAACAAATATCTGCTCCACCGTGATGGTCCTGGCTTCATCGTCGCTGATCTCCGGATTGATATCCCTGATGATATAGTCGTATAGCTTATCTGCCAGGGCCTGTTCTCTCATTATCCCGGCAATCTCATCCTCGGTGACATTGTTCATTGCTGCCCTGTCACTATCTGAAAGAGATCCATAGTAGTCAGCTGCTGCCTCCCCGGCCAGAGAGAGTTCATTTTCATCAAGCTCAATGCCGTTCTCAACAGCCAGAAGATTCATCACCTTGATCTGGGCCACCTTGGCAAGAACAGCGTCCTTGAGCCTGTCCTCAACGGTACCCGAGTCAGTCTGCTTGGACCAGATATCCGCTCCGAAGGTCTTCTCATAACCCATCTGGGTGTTGACCAGATATACCATCACCTCCGACAGTGAGCAGGACATATCCTCTATCCGAAAGACCTCATCGTCGGAGAAGCCTGTGGTAAAGACCACCTTCCTGTCCAGTGTATCAAGGCTGCAGCCTGTCAGCAAAAAGCCGCCGAGCATAAACGCCGCCAGAAATGAGAATACAGGTTTATAAATTCTCATCTCTTATCCTTCCAGGCTCTTTATGATGCTGCGAGCAACAGAAAGGCCGTTGGCGCTGGCCTGCTGAAGACCTCTTGTGATGCCTGCACCGTCACCGATGGCGCGAAGTCCCTTTATACTGGTCTCAAAGTCCCTGTTGACTATGACCCTGTTGGAATAGAACTTGACCTCAACGCCGTAGAGAAGGGTCTCATCAGAAGCAAGTCCCGGTGTAACCTTGTCCAGGGCCTGGATCATCTCATCCAGATCCACCATTATCCTGTGAGGGAATACCAGTGAAAGGTCACCCGGTACAGCGTCCTTCAGGGTAGGAATCAGGTTATTCCTGCAAAGTCTCTCCTCAGTGGTACGCCTTCCGCGCTTGAAGTCTCCATAGGTCTGCACAAGGATCTTGCCTCCGCAGAGCATATTGGAGAGCTCGGCGATCTTCTTGCCGTACTCTATGGGAGTCTTGAAGGGCTTGGTGAAATTCTTGGAAACAAGCAGGGCAAAGTTGGTGTTGTTGGTCTTGAACTCCTTGCCCTTATAAGCATGGCCGTTTACTACAGCCAGTCCGTTGTCATAATACTCTGTTGCCACCTCTCCCGAGGGATTGGTACAGAAGGTGCGAACCTTGTCGTCGAAGGTGGGTGTGTGATAGATGAGCTTGGCCTCATACAGGTTCTCATTAAGGAACTGCATGACCTCGTCCCTGACCTCTACTCTTACGCCCACGTCCACTGTTCCGGGTCTGGTCTCAATACCGATCTCTTCACACTTGTCCTTGAACCAGTCTGCTCCCTCTCGTCCCACAGCACTTACGATCTCGCCTGCTGCATAAGTCTCGCCCTTGTCGGTAACAACAGCTGTGGCTCTTCCATCCTCCACCAGTATATCCTTGACCATGGTGTTGAACAGGATGGTGACGCCCTTTGAAAGGACGTGCTCCTGAAGTCTGGAGTATATCTTGTAGCCCTCTTCTGTTCCCAGATGTCTTATGGGGCACTCCACCAGCTTAAGGTTGGCATTGATGGCCTTTCTTCTGATCTCTCTTATCTCTGCTTCCTTGTCAACGCCGTAGACATTTTTGTCTGCGCCAAACTTAAGATAGATCTCATCTGATTCGTGGATCAGCTCCGTTGCCTTGTCATAGCCAAGGATCTCCGGAAGGTTGCCTCCAACATCCGGCGAAAGAGAGAGCTTGCCATCTGAAAAGGCTCCTGCGCCTGCAAATCCCGTTGTTATTGAACAGGGAACACAGCCCGCACAGGTTTTGGTCACACGCTTGGGGCAGTTTCTCTTTTCGATGGATCTGCCCTTCTCTATCATCAGGACCTTGAGATCAGGTCTCTTCTCCATAAGCTCATAGGCACAGAATATTCCTCCGGGGCCTGCACCGATGATAATAACGTCATAATTGTCTGCCATTTTTTATCCTCCTTTGAGGTAAATAGTATAACACAACCGCTGAGAATTTTATACCGGCGGCTTCTGGAGAGTTTTGGGCAGATCAAGGTTGGATGGCATATAGATCTGCTCATTGACAAAGTAGTCCTCGAAGGGATGATCGTAATGCTCCTTGTCCAGGTCAAATTCATATCCGTTTACATGGAGCATATTCTGAGACTGTTCCATATGAACATTCTTCTGCTGCTGGATCTTTTCATCAACCTTGAGCTTTCCTTCCTCATCGTAGAGATCATCCTTCATGCCAAAACGGTTCTTGATGTAAGTCAGATTCTGATCATCAAGATACTCCGGGTATACCATCTCAAACTTATCAGCAGTTAACAATGAATCCACGGTAAGCTCCGTATAATCATTGAGCGCAGCCCCTTCATGAAGAGAATTCATTGTCAAAAAGCACTTCTTCTGCCTGTCCACACCAACAATGGAAAGATAGTGAAGGCCCTTTAAGACAGATATGGGAGCCTTGGTCCTCTTAAGCTCTTTCTCCACCTTATCCATTAGATAATCTGAAAGCTTTTCCTTGATCTCAGGCGTGGACTCTACATTGTTCTTCATAAAATAGTTGGTAAATACCAGATGATGCTCCGCAGTCTTAGGGATACTGGTAATGACCTTATCCGCCATAATATACGGATTACCCATCTTGTCCTGAGTAAGGAAGTTCTTAATATTTTCTGCTTCCTTGTTAAAGCTCATGGAATCCGGATTCTGATCCTCCTTGTTATCAAGGTAATGCTTGATAGAATCATGAGGAATAAAGTTCTCCGGATTCTTTAAGGTACTCTGGGTAAACTTGGGCACATCTATCTTGTGAGCCTTAAGATATGCATTGACAACATAGGTATGGGACGCTGTCCAGCAGGCCAGATCTCCCTCCTGATGCTGATCAAAGTTATAAATATTTTCAGTGTCCTCAGTCTTTAAGTTGAAGTCAGGCTCATCCGCTTTCTTGTCGGACTTGTAGCTAAGGATGTTGGTCTTGACGGATTCTATCTTCTGTTTGGTATCCATGATGTCCATGGCTCTTCCGATAGCATACATGATTCCATCGATCTTGCTGTAAACAGTGAAATCCATCTCCGCCGTGTAGTACTGCTTGACATACTCCTGCCTTGCACTCCAGAGGGTACGCAGCTTTTTGAGATCCTCAAGATTCTGCACCTTATCCAGCTGATTCATAAACCAGATGTAGTCAGGATTATTGTTTTTCACACTGACATCGAAAGCGTTCTTCCGCTCCTCATCAAATTCTGCATGCAGACCGGGAACAATCTTTTCTGCAACATTTTTGACCACCGTTCCTTTATAGACATCTGTAGTCATAAGCATAAATGCATTCTTCATAACCTCAGCAAGGATCTGATCACCCTGCTTGGCGTTCTCAAGGGATGTCTGTATCTGTGGAGCGAGTTCATTATATGCATCGAAGTCATTAGTGAGGATGTACTTCTGTATCTGCTGCTTGGTGGCAGCAACAGCATCATCCCCTCCGTTAAACTCAGGCGCATGTTCAAACTCCTGATGAACAGTATCAAATGTCCCCTCAAAATTGCTCTCAATGTGAAGCTTTAAGGCTTCTTCATCTATGTTCTCTTTCTTTACCCTCTGCTGCTCATCCTCGTGCTCATGCTCCTCATGAAGGATCTCATCCTCATGATTGATATGGATCTCATCCTCATGCTCCTCTTCCTGAATCTCATTGATCTTAGTGAAAGCTTCCGGAATCTGCACCTTGGATCTGAACACATGGAGAAGATTATTTGTTCCTTCCAGCATAAGAGCCTCGTACTCAGCCTTATGCTTGTCCCTTACTCTTTCTGCGGCTACTCTCTTGGCGTCGTAGAGCCTTACCAGGTCCTTGGCATTCTTCTTGTCCAGATACCCGGCTTCAGGCCCTGTACACATATCGTTTGAAGCAGCACCTGCAGTTACAAGATTCTTCATATGGCGGCATCTGTAATGCTCCATATTATCACTTAAAATCTTAAATTTCTGGTTGGTGATCACGCTGTTCTGCTTACGGCTTGCGACAAGCGCAGGCTGCTGGCCATCCCCAAGCATGTCATCATAGGTTCTGCCGGTGGCTGCAGACTTCATGGTCCTTAGCTTATTGACTGCATAGAGCTTTTTCCTTACAAGAGCAAACTGCTCCACCAGATATGTGGTCTCACGCAGAGTATGGGTTTCAAGCCCCTTCCTTTCAACCTCCTCATAGAGGAAGTCGACTGTGTTGTTTATCTCTTTGATGGAAGCATCCAGCTTCTCCTTGACATCAGCATCCGAAATCTGCTGTGACAGGCTGGTACACACATCACTTAAGGACAATGAAAAAAGATCAATCCCTGAAATAGTAAGATAACTCATGATCTTGGAATCCTTCACCTTATCAAGAGCCGTCTTAAGATCCTGAAGGTGAGGATCGTTCTTGAATTTCTCAAGAAGTTTTTTCTTGGTATCCTTTAAGGTAAGCGGAGTGGCAGCCAGTTCGGTGACATTCTTCTTGGTTCCAAAGACAAGGTCCTCCTCCTGAAAAAGATCGTTCTCCTCTATCTCAGGCTCCTCTTCCTTTTGCTTTTTCTTCTTCTTTTCCTCTTCCTTCTGCTGTTTTGCAAAGGAATACTGTATATCCTTCAGAACAGCACTGCCATTGGAATCAATGGCCACGGAGCCCGAGAGATATTTCATGGCATTTAAAACACCTGCAGCCCTGTCCATAAGGTCAAGCTGCTGCTGTTTTCTTCTGTTGATATACTGCCTGAGCTGACTCTTCATCTCAGGCCTTGCTTTGAGATCCTTCTCGTGCCTTGTAAATACATCCTGAGCATCCTCCAGCTCTTTATCTATATCATAGATAGACAGAGCCAGCTGGTTGCCGTTATCCTTAAGCATATCAAAGAACTTTTTGTTGTTGTCTCCTGCTACATATTTCCTTCTCTCCTCGGCGACAACATTCACTGCACCTGCAATATTGTAGGTGTCGGTGAAGGTTCTTTTCTTGGACTTGGGATCTGCATTCTCATCTTTCTTGGCGATCAGCTCATGGGCCTTTTTATCCCAGTACTGTTCCACGCCGTCATGGTTGACGCGGCTCACCTGCTTTTTAGCCTGTTTTAAAATTGTAGCCGCCTGTCCGCCTTTTTTCTTTATAACCGCATTGGCTGTGGTTTCCCTGTCAACCAGCAAACCGTTGTTGTTAAAAAGGAAGCCGTTCTTTTCCAAAGCAAAGCGCATATCCTTGTCTATGCACTGATAGAGAAGCTTGGCAAAGGTAATGTTGTCCTTGGGGTAATTTTCCTTATCCTTTTTAAGCTCCTTTACCATTTTGCATATATCATCGTCTCCTTCACTGCCAAAAAGCTCGGTAATGGCTTTGTACTTGTCGCGAAGAAGCTTTGCCTGGTCAAAG
>JAEEGL014711297.1_pt1 | contig 16111 bp, 17 predicted proteins | sample 9134231 | NCBI WGS metagenome assembly JAEEGL01 (sample SAMN16246548, study PRJNA631951) | gut metagenome | biome: gut microbiome; feature: rumen; material: fiber-attached | host: Bos | place: Iran: Karaj | collected 2018-10
ATTTCAAAACTAAGAAGTGAACAAAAATCTTCATATTTGTCAAATGCTACTTTTGTTCAAGTGTATAAAGCAACAGATGGTAGCATACGTTTTTTAATATACCCTTTACCTTGGGAAAGTATTGAAAAATGTTATTTTGAGATAGATGAAAATGAATGGAATAAATTAAAATTATAAAAAATGAAAATCGAAGAAATTATTGAAATTATTAACGATAATAATATTGTAATAACCACATCCAAAGAACCTTTGGAAGAAGGTATTTTTATCGGAAAGTATAATGAATTGTCACAAGACAACCAAACAATGACATCAAAATATGTGTATGTTGATGAAGAAAATTATGATAGACTGAATAAAGCGTTACAGAACGCAGCATCCGTTTCAACAATCAAGATTTTCAAGTGGGTGAAGTTTTTTGGCATTTGTTTCATAATCTCAATCATAGCGGGTGTAATTACAACAATTTGCGCATTTGCTTTATAAATAGAATATAAATTATGAATCCAATTTTGTTCGGAATAGTTTTCAGTGCAATAATGATTTATGTAATTGTTGATACACTGACATTCAAACCAAAAGATAAAAATAAGAAATAATAACTAATAACTTAAATATGGAGCGGATGTACACATACAAATTCAGACTTTATCCGACTGACGAACAGAAGGTCTTCCTGTCCAAAGTCTTCGGGTGCTGCCGTTTGGTGTACAACCATTTCCTGCACGAGAAGCAGGAACAATACAAGGATACAAAGTCGAGTGACAACTATAACAAGCAGCAGGCAAAACTTACGCAGTTAAGAAAATTGGATGAATTTGCATTTCTGAAAGAAATTCCGTTGCAGGTCTTGCAGTGCAGTCTTCGCAATATGCACACTGCATTTGACAACTTCTATAAACACAAGAGTGGTTATCCTAACTACAAATCCAAACGTGACAAGCAGGCGTTCAAAGTGTCGCAGGCGAACACATTCCACATCACCAATGACAAACTATACATACCGAAACTGAAAAGCGGCATAAAAATAGTTCTGTCACAAAACATTGTCGGAAAGGTTTGTTTTGCAACCATATCAATGAACAAGGCAGGCAAATACTTTGTATCCATAACGGTCAAGCAGGACAACTACCAACCTTTTGCCAAATCGAACAAGTCAGTTGGCATTGACCTCGGTATAAAAAACCTTGTGATAACAAGCGATGAAATAAAATATCCGAACCATAGAAAGCAGATAAAACAACTGAAACGCAAACTCAAGCACAACCAACGGCATCTGTCAAGGAAGGTTCACGGAAGCAAACGATATGAAAAACAAGTATTGAAATGCAACCGAATTTATGAAAAACTGACAAATACCAAGGTTGACCACATACATAAAATCTCAACCGAACTCGTTAAGAATTATGACATCATAAAGATTGAAGACCTTAACATCAAAGGAATGATGAAGAATCACAGACTTGCGGAGGCGATTGTAGAATGTAATTGGAGTCAGTTCGTGTCAATGTTGCAGTACAAGTGCGATTGGAATGGCAAGCAACTGATAAAGGTTGACCGTTTCTACCCTTCAAGTCAGATGTGTAGTGAATGTGGATATGTTAATAAGCAGGTTAGAAACTTGAATGTCCGAGAATGGTCGTGTCCGAACTGTAGTTGTCATCACGACCGTGATGTCAATGCGGCAAGGAACATTTTGAAATACAATTCGGCAAGGAGTGCCGAAAACAGTCGTGGAGTTGTGAACAAACCGAATGAGAAATCTTGTCAGACAAGTGATTGTTCGGACAACTGTGAAGCGATTATTGAACTTGATAATTTACAAGATTAAAAGGGATAATTCCGATATAAATAATGTAACGAATAATACAGTTATGATTATGACACATATTAAAAGGATTGATGAGATGTGTTCACAGCAACCTATGGCAAGTGAAGTATATGATATTTTTTTGAATTTAATTAAAGGTGAGTTTAATATCAGTGTGAAAAAAGACGATAATAATGGCAGACCTTCCGGATTCATAATATTCAGAAAATTGAATGATAAAATTGTCGAGTTGACTTATGATAAAAAGACTGATAACATATATAATATCATAATGTATAACGATACGACAAATGCAAGTAGAAGATATGCTGAAACAATAAAAGATATTGATTCAAAAACATCTGATGAAATTGCAACAGAAATATACAATTATCTTTTGAGTATTCCACAAGAATAATTTAATATATTCCATTATGGACATCAAATCATTGCAACCGCATACAACAAGAACACGTAAGTCCCCGTTCAAACAGGGGTACTACAATCCGTTGTTCCCTGCGAAGTACTGCGGGAAGATGCCCATAATCTACCGTTCAAGTTGGGAATATAAGGTTTGCAAATTTCTGGATGAGTCATCATCCGTGATAAAGTGGGGAAGTGAATGTATAAGGGTAAATTATTTCAGCATAATTGATGAGAAATACCACGAGTACTTTCCAGACTTCTATTGCGAATACAAGGTGGGCGACATCATAAGAAAAATTGTAATTGAGGTCAAACCGAAGAAAGACCTCACCCCACCTGTAAAACCGAAACGGGAAACACTAAAAACACTTGATACCTACCAACGTCAGGCAAAGGTCTATATCAAGAATATGGAAAAGGCGAAGGCGTGCAAGGCATATTGTGATGCACATGGAATGGAGTACAAGTTTGTTACGGAGGATTCCAAACTAAACTTCTAAAATTATAAATAAAGTTGGCAATATAACATAATAAGATGGTTCATATCAAAAAAATAAACGAGATGTATAATACAACTGATGGTGATAGAAACATTGTCATATCGTCACACATTTCTGAATTGTTGAAAGGTGATGTGAAAGGATTTCTTAATGCGCTTGATAACCTTAATGATTGTAAGTCATTTGAAGATGTGAAAAAACGTGGATTATCTGTTAAGCATTATCTGAAATCTTTATCCGAGCAGATTGATGCTTTGATTGAATCATATAATCCGAATACCCTTGATTATTTGTTATCCGCAGCAAAGGATATGCTTAAAGATAAAAGCATTGTGGATACCATCATAGATGACCTTACTGAATTTTATAAAGGTGCGTTTTATGAATTGGAAAATTTTGGTGGCGATAATATAATCGGTTGGGGAATAAAGTTCAACAATCTTGTGTATTATTTCAGGTATTTGTACACTTATGCAAACAATGGCGGTTATGAACACGATGCTTTTGGTGGTGTTGCCGCATATATGGGATATCAAAGTGTTACCAAATGGGCGGCCAGCAAAGGATATGATGAAAATTCAAATGAGTTTGATAATGAAGTTTACAAACCATCAAAAGATGATTATATAAAGAACGTACAAAAGAAATACCCGGTTTCTATAGACTTTGTGAATGATAACACAGGTGCATCGTTTACAATAACTGATAAAAAAACAATCAATGACCTTGTTGAAATTATGTTTGATACAAAAAACATGGGGAATCGTACAAACAAAGTCATTGAACTTACAGCGGAAATATGATAAGATGACTTTCCGACATCAGTTAGTGACATAAAAAGGCGGTTGCTTTCAACCGCCTTTTTGTTTTCGTCTTATGAATTTCATCCGACCTCTGCGTTAAGTGTGCTATTCCATACACGACCCGTTTTCTTTTTTGGAATATCGGTTTCTTCGTGTTTTGGGTTTGCCTCTTGTTTCTTTTCAGCAACTATTGGTTTTGATTCAGGTTTGCTTTCAACAATCGGCATTTCAACTTTTTCTTCTACGCTTTCGTGTTCTTGAACTTGTGCTTCGGGTTTGATTTCCTTTTGCCTTGTTTCCTCTACACGTTCATCATTTTTTTTTTATCGTCATCCTCTTCGGTGACTACATCTTTGTCAGTTACGTTCTCGTCAGTTGCGTTTTTGTTATCCACATCTTCTGGAATTGTCTTTTCCTCAACCTCCTGTTCTGTAATAATATCTTCTTTGGGGGTTTCAGTTTCTTTCGGTTCTTCCGTTTGGGTGAACAAGGCGGGTGTTGTTTCCACCTCATCCTCGTAATCGTTTATATCAATGGTCTTTCCATCTTGCAAGATGTTCGCCATTATTCTGATGAAACCTAATGCGACCAATGGAAGTATAATACCTGAAATTGCGGCAAGCACCCTTTTTTGTGCGATTGGTTCCAACTCATCCAATGCGAACATTGAAATCCAATCCGAATAGTCTTTGAGGTTTATGAATGCAGCATACATGTTGCCCATACATTGGAATAGCGTAAGCACAACAAACATGAACCATACAAGACCAAGTTTCTTTTTTGGAAGTATAAGGGTTGAAAGGAGACATGACATTGCACCAAGTTCAAATCCGATTGCCAACACCCAACTCATAATACCAGAGTGCGCAAGGTCAAAGAACGATGTGCTACAAATAAGACTTATTACACTAACTATCACATACAGCAGTGTGAACACACTGCAACTTAGTATTTTTAATTTTTTATTGCTTTGTTTCATTTCGTTTTGTTTTGGTAAAACTTATGATAGTATTTATAAATATAGTATTGAATAGAAAATAAATCTATGGCGTCTGCTTATTTGTTAGTTGAGGATGTAAAGAGCAAGAAAGTGTATGTGTATGATAACACATTTAATACACCAATTGAAACACATTATAATGCGTTTGTGTATGTGAATTCAGGTGCAATGGAATATGACATATTCCATTATAGACCCGAAGACAACAGCACTTCGCATACACCATCTGCCACAACGGATTATAACCAAGCGTATTACCTTAACTTGTATGAGCATCTATCAGCAAACACTTACACATTCAAACTAACACAATATATTCAGGTGAATCCTGACCTCAATCTTTCAGGTGGTTCACGTGAATCCGACCAAAACACCCACGTTTATAGGAATATTGTATACAAGAATGAAACGGTCAGGGATAATACTCCGGGTGGAAGCGGCACAATAAATGTATCAAGATGGGATGTTGTTGATCGTTCCATTGAGAACTATTATGATGGCATGGTTGTTTCGGTGAGGGTTCCGACCACTTTGAACATTACAGGCAACACCTCATCATACGCTGCAGGTGCGGTTGCATTTCAGATAAACAAGTTGGGTTATAGGACTGTTTTATATGATACCGAGATTAACAACAACTATTTTAAGAAGTGCCTTGCTGGTACGGTGTTGTTTTTTGTTTACAATTCGGGTATAGAAATAAACGGTCTTAATGATTCGGGAGATAGTTGGGAGGATAAGAAAGTTGGTGTTTGGCAGAACATAACCATTGCAAGCATTTATGAGTTCACTGGAGGCGGTGGCGGGTTGCAAGGCATTCAGGGTTTGCAGGGGATATATGGTATTCAGGGAATACAGGGTTTACAGGGCATTCAAGGCATTCAAGGAACGCAAGGCACTCAAGGTACTCAAGGATTGCAAGGTACTCAAGGCACGCGGGGTATTCAAGGTACTCAAGGATTGCAGGGTACTCAAGGCACGCAAGGTACTCAAGGCACTCAAGGCATTCAAGGAACGCAAGGCACTCAAGGTACTCAAGGATTGCAAGGTACTCAAGGCACGCGGGGCATTCAAGGAACGCAAGGTACTCAAGGCACTCAAGGCATTCAAGGAACGCAAGGCACTCAAGGTACTCAAGGATTGCAAGGTACTCAAGGCACGCGGGGTATTCAAGGCATTCAAGGAGATCAAGGTACTCAAGGCATTCAGGGCACTTATGGCATTCAGGGAATACAGGGCATTGAAGGACTTACTGACTACAATTTCACGCATATTACAAATACAACAGTCACAAGTCCGTTCACATTCACTTGTGCCGCTAACCAAAGAAATTCTCAGACGATTACGACCGGCGCAAACCTGACACTGAACATTACTTGCAATAATGGAAGTGATAACTACTTGTGGATTATAAACTCATCTAGTGCAAATGACATAGATGTTGTTTTAGGAACAGTAACATATAACGGGACAACACTTACACATACATCAATAATAGTCCCTCCAGACGGAATAACAGTGCCAAAATCAGGTTTTTGTGAAATTAGTATCATAATGAATGATGATGGATGCGTTATTACAACAAGGAATGACCTTGTGCCGAGTACTTAAAATAAAATTATAGATTATGCCAAGAAGAGAACATGTTATATTAGGTGACGAACCGTTACCGCCGTTCAGTGAAGACTTGGTGTTTTGGACACCTTTAACAAATGGTGACCTGACAGACCACATATCACGAATATCTCCATCAACAGATTCAGATTGTACTGTATCGTTTGATACGAATAAAAATATGTACCTGCTCACCACAACAGGAACAAGCAGTTCATACAAAGCAGCATTGCGCTACACATCACTGAACCTCGGAATGTCTGATGGAGATGGTGTGACCCTCGTGATTGATGCTGCCGAAAAATCATATTCAGGCAACCACTATTCGGCAATGTTGAGTACACCAAGCGTGCAGGTCGAAAGACAGGGGAAAAACCCTGCACGGATTACCATCGTATATTTTCACAGTTCACTTGACACACAACTACACAGATACGCGCTAACCTGCTCACCAAAAATAGGAACAAGCAACTTCACTCTCAAACGATACTGCGATGGTGTCCTCAAACATACCTCACAATGGAATGCCATAATACCGTTCACACAGAACGTGGTTACAATGTGCCAACTTAACTCCAGCAACACAGCATACGCAATATATGTATCCAATGCAAGAATCTACAACAGGGAAATGTCAGCATCCGAAGTCGCCCAACTATAATGATAACATATATTAAAAAATGAACTATTACTATTTCAAAATAATAAACAATCATCCTCGGTCAATTTCCATCTTTACCGAGTCCGTGGACACAGAACTGAACAGGACTTTCATGGAGATGACAAGTGAACAGATAGACTTCTACTTGGAGCATCCAACTGCAAGCATTCAAGAAATAGAGAGATGTGAACTGAACCCTCCTTATGTGCCGCCGGATCCTGATATTGAGGAAGTACGTCAGAATGCCATTTCAGATATTGACAGGATGTCTCGTGAGGCATTGGGCAAGAAGGTAGATGTGCTTGGGTTCTGTGATGCACTCGCAAGTTCTGTCTATAAACCATCAAGACAGGACGCCATATATTCTGATGATGAAGTGTTGAGAACCGCAGATGACTTCCTGAGACTTGGTAAGGTTTGCCGTGAGAAGGTCAATGAGGTTGTTCCGCAGATTGAGACTGCCACATCCATTGAGTCCATAGAACAGATAGTGGAAGATGCAAGACAGTTCTTTGAGAGCGTGGTTGAACCTGTTGATGACTTGGAATACCACAAAAGACAGAAAATTCACGAGATAGAGGTATATGACATTTCCGAGAATGTTAATGGTTTCTTCCTTGGTGACACCCTTCTTTGGCTTGACAAGGACACTCGCACAGGTTTAGTGAACACTCTCAACAGCGCGGCAATAGTTGGCAGGGAACAAGTAAACATATGGTTCAGTGGATTATATATTACACTTCATATAGATGAGGCAAGGCAACTTCTGGCGGCACTTGAGATTTATGCTACAGACTGCTATAATGTTACAGCACTCCACAAGGTACAGGTTAATGAATTGGAGACCATTGAGGAAGTGGACAATTTTGATGTTAGTGCTGACTATCCTGATAGATTGGTTTTCAATATGTCAAAAAAATAATACAGAATTATCCCTTTTAATCTTGTAAATGATACCGAGCGGGGGTGTCCCGTCATTATCGTTTTTTATAAAAGACTGAAATACTCGTTCACCAAACTGGTGTTGAACGCTTCCCCGATAAAAAGTGCGAAATTTCGCATAGCATATCGTTTTCTATGCCCATTGTTGTTTGGTGCGCCAATGCGTATCTCGTTTTCATACGCAGAAGTGATTAGACTACCATATTGATATGTAAATGACAACGATCCATTTGTGTATTGGTATTGAACGCTCTCACTGTTTGATACCGCCATAATTTGACTGCATTGGTTGTATTGTCCCGTTATAGCAATAAACGATTGCCCACGTCTGTTTGGAAGAAAGTCCCAACAAAGTTTTCCATTTTGAATATCACTTTGTTCTGTATCATAAGGGTTCGTAACAGTTCCTTGAAAACCTAATAAAATCTATGAAAAACTGATAAAAACAAACTCGTATAAATATATATATTGTAGTTTAAGACTATTTATAAATAAAATGAACGGAAGTGACGAGACGTTCAAACAAACATTAAAGATACATAGAGGACAAGTCTCTTCGGTTCTCGTCACATTTCACCGAACTGACAAATCCTCTTTTTTATTGATATGTTGCGAGGAATCAAGGTAAGGTTATACCCGAACAAGGAACAGCAAGCAAGACTGAATCAAGTGCTTGGATGCTACCGCTTTGTGTATAACAAGACTCTTGAACTAAAGAAAACAGCTTATGACGAGGACAAGACAAACTTGAAACTGACCGACATTTCCAAGTGGTTTCACGGAACATTATTGAAAGACGAGAACTATGTTTGGTTGCAGGAGCAGAACACAAAGGTGATGAAGCAGTCAATCCGTCAGATGCTTGACGCTTATTCAAAGTTCTTCAAGCAGCACAACGGATTCCCGAAGTTCAAATCAAAGAAAGACAAGCAGTCAGCACTGTTCCCGTCAGAAGCGATTTCCAAACGCAACACATTCGATGAAAGAAAGATAACTTTAACGCAAGACCTCAAAAACATAAAGTTCAGATGTTCCGACTTGTATTACAAGAGACTTCAAGACCACAAGGACAAGATAAGGAGTGCCACCGTTTCGAGAACCAAGAGCGGTAACTACTTCCTTTCAATCCTTGTTGACATCCCGCAGGAAGAACTTCAAAAGTTCAAGCACACCAAGCAAGGCGTTGGTATTGACCTCGGAGTTAAGGATTTTGTAATCACAAGTGACGGTGAGGTCTTTGAAAACAAGCACTTTTTCAAGAAGCAAGAAAGAAAAGTCAAAAGATTACAGAGGCAACTGTCAAGAAAGGTCAAAGGTTCGCACAACCGAGAGAAACAGCGTGTCAGAATTGCAAAGGCGTTTGAGAGATTGGCCAATCAGAAAGACGCTTACATTCATTCGGTTGTGAATACATTGCTGTCTTTGTATGACTTGGTTTGTATGGAGGATTTGAACGTGCAAGGAATGCTGAAGAACCATAAACTTGCAAAGGCAATACAAGATGTTGGTTTTTACAAGTTCAAGCAGATTTTGCTTGACAAGGCAAATGTCAATGGCAAGCAGGTTGTTTTGGTTAACAGATTCTATCCGAGCAGCAAGACGTGCCATAAGTGTGGTTACGTTAAGAAAGACTTGGCTTTATCTGACCGTGAATGGGTTTGCCCAATTTGCGGTGAGCATCTTGAAAGGGATGTGAATGCCGCAGTCAACATCTTGATTGAAGGATTAAGAATAATAGGTGTCCGTAGCACCGAATTCACGCTTGCGGACTGCCCGACTATGGATGACCGTTCAGAAATGAACCTAAAAAGTAGTGGCAGGTTGAAGCAAGAAGGAAAAACTAATTTTTATTAGATTTTTCTATACGGTATATTTCACCGACTGTAGTAAAAATTGGAACACCTTGTGGTATTGGCGTGTTTAGCGTCCATTTCGCATAGTATGCCGTGTTGCTGTTTGCCTGCCCGTTGACATAGGTGAATTTCCACATATTGATTGTGCTATCCCATACAACGGAATTGGTGTTGTATTTCACCATTTGGTTGCCCGAAATCCAATCCGTTGTGTCATTGTACGACAACGGGGAATAAAATGAGCAGTTGTGTGCGTGGAGGAATCCGAGCAGACCCCCCCCCCCCATTTGTGATGTCTTCTTGACATAGTATTTAGTTTTTGATATTTATAAAGTTGATTTTCAAAAAAGTTGTGTTTTTGTGACGTGAAAAATCAATCATAAATATATTACAAGACTAAAAAGGATAATTCCGAAATAATAAGAGGTTATGCCAAAGTGTAAACACACAATATCGCAATCGTACATTGACTGAATGAAGTCATTTGGATGTATAAATAATCTGCAAGAATAAAATGGATAATTCCGAAGATGAAAGAGATTGATATAGTATTTTCAAAACAGATGGTCATCCTATGTCTGCTTGCTGCGATTGTTCTTATATGGTTCTATGTGTCATTTGAAGTCCCATCGGTTTCAGTGCCGAACGTGCAGCAGTGGACACAGGACACAATTTGGAGCGAGAGTTGGTTCCTGCCAAAATTATAAATACATCAATGATAGGTTGAAGCAAGAAAGAAAAACTGATAATTCCAGTTTTTATTAGATTTTCTATACGGTTCAACTTTCAAAATAACAATTCCGATATTTTTGCATCACACCAATAAAAAATTCAATCTTTTTGTTATTTTAGTGTATAAGACAATACATTATGGAAGCAGTCCAACCATATAGAAAATTCATAGAAAAATTTGATGTGGATGAATGGGAGATAAAAACCGATTATGGTTACAAACCCATAAAATCAATCGGCAAAACCATCCCATACGAAATATGGGAGGTGAAAACGGGTTGCGGAAGAACATTGAGATGCGCAGACACCCACATTGTCTACGATTTGGAATACGATGAGATTTTCGTAAAAGACCTTAACAAAACATCAAGACCTGATTACATACAAACAATCAATGGTATTGATATTGTTGAAAGCGTCACCAACACTGGTGTGATGGAAAATATGTATGATATTGAGGTTGATAGCGAAGAGCATAGATATTATACCAACGGCATTTTAAGTCATAACAGCATATTCCTTTGCAACGATGCAGTATCATTTGTGAAAAGCGGAAAGAATGTTCTGTTCATTACCTGTGAGATGTCCGCAAAGAAAGTCATCAAACGTATGGGTTCCAATATGTTCGATATCAACATAGATATGTATGATAGGGAATCCGTTGATACGGATAGAATGGCAAAGAAAATATCCGAAATCAGACAAAGGCAGATTATCCCGATGGGAAGATTTTTTGTAAAGGAATATCCGACATCCTGCTGCACAACACTTGACGTTGAAAATTACATAAAACGCATTCAGGAGGTTGAGGGTTTCAAGGTTGATGTTGTAGTGATTGACTATATCAACATTATGGCGAATTATAGAAATCCAAACACCGAGGACCTTTATAACAAGATAAAACAAATTTCGGAGGACTTGCGTGCAATCGCAGTAAGACAAAGTTGTCTTATATTGACTGCCACACAATCCAACAGAGGCGCATTTGATGCGGATGATATAACAATGTCAAGCATTGCCGAATCCGCCGGTCTTGTGCATACCGCAGATACCATATTCGGTATCATACAAACACAGGACATGAGAATTGATAACAGGTATGATTTGAAGATACTTAAAATACGTGATGGCGAGGGTAAGAACAACAAGATTGAAATGCGTATTGAATATCGGAAGATGCGAATTGAGGAAACGGGTTACATAAAGAAAGAGGGGTTTGATAACCCTGTTCCGCTTGCGGATGCCATGCCAATGTACAATAACATTAAGCAGGACACCCCGCAAAACAACTTCTCACAAAAATTGGAGAATAATGAGGAAAAAATATCGGAAAGGGAAACGTCAGGTTTTGATGCCTATGGGTTTATTAAACCTGACAGACTTCCAAGTTAATACATAACCAAACAGAATTATGGAATTGATAGAACAAAATGTAAGGGAAATCGTACAAGGCGATGATGTTGACGGAATGCTTCAACATATTGACTATTGTGCGGGCATATGCTACAACAGACACGAATGCAGCAAGGATAGTTACAAGTTCGTGAAAACATTGTTCGAACGTGGACATATGCGCCCGCTTGAATTCGGAACCATCAACATCAAACACGACTATGAATATGATGCAAACTTCACTCGCATAATGACATCCCCATATACTTATGTTGATATGGATGATGATTACATTAAAATTACAACAAATTTCAGAGTGGTTTGTGAGACGTTCGGTGATTTTGATACGGCACTTGATTATGTGAAGATGTACCATACCAACGAATGCTTTTTCAAAAGACGCACATTCGCTTGGGTATGCTCAAGAGGTATTGCTGATGAGTTCAGAACCCATACCACACTTTCATCACTTATGAAATCAACAAGATATGTTGATGAGGCAAAACGTGAGATTGAAATTATAAAACCTTATTGGTTTGATGCGAATCCCGATATGGGAAATGTAATGATGGAAAGTTTCAACCAAATGGAAGAAACTTACAGGGTGCTGCGTGAGAATGGATTGAAACCGCAGGATGCACGTGAAGTACTCCCGCTATCCCTTGCAACCGAACTTTATCAATGCGGTTTGTGGAATGTTGAGAATACGGGTTGGAATAAGTTCATTAAAATGCGCAATGATAATGCCGCACATCCAGATGCCGCAAAGTTATGCAGAATGATGATGGAAATCAAAGAACAATAATATAAAAAATTATGAGTGATATAGTAACAAGACAAGTCGATGAAGATAACGGAATCTTTGTAACGGATGAAACCAATGGTTCATTCATATATGAAACAGGTGACGGAACTGTCATACATGTCCAAATTGGCAGCAAAAGATATGATAGGAAAACCACCATTAAGATTTGTTCGGAAACGAATAACATAAACGCTGCCATACATTTTGAAAGCAACGAAGATTTTAATAAGTTCCGTGAATTATTAAACAACTTAAAATAAACAAATATGAATTTTGATTTGAAATACAAAGTCGCAGACATTGGTCTTGCCGATTGGGGCAGAAAAGAAATTGAAATATCCGAAAAGGAAATGCCGGGTCTTATGGCATTGCGTGAAAAATATGGGGATACCAAACCCTTGAAGGGTGTCCGTATAACGGGTTCGCTTCATATGACTATTCAAACTGCAGTATTGATTGAAACCCTTGTTCATCTCGGTGCGGATGTCAGATGGTGCAGTTGCAACATTTTTTCAACACAAGACCATGCCGCAGCAGCAATCGCACAGGCGGGAGTCCCAGTGTTCGCTTGGAAGGGCGAAACCATTGAGGACTATTGGTGGTGTACACTTCAAGCATTGACATTCCCCGGCGGCAAAGGTCCGCAACTGATTGTGGATGATGGAGGAGATGCCACTCTGCTTATTCATAAGGGTTATGCCGCTGAAGCAAATCCAATCTATTACGATACGGAAATTGACAGCGAAGATGAAAGAGTCATTGAAAAACTCCTGAAAGAACTTCAGAATGAACAACCGAGAAAATGGCATGATATGGTTTCCGAAATAAAAGGAGTATCCGAAGAAACCACCACGGGTGTTCATCGTCTCTATCAAATGATGAAGAAAGGCGAATTGCTCTTCCCCGCCATCAACGTCAACGACTCCGTGACCAAATCCAAATTCGACAACCTGTATGGTTGCAGGGAATCCCTGGCGGATGGTATCAAACGAGCAACCGATGTGATGATTGCAGGCAAGGTTGTTGTTGTATGCGGTTATGGGGATGTTGGGAAAGGTTGTGCCAAATCAATGCGTTCCTATGGTGCAAGGGTTATCGTTACGGAGATTGACCCCATTTGTGCATTGCAGGCGGCAATGGAGGGATTTGAAGTGAAGACGGTTGAAGATGCACTTCCCGAAGGAAATATCTATGTCACCACAACGGGTAACTGCGATGTTATTACCGCAGAACACCTCTGCAAGATGAAAGACCAAGCGATTGTATGCAACATTGGTCATTTTGATAATGAAATTCAGGTTGATGAATTCACAAAAACCGAAGGTCTTGTAAAACGCAATATCAAACCGCAGGTGGATGAATACATATTCCCTGATGGACATTCCATTTTTATTCTTGCCGAAGGCAGACTTGTTAATCTTGGTTGTGCAACGGGACATCCTTCCTTTGTTATGAGCAATTCATTCACCAATCAGACTCTTGCCCAAATTGAATTGTGGACAAACAATTATGAGGTTGGTGTCTATTGCCTGCCGAAACATTTGGATGAGGAGGTTGCAAGATTGCACCTTGAAAAGATTGGTGTCAAACTCACCAAACTTACAAAAAAGCAGGCGGACTATATCGGTGTTAAGGTGGATGGTCCTTTCAAGAGCGAGATGTACAGATACTAAACATTATGATAGAGAATAATGTGATACGGGTTGCCGAACTTTTTGCGGGTGTCGGAGGATTCAGAATAGGTTTTTCACGGGCATCGGATGTTTATGATGTGGTTTTCAGCAACCAATGGGAACCCGCAACAAAATGTCAGGATGCAAGTGAAATCTATACAAGGGAATTCGGAAACGAAGGACATTCAAATGTTGATATATCAACGATATATCCTTCCGACATTCCGCAGTTCGACCTCCTTTGCGGAGGGTTCCCCTGTTTATCTGGGAATACCTTTGTGTTGACATCTGATGGTTATAAGTATATCACAGATGTCAAAGAAGGCGATATGGTACTTGGACATGATAATCAGTATCATATAGTCAATAAATTTATGAATCAAGGAATTAAACTGACTTATAAAATTAAGGCAAGTGGTTTTGATACTATTGAAGCAACAGGAAATCATAAATTTTTTGTTAGAGAAAAGATACAAAAAAGTAAAAGAGTAAAAGGCAAACCTGTATATATAAAAACATTCTCACAACCAGAATGGAAATCTGTTGATGAATTGAAAGAAACATATAAAGATTATTATATGTGTTCTGCAATTAATCAGAATAGTATTATTCCAAAATGGAAAGGTCTAACTATTAATAAGAATAAATTCTTATCAAAAACATATTGTAATCTTGATATGACTGATGAAAACCTATGGTATATCATTGGTAGATTTCTTGGTGATGGTTGGTTGAGAAAATAGACAAAGAAAGGCAATTTGAGATATAAGTATAGTGGTATAGTTATATGTTGTGCAAAAGATGAGATAGAAGAATTTACATCAAAAATATCAGATAAGTATAATTATTCAATTGCAGAAGAAAGGACTGTATACAAACTCCATTTTTGTAATATGGAACTTGCTCATTTCTGTGAACAGTTCTATTCTGATGATATACATTCTGCTAAAGCAAAGAGATTACCTGGATTTATATTTGATTTACCTACAAATCTTCTTGAACAATTATTGAGAGGGTATCAGGATAGTGACGGTTGCACAACTGGTATATATAATCAGTTCACATCTATTAGTAGAGAACTTTTATATGGTATTGCACATTGTATTGAAAAGGTATATCGCAAACCAACATTAATATCGATTAATAATATATCAAATCATACAATAATTGATGGGAGGTTGGTTAATCAAAATAAATTCTATACATTAAGATATAGACATTCTGAACCTCAACATTCAACATATTTTTATGAAGATGGATATATTTGGTATCCAATTTCAAAGATTGAGGAATATATTGAACAACCTGTATATGATATTGAAGTAGATGAAAGTCACTCATTTATTGCAAATCATTGTATAACACATAATTGTCAGGATTACTCCGTTGCATCAACACTTAAAAACTCTGGCGGCATAGAAGGCAAAAAGGGTGTTCTATGGTGGGAAATACATAGAATACTGAATAGCATTGAGCATAAACCTGAATTCCTATTCTTTGAGAATGTGGATAGATTGCTTAAATCACCAGCCAAGCAGAAGGGTAGGGACTTCGCCATTATTCTCGCATCGCTTTCCGATTTGGGTTATACTGTGGAATGGAGGGTGATAAACGCTGCAGATTATGGAATGCCACAACGAAGACGTAGGACATATATTCTCGGTTATTTGAACGACTCCACATTGCAGAAAAGAATACTTGATTGCTCAAGATGGATTTTGAAGGATGGTGTTATCGCAAAAGCATTTCCAATAACCTGCGAATCGCAATATACAAAATTCATTCTTGAAGGTTCCCTTTCCAGCATTTCAGATAAGTTCGGAAAAAATATGACCAAATCGTTGTTTGAGAATACCGGCATAATGAAAGACAGGGTTGTGTACACACTTAAAACAACCCC
>JAEEGL015477740.1_pt1 | contig 16111 bp, 3 predicted proteins | sample 9134231 | NCBI WGS metagenome assembly JAEEGL01 (sample SAMN16246548, study PRJNA631951) | gut metagenome | biome: gut microbiome; feature: rumen; material: fiber-attached | host: Bos | place: Iran: Karaj | collected 2018-10
AAATATAAATTAATTAAAAAATTTATTTATGAAAACAATATTTAAAAAAAAATAATAATTAAAATTGATTTTATTATTTTTTAAAAAACATGTATTTAATCTATTATTATTATTTAAAATAATATTTTTCTTTAATAATATAAAAATTAAAAATATATAATTGTAAAATCTCCATTAGAAGTAATTTTTAATCTAATATTTAATTAAGGAGATAGCATTTTTAAACTTCTTAATCTATTAATTTTATCTAAAATAATACCAAAAGTAGAATATTTTCTAAAAATATATAATACCATTATAAATAATTCAACAACAAGATCTAGAATAAAATCAATAAAAATTCCTGAACAAAAACTTACAAACATTATCTTTCCCTGTTTTTTATAAACACAACATAATCCTATTGTTAAAAAGAAATTTAAAACAAAAAAACCACAAAATAATATTGTTTCAAAAAATGAAATAATTTTAAATTTTTTTAATATTAATCTATATTCAGGATCAAATTTACTTTTATTAGTTTGGAAATCATTTAATAAACTACGAATTTGTCCATTATCAATATTATAACACATTCCTTTAAGATAAAAATAAATATTAGAGAATATAATAGGTACAATAGATAAGAAAAAAAATTTAGAAAAATGAGTATTTAAATATTTTATTATTCCCATTTCTTTTTTTTCAAAAATATAAATTAAAGTATTCATAAATAGAATTAATTGTAAATAGAAGGGAAGAAAAAGTGCTTTTATTTTAGCTCCATAAGTTGCATTACTTTTCCAAGTATTGCTTAAGATATTTCTATTAAAACAATTAATTTTAAAAAATTGAAGTGGTGGCATTTTCATATTTAAATATTGAATTATTCTTTGATTTTCATTTGAAATTTTTAAATTAGAAATAAATTCTTTTTTATTTTTTTCTAATTCTTCTTTATTCATATATAAATGTTCTCGTTGTGAACTTAAATTTTTATTAAATTGACTTTCTTGTTCATCTTTTTCACTAAAACTCTTATTTTCAGTATATTCATTTGATGATTTTTTTCCAAATTTTAGATCAAAAGATTTATTTGATTCTAATTCACTTGTTTGAGGCATTTTTTCTGTATTTTCTGATTCAATATCATCATCTTTCATTTGATTGAAAAAATTTGTATATATTTTTTTACTTTTTACATTTCCTAAATTAATATTATAATTTCTATTTATTATTATTGTATTTCCTTTCTTTTTATTCTTTTTTTTAGATTTTCCTTTTTTATTTAGACTTAATATATCCTGATTATATAATATATTCTTTTCATGTATAATTTCTATGTTATAATCTTCATTATATATTTTATTTCCTGTTTTTTTATTGACTATATATTCATTTCCATCATTTCCATAAGGATAAACATAAAGTAATAAGAATAAATTAATAAATTTATATCTTTTATTCTCAAAAACAGATAATTTTTTTTTATTTTCAATTACACAAAATATTAAATTGAATAAATAAAGAGCAGCTATAAAAATTAGTAAATAAAAACCAATATTTTTTTTATAATTCATAAAATTTTTATATATATTAATATTTGATAAGAAAAACAATCTCCCTTTTTCAAAACTAGGATAAGGATTAAAAACGTAATTTAACATAAATTCACTTAAATGATTAGAAGAACATTTCAAATAATAATTATCAGTAATATTATCATAAGATAAACCATCATTATTATAACTTAAATTTGTTTTATTTAAATAATCAAATTCTAAAATATATCCAAAATAATATATTATTAATTCTATCTTCTCTTGTAGTATCATCAATATTTCCTTTTTCATCAATAAATTTAGGATAAGTAAACATTTGATGTTCTGAACTAAACATATTTTCTTTATAAAAATGCCATATATTTTCATTAAGAATTTCTGCCATATTTGGATTATTTAAAGTAAAATAAAATTCAATATTATTTTCGTTACTACATTGATTAATATTTTTAATTTCTTTTAATTGATCATCATATAATTTAATTTCAATATAATGTGAAGTATAATTCCAATATAGATTTGTATTCCAATAATAAGGTGAATTTAACCAAGTTACAAATTGAATATTTATTGTTTCTGATGTTGATTTTTTTATATCATTTAAACAATTTCCTATTTGAAAATATGGAAGATATTCTTTTTCTTTTTTATTTTTTAAATATGAATCAATATCAAAATTATTATTAATTTGAATTAAATCAACATAAGCATTTTCTGATTTAAAATTCCATTTATTATTATTTATATTAAGAAAACATAAAGAAGTTAAATATTCAAACATACTTTTTACTGATTCTGAATTAACACTTACTATTTTTTCTTGATTTTGTGTTAATTCAGAATTTCTTTTTGAACCAATTCCATTCTTCATATTTATTATTTTATAATCATTAATAAGATCAAAATTATTTCTATATAATTTATCAATAATCTGAATAAAATCTTCATCACATTCTTTAATATCATATATAATTGAAGAAGATAACCATTTAATTAATTCAGTTAATATTGAATCATCTTTTGAAGACAAATTTACACCATCAATAAAATTTTTTAAAGCTGTAATTATTTTTTTCTTTCCATCATGATTATTATTATATTTTGAATAGGTTCCTTTTAATTTATCTAAAAATATAGAATAAACTGAATTTATATTTCCCATATCTAAAGATGAAATCTGACAATATTTCCCAGAATAATTACCAATACAATAGCAAACTGGAGTATGATCAATTATATTAATTTCTCCATGATTAGAACAATATTCATATGGAACTTCAGGATCTAAAATTTTAAATTCTCCATTTTTACCAACTGATATTTTAGTTTTTGTTTCTTCTTCAGAATTAAATGGATTTTCATAATTATTAATTGCCATTTCTAATATTAAATCTATTTTTGCTGATAAATCTGATGGACTCATTATTGTCTTATCTTCATTTATTGAATTTAAAATATCTTCTGATGTATATGATGAACATTCATATAAATTTGTTATTTCATTTTTTTTATATTGTTTTCCTTCATCACATAATATTAAATCAATATATTTTTCTGAAATATATGAATATGGATATGGATTAATTAAAGAATCATTTAATATTGTTGTAATATTATTTTTAACATCATAAATATATTTTCTATCATTTCCTTCATATTTATTTTTAAAGAAATGAACAATATTTGGATTACTTGAATCTGGTTCTAAATTAATATGAGAAATATCATAAAATAAATTTGATTTTGTATTCCATAATCTTAATTGTCTAATAAGAAACATTCCATATGGTTCAAGAGTATTATAATCTTTTAATATTAATGTTGTTTTACCTGTTTTGGGTTGTTTATTATTTAATTCTGTTATTATATTTGTAGTAAAATTTTTTGATTGTTTATTTAATGTTATTAATAAATTTTCTTTATCTACTTTACATTGAATATAAACCCATTCTTTTACTTTCTGAATTAAATTTTCTTTAATTTCATAATTTAATTCATCTGAATAAGGATAACATATAATGTCCAAATAATTATTATCTTCATTATTTAAATAAATATCAATCTTTATAAAATGAGTCCATTCAATAGTACCTCCTCTAAAATTATTATTATCAATATATGAATAAACATACACCCAAAAATCAATCATATATGAAGTTGTACTTCCTATTTCAATATTATTTAATTGAATATTATTATATTCATTTAAATTTAAAATATCTGGTTTTTCACAATAAAATATTTTTTCACCTTCATTAATATTAGCAGATTTATTATATCTAAATAAATATATTTGATTATCATAAGTACATAAACAACCTTTTTTATCTTTATCATAACATTTATTAATACAATAAGAATCACAATATTCACAATTACTAATTTCAGAAATAGAATCAATTAATCTAAATTTATCTCTAGAATCACCATTACATTCATAATTAGTATCATCATATCTATTAATATCTCCAACACAATAAGAATTACTTCCTAAATAATTATTAACATCTGATGATAATAAACAATTTGAATCTGATGTTATTGAAGTTAATAAATATCTTTTTTGCAAATATGTTAAATGAGGTTCAAATGAAGTATCATATTGTTGTCCTAATGAATATGGTCCTATGAAAAATTTATTATATATTCTTAAATCATAAAATAATGCATTAATTATGTTTGATATTGAAATTTTATTAAAATTAATTCTAGTTTTTCCAATTTCTGTTAAATCTAATTCTGGATTAATTGAAATATTGTCAATCATTAATTGAATCATATTTGGAAAAATTCCATCATAATTTGATAAATAAATTGAAATTGAATACAATGACCATTTCCCAATTGAATTATTACTATTTTGAGATTTAAATAATATTTTTTCTTGACCATTGATTTTACAAAAAACAATAAATTGATTATTATCAATATCCCAACCAAAATAATTATCTTTATTATAAAAATAAATTAAAGGAATAATCCCATTTTCAATATTAATAATTCCTAAAAATTTAATATAAATCATAAAAGTGACTTCATTAAAAGAAGAAAAATCAAATTTAAATTCAATTGGTTCACTTGAATCATTATCAATAGGAGTATTTAAATAATATCTAGTTATACTAACACATTTAGTTCCTTCTAATAAATAACCACTCATACAATTAATACAATTTTGACTTCCTTCACCAAAACATTTCATACAAGGATAAGTACATTCATTTGTAATATATGAATTTGTATTTAAACTAAAATATGGAGTTTCTTCTTTATTTATATAATTACTATTATCAATTGATTGAATATATTTATTTTCTATTGTAATATCAAAATTATTTACCCAATTAATTTGAGCTGAGTGATCATATTCAATTTCATTATTATATAAGAAAATAAAATCTAAAGTATTTCCTTTATATAAAATTTTGGATTCTATTTTTTTATTTTTAATAGTATCAACACTAAATGGATAATATGCAATTATATTTGTTGTTAAATGAGAATTTGAATTAAAATTATTTATTGAAGATATTCCAGTTGATTCTTGATTCCATATTATAATTTCTTTATAAAATGCATCTTCCCAAATTAAACCATGATATGCTTTATATCTTATTGAATCTAAACCTAAAAAACAATTTGTCCATTTATCATTTGCTCCACTACAAAATGCAATTTGACATAATGAAAAATCGTTATTATTATTTATTTTAAGTGACATTATTGGATTATTATAATCATTATTTAAATATATATTAACGTATTTAAATGTTGTTATTAAAGTTGGACCTTCTATTTCATAATTTTCAATTACAAAATGATTCCATTTATATAATAATTTATCTAATGTTGTTATATTTGTTTTTTTATTTATTATATAACCATTTGAATATTGGATATATTGTTTATATCTAGATATGAAATGAGGGAATGCTATAAATAATTGGTATGTATTTTCATCATTATTTAAATTTTGATTTGAATAACGATAAGTTTCAGTCATATCTAACATAAGCCAAAAATCTACATAATAATTTTTAATTAATAATTTATTAAAATATGCAATTGTATTAGAAAAATGATATTTATTATTAAAATAAATTGCTGAATTTGAATAATTTTTTACACAATGATAATTAACTAAAACATAATCATCATCACATTGGAAATTATTTTCATAATTCCCAATAATTAAATCTTCATTATTTTTAGGATAAGTATAATAATGCATATCACTTGCTTTAATATAACACATACCATAACCATTAATAACATCACTTGGTCTAGTATAACCTTCAGGACAATCACTATTACATTGATAAGTATTAATATCTAAATATTTGTTTTTTTCACACCAAAAAAATTTATTATTATCTAAACAAAATATTTTTTCAGCATTACAATTTGGTGGATTTATTATAAATTCACAATATGGTATATTATTTGAATCTAATTTATAAATTTTTCCTATTCCACATTGTAAAAATGGATCATAAAAAGGATAAGTAGTATATGAATATACATTTACATTTAACATTAATTTTTCAATTATTTGATTTGTTGTTGGTATAAAATCATAATCTGTAATATAATATTTTAATGAGTCATAGATTATATTGTAATCATTTGTGAAATCTACTGCAAATAATAATGGATAATAAACATTATTTGATATAGATGTAATATATTCTTTCATTTTTATATATTTTGTTTCAATATTTGGAGGAATGTAATCACGGAATATATTTATTGTTTGGAAAAAAATTCTAACAAAATTTTGTTTTGATACATTAATTATTAATTTTGAGAAATTATTCATAAACATTTTAAAACTTTTTTCATTTTTTTTTAATTCAGGATTAGAAAAAAAAATTTCTCCTTGAACATCTAATTCTGGATTATCATTAATATAAAATTTTTGTAAATCAAATGAATATCCACATCTAACATAATTCCATTTAGAATACCCATTAACATAAGTATAACTAACTTTATTTTGAGCAACATTAAACCTTTGTAAAATATCGTCACCAAAAATATTAAGTAAATTATTTCTATAACTTTGAGGAAAACAATAAACAATTAAATCATTTTCATTTTTATTTTTTGCATAAGTTGAAATTGTAATATGATCTTGATAAATAACATTTAAACCTTTAGTAAAATCATCAGGATTTTCAATAAAAAACCAAAAATCCATAGTATATCTATTTGCTTTAGATGAAGGAATATTATCAAAAATAATATCATTTTTAAATACATTAAAATTAATCATTGTGTCACATCCTTTAGAAAGTTTAAATGAATAATATAAAGCTCCTTTTTCATTACAATTTGGTGTATCTGGAATTGGATTTAATAAACCATATCCAGTAAAATCATCTTTTGTTTCAAATTGAATTTTAATATTATCATCTCCATTTACATTATTTCTATAATCTTTAAGTAATCCAGTTGGGTCTTCAAATTTAAAATAGTGTATTACATTTTTAAAGAATTCATCTTCTTTATTAAATGATATAAATGCTTTATCTGATGAACAATCATAACATTTCCATAATCTTAATTCTTTTATGTATGTTACTCCAAAATTTGTTGGTGAATTTTCATTTATTGTTAATGTAGTTAAATCAGTTGTTGGAATATTAATTGTAACTAAACTTTTTCTATAATTTGGTCCTTGATTTTCTTTTTCTAAATCAGTTGTATATATTTCATTTTTTTCAATATTTACACCACAAACTACATATCTCCATTTATTATTACTTTCTAAATTTGTATTATATGAAAATGAGACTTCATTATCTTCTGAATTTAATCCATAACATTTAATTGAATATTGATCTAATGTTCTATCATATGATGCAATTATTTTTACATGATTATTCCAATTAATAGTTAATTCTTCAAAATTATTTCCAACATAACTTTGAGATAAAAACCAAAATTCCATTTTAAATTCATTGGTTGGTGATAAAATATTAGGAACACTATTTTCTTTAAATCTTGCAACATCTAATCCAAATGCATTACCACATCTAATATAATTAATATTAGTACTTTTTTCATATAAAAATATTAAATTTTTAATACTATTAACAGACCAATTATCACAAGTTGTATATAAATAATCACAAACTGGTTTTATTGATAAAATTTGATTTATATTTTCACAATTTGATGCTTTTTCAACACATATTGGAGGAGTATTATCAGTATTAAATTTAACATATTCTAAATCATTACAATTTTGATCTGTATATGTTAAATAATCTTCAACACATTTTGCTCTTGTTTTAATATTATTATTTGCATTTTCAATATATAATGTTTCATCTAAACAATGAGAAGTTGATTGGGGCCATGATTCAATAATAAATTCATTATTTTCTTCATTATAACTTTTTATTGGTTCTTTTTTATATTTTAATGGAAAGGTTTTTATTATTATATTTAAACCATCTGGATTTAATTCTGAAAATATACTATTTGGATTATCTTTATGTGATGCATAACCTAATGCATTTATTATAAATGATTTAAATAATGTTACATCTGATATATGACCTATCATCATTCTTGATAATCTAAACGTTTCAAAAATTAATTTTTCATATATTTTATTTGAATAATCTGAAAAATAATATTCTAATGGTGTTGTTTTTACTGTCATTGCATTAAAATTTTTATGAAATGTTTCATCAAAAGAACGATATGCTGAAATTGATATTGGAATCCAAGTTCCTATATTTTCTAAAAATGAATTATATTTAAATTGTATATTATCATTTAATAATAATTTTAATGACTCTTCTTCAGTATCATATGATAATTTAAATAATTTATTATTTGAAAAATATATAATATCAAAAATTGGATTATTATCAGTTTTATAATTTTTAACTTGTTCAGATGTAAAACCATATAATTTGATATAAAAAAATACAGTTAATCCAGGATAATTATTTAATTCCAATTCTCTAAAATCTAATTCAAATTCATCATTTTTTTCATTAGTTAAATATGATTGTTTTAAAGGATTAATATAATAAAAATAACCTTCATCTTTACTTGTTAAAGTACAAGTTGCTCCATTTAAAGCATAATTTTCTTTACATTCAAAACAATTTTGTTTTGAATTACCATAACATTTAGAACAACCTTCATAACATTTATCTTTATCAATTATATTAATCAATTTTTTATCAGAATTAACTGAAATTTCCTTTAGAAAATAAGGATAATTAATATCATTCCAATTAAAATTAAAACCATAATTAAAATTTTGATCACCGTGAGGATTTAAAAATATTTCATCATACGGGAAAGTAACAACAAAAGAACCATTAATTTTACTTTTAATAATATTATTATTTAAATTATCAACAGTTAAAATATACCATTGAAGTAATCCACCAGGATTAGTATGTGAAAATTTATTAAAATCAAATAAAGAATTTGAACCAACAAATCTTGCATCCCAAAATTTAATTTCTTTAATAAACATATCTAACCAAGATACATTTGAATCAGTTCCACAACAAAGTTCATCAATATTACAAAAACAAATTTTACTAATTGAATTTATTCCACTTACAGTATCAACATTATTAAAAATATTTGTTAATGAAATATCAAATTGAGTATATGATTTTTCTTCAATTATAATAGTTTTTGATAAAATAATTAAATGATTCCATCCATAATAATATATATTAAGACCTAATTGAGTAATTGATGTCATTTCATCTGTCATTGATTTTAAAACATATTTTTGACTATCAATATCAAAATAAATTTGAATTGTATCTGCCATGAATATAAATTGTTTAATATAAGGTGGATTTTTTTGTGTTAACATATCAGGATGAAACCACATTTCTATTATATAATTTGAAATTGGATTTTCATTACCTTTAATTAATGGAAAATACATTGATTTTGTTTTATAAGCAGAAGAAAATTGTAATCCACTATTTTCAATTTTATATTCATATTTACTTAAACATTGATAAAATAATGTAATGTAACTACTATAACATTTAAATTTTTGCATTTCTTCTTTTTTATTTTTAGTTGAATCAATATCAGTTGGACAAGTTTGAACTCTTGAATCACATTCATAATTACATATATCTGAACTATATGGAGTATTTGTATTTTGATTTATTTTTATACTTGGTAATCTCATATATTTAATTTCATATGTATTATCTAAATTTGGATATTTACATGATTGTACACATTTTATTTCTTGTAAATATTCTGGTATAAAATCATCTTTTTCAATAATTTTATTTTCTTCTTTATTTTTATTTTCATCATTTTCATCATTATCATCTTCATATTCTTCATCTTCATATTCAATTTCTTCATTTTCATCTTCATTTATTTCATTTTCTTCAATATCATATTCATTATCTTCAAATTCATATTCTTCATAAATTATAAATTCCTCATATTCTTCAATTTCAGGAAGATTTGTTATAACTGAATAATTAATAGAATTAAATAAATTATAAAAATCATTACATACAAATGGTGTTTCATCATCATAACAATATTTTAAACCATTTGTTGTATTACATTTATATGAATCAACTGAATCTAAATCAGTTGTTTTATAATACTTATTAAGTTCTAAAAATTTAAATCTTCTAAAATTTTTTGAAGGACTAAGATTTGTAGGAATTAATATTATTGTTTCATCTGTTTTAATAACATAATTTTGATTAATTGTTTCATAATTGAATTGATTACTATAATCATATAAAGTAAAATTTGCTTCATTTGAATTACTTGAGATGATAATATCATTAAAAGGAATTACAAAAAGTAAATATGGAAGATAAATAAAATTTAAACTATGCATATTATAATAATTTGGATTATTAATTTTGAAATCTAAATAATCAGCATAACAATTAAAATTTCTAATATAAATATCAGTATTTAAATATTGAAAACCTTGAACTCTTAAAATTCCCTTTTCATTTTTTCTATAAAATTTCCTCATAAATGATTGATATGTTGTAAAAGTATTTTGATACAATTTTGGATATTTTATTTTAGCTTCATTTTCATTTACATACATTTTCTGATGTGTATAACTAAAACCAACTCTAACATAAACCCACTTTGAACTTATCCCTTCAAAAATTTTGTTAACTTTTTGAAATGTTGGATAAAAATTTTTATATAAATTATAATAAGTAATTTCATTTGAAATATTTACATGATAAGGATAAATATTTTCTAAAGGAAGAAAACTAACTTCAACATCATTAATATTATTAATATTATGATTTATAACAATAGTAAAAAAATTCTTAAAAATAAAAGCAGAATATGAATGTAATAAATTTGAATCAGTCATAGCTTTTGTATTAATAATAAACATCCAAAATTCAACAGTTGCTCTATAATTAAGAATTAAAGGAATTTCAATTTCAAAATTTTCAAAATTATTAAAAGCAATATATTCATGAATACAACTTTGACTTCCTTCATATTCAACATATGAATACCATTGTGGTGCAATTGCAGTAGCATAACAACTAGTACAATCATTTGGTTTTTCACTGGCACAAGTATTACATGTAACATCACATTGAGTACATAAATATAAACTATTTTTTGTGTTACAGAATGTACCAGGTACACAACCTTTTAAACTACACATTTCTCTTGATATATTATGATAACAATATAAAACTTTTTTATTATTTCCATTATTATCATTTGTACATGTGTAAAAATTATTATCATTTATACATCCTAAATTTTCACAAAAATTCATTCGATTTCCTGTTAGACTTAATTTATTAGTGAATAATTCTGCTTGATATAAAATACTAGTAAGATATATATAAGGATATACTGGATAATTAATTAAATCTTCATCGGATATATAATCAATATTATAAATTACAATAAATGAATGTTGATTAATGTTATAATTTTTGGTAATAAAATCTAAGTCATCTTCTCCTCTAAAAGAAATATAATTATTACTCCATTTAATGTGATATTTTAAAAAACCATATGATGGAATATATAAATCTGTAAAGTTAACACATGAACTCAATGATGATGTATAAGAAGAACATACTGCAATTGTTATATTAATATCCCATTCAAATATATTTGCTAATCTAAAAATTACAGAATAACTTGCATTATTATCTTCTCTTTTTTGGATAATTGGAAAATTATTTTTTCGATAAAAATGTCTATTAACTGAAGTACATCCCCATTTTATTAAACCTTGTAATTTTGTTTTTTCTTTATATTCAGGGAGTATAAAATTATAAATTTCTTTATAATTTTGTGAAACATTTTCATAATTATAATAAGATTCATTTATATAAAAACCACATCCTCTAAAAGGAGTATAATAAACTCCTGAATATTCATCTATATAACTATATTTTGCTGCAAATGCTCCTGTTATATAATGATAACGTTCAAAAGGATTTATGTTTTCATCTTCAAAATTACTGTCGTAATCTAAATATTCTCCTGGATATATTTTGGAATTTATTTTTTTTATTATTGTTATAATGATGATTGTTATTATAAGTGGAGAAAATAACATTTTTATTATGATTTTTATAATTAAAATACTAATAAATATATAATATTTTTTCTTTATAAATAAATATAATTAAAGAAAATTAAAGTTTTAATATCTTTAATAAAAATAATTAAATTTTTAAGTCATTTTTAAGTTGGGAAATTGGTTAATATTTATCTTTTTTTTAAAATTAAAATAAAAATAAAATTCTGGATAAATTGATTAATTTATGGATTATATAAAACAATGAAAAAAAAGAAAAAATTAAAAAATATTATCAATTAAATTAAAAGAATTCTGCAATTTTTCTCTTCTTAATCTATCATATGAAATTTGTTCATTTAATTTTTCTTTAAAACCATTAATTCTCCTTTCAATTTCTCTTACAGCTTTCCATTCTTTAATTTCTTCATTCATATCTAAAATTTCATTAATATAATCTTCAATATTGGTATGTTGAATTTTTTCAATTTTTTTTTTAAATTCATTTAATTTTTTTTTTTCAATAATATCCCATTTATCTTGTGATAAATAAAATGCTAAATCATTTTTTAATTTTAACATTAATTCATATGTTTCTTTTTTATATGATATCTTTTTTTCATCTAAAAGTTGTAAATTATTTTTTATTTTATTTTTTTCTTGTTCTATTTTTTCATTTTCAATTGAATTTGTTGTATTATTTAATCTTAATTCTTTTAAATTATTACCTAATAATTTTCCTTTTGTTTTTTGTTTATTTATATTATTTATTTTATTTGATTCTTTATTTATTTCCTTAATTAATGATGATAAATTTTTTTTTTTATATGGAAATCTAAAATTATTTTCTTCATTTATCATTGATTCATCGTTTAATGAATTATATGAAAATGTTTCATCTTTAAATTCATCTTCATTATGAAATGATATAGGAAATTTTTTTAATTGTTTTTCAATTAATTTTTCTTCATTTATATCTTCATTTTCAGTTTTATTTAAATTATTTTCTTTTTTATCTTCTTCTTTTTTTTCTTCCTTATTTTCATTTTCTTTTAATTTATTTTTTAAACGTAATTCATTTGTTTTTTCTATATTATTTTTTTTTAAAATGCTTTTATTTTGATTATAATTATAATTATTATCATCAATAATATTTGACAATTTTATACTAATAAAACTGTTTTTTTCATTTTGAATAATATTATTTTCTTTATCAGATATTATGTTTTTATTAAATGAATTGATAGGTTTGATTGATTCTATATCAGTATTTAATTTTAATTGTTTTTTATTTTTTAATTTATTTTTTTCTTTATTCTCTGATTTAGAAATTTTATTTTTCTCAACAAATTTTGTAACTTTTTTATTGAAGAAATTTTTTCTATTTTTATTTAAAGATTTGGGAGCGAAATGAATCAATAATTCTTGATTATTTATTTTATCATTTTGGTCTTCTATATTTTTAAAAATAGAACTTTCAGTTTTTTGAAGAGATGATAATTGTGTATGTAAAATATTATGATTTGTATCTATATTATCTGAAAAATTAGTTTTATTATTTTTAGAATTAAGAAATTGATTAAAATTACATGAATCATTATATATAATATTTTCATTTTCATTTATATTTGAATTTTTATCATTTTTTAAATTAATCTCATCTTTTATTTTATCCTTCATAGAATCTGTATTTTCATTTTTTGATTTTAAATCACTATTTTGAAAATTAGTTATATTATTTAAGTTTGAAATTTTTATAATATCTTTATTTTCATCAGTTAATTTTTCAAAACTATTTGTTTCAATACCTCTATATTTATTATTAGAATTATTTTCTAATTGTTTAAAATTTTTATCATCACTATTATTTCTTATATTCAATAAATTATTTTTTTCTATATTTGAAAAATAATTTTCAGTTTTTAAAAATTTTTTTTCAAATAAATTTTTTTTATTATATATATTATTCGAAGTTAATAAATTATTTCTTTTATAAATTGTATTTATATTTGATTGTTTATTATTAGAAAAAGAATGGAATGAATTGTTATTATTATTTACTTCTTTTTTATTATTACCAAATATTTTAGTTTTTTGAATATTGAATTTTTTTTTTTTATCAAAAGTTTTATTTTGAGGACTTAATGATTTATTAAATTTTTCGACTAATATACTTGATACTTTTTCATAATTATTTTTCTTTGAAAATATTTTTCCAGCCTTATATTCTTTTAAAGAATAAAAATTATTAATTGTATCATTTATTTTATTTTTGGCATATGAATCTTTAAATATTTCTTGTAATTTTAATTTTTTGTCACCATTATCTTTTTTGATAATTTTTTCATATTTTTTAATTAAATTATTCTTATTTTTAAATATATGAAAAATTTCATTTGAAAATCCTTTAATTTTTGTTTTTTCATTTTCCTTTAACTTTGTATTAATTTTTTCTTCATAATATTCAGTTAATTCATCTTGTATCTTACAAATTACTTTTTCTTCTTTTAAATATTCATTTTTATTATTATAAAATTCAATAATTCTAAATATATTTAATAAAACTTCATTAAATTGTATTATTGGAAATTCTTTATTATTTTTTTGAAATATAGTATAAATTTTATTAGATTTATTAATTTTGTTTTTTATTAAAGTATTTGAAATTGAATTTTTAACTGTGTTTTCTGTATTATTATTTTTAAAAATATTTAGATGATTTATTAATGAATTTGTAAATTTAATTTTTGAAGATTGATTAAAAGGAATTTTTGTTTTTTTATTTTTTTTCTTTTCTAATTTTTCAAAAAATAAATCACTTTTATTTTTATACAAAATATTTTTTCTATAATTCGAAGGATCCAAATTAATTAGTGAAGAATCTATATAATAATTATTAACTTTTTGAATTAAATTATTTTCTGATTTTTTTTCTTTTTTTAAAGAATTTTCTGTAATAACTATTGGATAATTAGTTAGATTTGATGAAATAGAATTTCTTTGACTAAAATAATTTTTTTCTTCTGAATTATTGTGATAAGAAGAATTTAATATTCCTATTTTTATTTTTTTTTTATTCCTATTTGTTATCGAAAAATAATTTTTATGTCTAACTTGATAAATAGAATTTAAATCAAAAGATGATTCAGAAATATTATTATTATTATAAAAATGGTTATTCATTTTATCATTCATAATTTAATTTAAATCCAAATAAAAAAAAAATTTAATAATAAAAATATAATTTAAAAAATATTTAATAAAGTAATTTTTTCAAATAAAATAAAAAAAAGAAAATGGGAGGTTCTCATAATAAAACAATAAAAAAACAATTAAAAGAAGTATGTGAAATATCTCCTTTCAAGTAAATAAAAAAATTAAAAAAAAAATAGTGAAATGAATAATGCAGATGTAAACTTTAACAAAATAACAGATTTAATAAATTTAAATAATGAAAAAGAAATAAAAGCATTTGACGCAAGTAAAAATTTAGATACAGAAAAAGAAGCAATTGATTTTCAAAAAAACCAAAATTTAGAAAAAACAAATAAAGGAAATAATAATATAATAACATTTCAAAAAATATCTCAAAATTTAGAAAAAATATTTTCATCAGATGAAAAAAAAGAATTAGATAGAAGATTTTTATTATATTCTTCAGATGGAATAATGTCAAATAGACAATTTTGGAATTTTTTAGATTTAGGACAAATTGCAAATTCAACTTTTGCAAAATTATTTTATAAAGCAGTTTGTGATTTTAATGATAATACAAAATTAGATCATTTAAAATTTATGGATAGATATAAATTTTATCAATTTATTGCAATTTTTACTAAAACAAATGAATTAAATCAAAATAAAAATTTATTTTTTGAAGATAATGATAAATTATCTGAATTTGATGATGAAGATAAATTAAATTCTTTTGCTTCATATGTTAAATTAAAATTTATAAATTCTTTATTTGATGTTGATAATAATGATGAAGTTGATAGATTAGAATTTAGAA
>JAEEGL010059506.1_pt1 | contig 16110 bp, 12 predicted proteins | sample 9134231 | NCBI WGS metagenome assembly JAEEGL01 (sample SAMN16246548, study PRJNA631951) | gut metagenome | biome: gut microbiome; feature: rumen; material: fiber-attached | host: Bos | place: Iran: Karaj | collected 2018-10
AGCAGGACAGCGATCAGTCTTTTCCCCGTATTCATCATCATTCCCCCATTCAGTTCATCGTGCATAATCCGGATCCGGTTCGTTTTTGGTCTTCATGGCAGCCGGCGGACGCGGGCGTCCGGCCCGGGCCGCGTTGATATGCCTCCGGTTTGGGAACCGTCAGCGGAGGGAGCTGAAAGGAATAAAGCCGCGTACGTTGTCGTATTCAATATACGCCCAGTTATCCAGGTTGGCGAGGACCGTCACGGTGGTTCCTCCGCCGACGGTCGTGAACTCAGTCTGGGAATGGAGCGGATCGTCCGTAACCACGGTTGCCTCCTGGACGATTGCCGCTCTTCGCTGCAGGTTGAGCGGCGGAACGGAGCCGGACGAAACCAGCCGGCTGGAAACATAGGCGAACCGCCATTGGTCTCCGCTGACATGGTACTGGACAAGGACATATCCGTTTTCGCTTCCGTAGACGTACGCGGATTCATTGGACGACATATACGCCCGGCCGTTCGCCCCCCGCATGTAATTTGTTCCGGGGCCGGAATAGGCGTCCAGGTCCAGGCTGGGGGTGAACTCAACCTGGCAGGTGGTGAATGATCCGTGGGCAGCGTCGCTCATCGATACGACTTTGGGCCGCTGTACGCCTTCAAAATCCAGGTACTGGCTCAGGACGTACCCGTCCTGGTTGTCGGGCGTATCGATATGGGTCCATGACTTGCCGGTTCTGTCCGTCGTCTGGCCGTAGACCCGGACCCTCGTTCCCGGTTCTTCGATCCTGCCGACTTTTTCGGCACTGCTGTCCGGATTGGCCCGGACGTTGACTTTTTTGGTGTTCGTGGTGGCGTATGAGACGGTGCCCCGGTTGCCGTTGGAATACGGGGTGGCCGTCGGCTGGTACTGCAAAGCCGGCGTATTGGTGGCAACGGTATTCAGGCTGGTCGTCAGCAGGTCCCTCCGGATATATCCTTTCGTACCGTTCTGCAGGGTCACCTGGCACCACATGGTTCCGATTCTGTCGGACTCAATCCCCGTTACCGTGACAGGCGTACCGGGCGCCTCCACCAGGTCTGTCTTTGACGCGTCGGATCCTGGGGCGGACCGGACAATGACCTTCTGGGTGTTCGTATACGCGGTATAGGAGATAAACGTGTTCTGCGTGGGCCGGTTGACGGGAGTGGCGGTCGGCGGATTCTGCGGCAGTTTCGGTGTATTGGTGGCAATGGCGCTCAGGTCGGTTGTCAGCAGGTCCCCCCGGATATACCCTGTCCGGCCGGATTGCAGCTTCACCTGGTACCACAGTTTTCCGCCGCTGTCATAGTCAACTCCCGTGACTAGGACAGCGGTGCCGGTTTCTTCCAGCCGCTTGACCTTTGTCCCGTCGGATTTCGGGGTGGACCGGACCCAGACGTACGCGACGTTCGTATAGGCGGCAAAGGAGACAAACGAATTTTCTGTAGGCGCCGGAGTCGGCACAGCCGTCGGTTCCGGAGTCGGCGCCGGGGTCGGTTCGGCCGTCGGTTCCGGGGTGGGCTCGGGCGTCGGTTCGGCCGTCGGTTCCGGGGTAGGTTCCGGCGTCGGTACAGCCGTCGGTTCCGGGGTAGGCGCCTGCGTCGGTACAGTTGTGGGCTCCGGGGTCGGCTCCGGGGTCGGTTCGGCTGTCGGTTCCGCGGCAGGCTCCTGTTCCGGTTCGGCCGTGGCTTCCCGGGCAGGTTCCGACACCTGCGGAACCGCCTGTTCCGGAGCGAACAGGTTGATCAGGACCGGCCCGGATTCTTCGTCGGATCCGCGGTCCGCAGTCAGGTTCAATGATGAGGTCTGGGCGGATCTTCCGCTGCCCGAGCCGGATTCATCCTCCCGCGTCCGTCCCGGCAGGATTCCGGTGATCCAGAGAATCGCGGCAGCCAGTCCGGCAACCAGCAGGACGATCACGAGCGCCGGCCATTTTTTCTTCGACGGACCCGCTTTCCGGTTTTCACGGGGATACTGCCCGGCTCCCTGCCAGGCGGGTGCTGTCTCTTTGGTGTTCGGATAGGCATATATGCCGCCCGGAGGCATTTTCCTGTCCGATCTTTCCCGGATGGCTTCCTGCCCCGGCGGTTCCGGGGCGGGTACCGCGGAGGAAGACGACCGGTTTCCCCTGTCACGGGAACTGGATACTTCGAATTTGTATTCGTGCGAATCATATACCGTCTTGTCCTGGGTTTCGTTCGGGATCTGCTCGTTTCTGTCCCCGCAGTACTTTTCCAGGTCCCGGATCATTTCTTTCGCGCTTCCGTACCGGTCGTCCGGGCGGAAAGCGCAGGCTTTCAGGACGATGGCCGCGAATTCCTCGTCCGCGTACTTCGGCGGCGGCATTTGTTCGCCGGAAATGCGGCGCACGACAGCCGCGTCGCTGTCGTCGCTGGTAATGGTTTCATTCATCGGCAGGAAGGGAAGCCGGTTGCCGTTCAGCAGGCGGTACAGGACCAGTCCCAGGGAATAGATGTCCGCCCGGATGTCCGCCAGCTGGTTGTTGTAGATCTCCGGGGACATATAGTTATAGGTGCCCTTCCGGGACATGGCCGTCGCCCCGGTACCCAGGGCGCGGGCGGTTCCGTAGTCACCCAGTTTGTATATTCCCTTGTCGTTGACAAAAATGTTCTGGGGCTTGATGTCCCGGTGGATCATCTGGTGAACGCTCAGCACGTCAATAGCGGTCGCGATGTCCCTTCCCAGGTTTGCGACGTCCTGGACGCTCATGCCCTGGCGGATCCGGACTGTCAGCGGCTTCAGCAGCTCCATCCGCAGGAACAGGTCATACCCGATGCCTGTTTCTTTGGGAATGATTTTATGGTCTTCGTATGTAACGATATTGGTATAGCCCTGGAGCTTATGCATCGCGTCGATCTCATCCGCGATGGACCGGAGCATATAGTTGTAATAATTCTGGGCTGATCTTTCATCGGAAACGATCCCTTCGCCGATCAGCCTGTCGATTTCTTCTGTTTCCTTGGGAATGGAGATGTGCTTGACAGCAGAATAGTACACTTTACCGTCAAAAAGATTCCGCTTCATCTTCCAGACGGTACCGAAGGAACCTTCCCCGAGCTTTTTATCAACTTCCCATTCGCCCCATAAAGGGCAGAAATCCCTGATATCGCTCATACCTAACCTCGTGACCATCGTGCGTGCTTCCCGCGCCGCCATAATCATTCCGGTTCGCGGGAAAGTCGGCAGGATGCCGCAGCGGCGATCATGATGATTCTTTTCTGAAACGGTTCCGCCGCCGTTTTTGAAGTATGTTCAGACTATCACAATCGAAACAGAATTGCCATTACGATTCTGTTAATATTTTCATCCGTCCTCATGAATGCCCGGCATCCGCCCGGAACGGATCCGTTTCCTTTTCCCATTCCGCGAGGAACATATTCAGGAAGGCATGGCGGGATTCCGCCATTTCCCTCCCTTTTACCGTGTTCATCCTGTCTTTCAGCAGCAGCAGTTTTTCGTGGAAATGCGCGATGGAATCCTCCGGGGAACGGCCGTGCTTCCCGCCGTAGGCGAACGTCCGGGCAATACCGATCGCGCCGAGCGCGTCCAGCCGGTCCGCGTCCTGGACGATCTTCCCCTCGATGGTCTCCGGGCGGCGGTCCGCGTTTTTGCTGAAGGACACCCCGTTGATAATCCGGCAGATCTCTTCCAGCGTGTCCGGGCGGATATCCCGTCCTTCCAGGAAAGCCCTCGCGTTTGCGTTGTTCTCCGTCCGGAAGATCTTGGCGTCATCCGCGTCATGCAGCAGGGCGCCCGCCGCGACAAGGAACCGGTCCGCTTCCGGCTCCGTGTCCGCGATCAGCGCCGCGTTCCGGTAAACCCGCATCGTATGGTCAAATCCGTGGCCGTCCGCGTTCCCGCGGAAAAGGTCCCGGACATATTCCCGCGCTTCCTCCACCGTCCGCAGTTCGGACAGTACGATCGAGGCAAACCGCCGGACTGTCTCCGCGACAGCGGGTACGTCCTCCGCCTCCGCCGGGCAGTGGATAAACACGGCCGGCTCCCGCCGGCCCATGCCCACGCTGTAGAACGTATCGTTGCATACGTAAGTGCCGGCGTCCTCCGAGACCTCGACCGGATATCCCTCCGCCCGCATCCGCGCGGTAATGCGCCGGACCGGAATCCGCGTACGGTAGCATTCCGGGCCGCCGGGCAGGATCTCCTCGCCGGACGGCCGGTTTCCTTCATTGTCGGGAATCCGCGCCTCACGGCGGTTGACCGCCCGGATTTCGGGCGTAACCGCGTTCCGGCCTCCGGCTTCCCCCAGCATGAAAACGGCGTCCGCCGCCTCCCGCGGTACAAGCTCCGCCGCTTTCCCGAAGACGACGGGAAGCAGGACTTTACGGATCCCGTATCCGCCGATCTCCTCCGGGAGCAGGCGGAGAACTTCCGCCGATATATTCGTTTTTTTTCCGCCGAAGGGTTCAAACGCTGTCACCAGGATCCGCCGCATAAGCCATCCTCCTTTTCCGTCCCGGGTCGTCAGTCCCGGACGTAATACTGCGCCTGAGCGTTCCACAGCTCCCGGTATTTGCCGTTTTGCTCCCGCAGCAGTTCCGCGTGCGTCCCCTTCTGGACAATCCGGCCTTCGTCAAAAACCGTGATCTCGTCGCAGAACCGGCAGGAGGAAAGCCGGTGGCTGATATAGACCGCCGTCCGGTCCCCCACCATGCTGTTGAAACCCGCGTATACCTGCTCCTCCGCGATCGGGTCCAGGGCCGCCGTCGGCTCGTCCAGCACAATGACCGGCGAATCCTTGTAGAGCGCCCGGGCCAGCGCGATCTTCTGCGCTTCGCCGCCGGACAGTTCCACGCCGTTTTCGGAGATATCCCGGTACAGGTACGTTTCCAGTCCGTCCGGCATAGTCCGGTACCGGTCCTCCAGCGTGGCCTTCCGGATGCATTCCTCCGCCTTCACGGGATCATACGTTTCACTCGCCGCGATATTTTCGCCGAGACTGAACGCGAAGAGTTTGAAATCCTGGAACACGAAGGAGAACAGCTTCAGGTACGCGTCATAATCGTATTCCCGGATATCCCTGCCGTTCAGCAGGATTTCCCCCTCTGTCGGGTCGTACAGGCGGCAGAGCAGTTTCACGAACGTCGTTTTCCCCGCGCCGTTCGCTCCGACCAGCGCCTGTTTCTTGCCTCCCCGCAGCGTGGTGCTGACGTTTTTCAGCGCGTACGTGCCGCTGCCCGGATACCGGAAGAAAACGTTCCGGAATTCGACGGTGCAGCCGCCGTCCGCGGCCCCGTCCGCCGGCAGGCCTCCCGGTTGTTTCATATCCGGCAGGTCCAGGTACGCGAACAGTTTCGCCAGGTGGCCTGTGAATACCCGGGTTTCCGCCAGGATGAAGAACAGATCGCCGATACCCTTCACCAGCTGGACCAGCGCCCCGACGTACAGGACGACGCTGCCCGCCGCGAAGGCGCCGTATGCCGCCTTGGCCGCCACAAACACCCAGCACAGCGCGTGGCAGAAACCCTGGGTAAGCTCCAGCAGGCCCTGGCAGGCGCTCATCTTTCCGATGGCTTCATTGTCCTTCCGGTTGTGTTCGTCCAGGCGGCGCATTTCACGGTCGGCGATCCGGTCCTGGCGGTAAAGCCGGACGTCTTTTGCCCGGGCTGTCTCCGTATACAGGCCGTGCCCGTAGAACATAAAAGCCCGGTTGTACCACACGGTACCTTCCGTCCATTTTTCAAAGACCTTCTCTTCCCTTTTCCGCAGGCGCGCGCCGGTCAATCCCGCCGCGACGACCAGCGCCGCGGCCGCCGCAGCCCAGGCGCCCGAATCCAGGACAGCGTTCCCGGTCCGGGAAGTAAACAGGGAGACCGTCAGCGCCACGGAGGCCGTGATTCCGACAAGCACCCGGACGACGGACGGCGTGTCCCAGACCAGCTGGGCCAGGCCGTTCCCGAACATGAACAGGTTTTCCTGGGCCTTCTGCTTTTGCTTCTGGACGTCCCGGTTTTCCAGGTCCGCGTAGTCCATGCTCATCTGCTTGTCGGCAAAAATCTTCGTGAAATTGTTCCACATGCCCGATTCCTTCTCCCCGATCACCCGGTCCAGGGCGTTCCGGATCATGGAAAGCGCGAAGTTCAGGCCGATCGCCAGCAGGACCAGCAGGACCAGCCTGCCGATCCTTTTCTCTCCGGCGATCTCGTTGATGACCCCGGCGGAAAACCAGATCGTCACAAACGGCGACAGGCTCTCCGCCGCGGCGGACAGTACCTTCGCCCGGATCAGCCCCGGGCAGTATTTCCCCAGCACGCGGTATCCCCGTCCGGTGACCGCGAGCCGTTCCTTAATCCTCATCGCGGCCCACCTCCCCTTCCGGGTTCTCGCGGTAGTATTTCGCCTGTGTCTCAAACAGTTCGTAATAGCGCCCTTTCCGCGCCAGCAGCTCTTCGTGGGTCCCTTCCTCCAGGATCCGCCCGTCCCCGATCAGCACGATGCGGTGGCAGAAGCGGGTGGATGCCAGGCGGTGGGAGATAAACACCGTGGTCTTTCCCTTCATGACCTCGTCGTACGTCTCGTACAGTCGGTTTTCGGAAACCGGATCCAGCGCGGCCGTCGGTTCGTCCAGGATGACCACCGGCGACTGCCGGTACAGCGCCCTCGCAAGCAGCAGTTTCTGGATTTCCCCGCCGGACAGGTTGATTCCGTCATCCCAGAACGCCTTGTCATATTTGCTGCGGACGCCGTCCGGCAGGGCGGCGATCCGGTCCCACAGCCCCGCCTGTTCCAGGCACTTCCGCACCCGTCCGGGATCCGCGTTCCCGCTCTCATCCTCCGCCACGATCTCCCCGATCGTCACCGGCAGGATCGAGTAATCCTGGAAGACCGCGCCGAACAAACGGTAATATTCATCCCGGTTATATTCGCGTATATCGGTTCCGTCGTACAGGACGGTCCCGCCTGTCGCCTCCGTCAGTCCGCAGACCAGCTTGACCATCGTCGTCTTCCCGGCGCCGTTCAGGCCCACGACAGCCAGGTGTTCACCCGGTTCCAGCGTCAGGCTGAAATGCCGGATCACGTCTTTCCCGTCCGCTTCATACCGGAAGCTGACGTCGCGCAGTTCGATCCGTTTCGGGATCTCCGGATCGCCGACCGGCTTTCCCCCTTCCCGCAGGTAATGCTCCGGATACTCCAGGTAGGAGCGGAAGCGGTTCATGGACTGGTTCAGCCGCCGGATCCCGGCGACCTGCCCCAGCATGCCGCTGAGCCAGGCGGAAAAACCTGCCACCGCGTTAAAATACAGCGCAAACTCCGCCGCGGTCATTTTCCCGTGCAGCGCCAGGTAAATCAGATACGCGTATACGGCCCCTTCCCGGACCAGCGCTGTCGCGCTGTCCGCCGCGGAAACGCCGAACAGCCTGGCCGTATACCGCCTGTACCAGCCCAGGAGGCCTTTCAGGTTTTTGTCATAGATCCCGTCCAGCCAGGCGGCCATCCGGTACAGCCGGATATCCTTCCCGCTCCGGATATCGTCCGCCGCGCTGACGATGTACTGCATCCGCTGCTCGTACCCGGCCTTCTCGTTCCGGTTCATCTCAAGCCATTTGTTGATCCGGCGGTTCAGGAAAAAGCTGGCCAGGGTCGTCAGGCACAGGAAAGCGATCACCGCCGGGCTGAGCGTGATCAGGATCCCGGCGAAGGCCAGGAAACCCAGCAGGTTGGAAAGGAAAAGCACGGCCGCGTCATACGTCTGCGCGTGATAGGAAAAGTTCCCGTTGCAGCTGGCGAAGCTTTCGTTCTGCAGCGCCCGGAAATGCTCGTCCTCCTGGTTCCTGTAGTCGGTCGTCAGGCCTTTCCGGGTAATCAGTCGCAGGAACCAGGCGTTCATTTTGAACTTGTTCCAGTACACCAGTTTCTCCAGGTATTTCTGCAGGCCGCCCAGCACCGCCAGCGCGGCGGTCAGGGCCGCCGTAACCGCCAGCAGCCGCCGGAGCCGTCCTTCCGCGATCCCTTCGATCACTATCTTCGGCAGGAAGACGGTGAGCACGGGAACCAGGCAGTTCGCCAGGATCAACAGCAGGCAGAACACGAGCAGTTTCGGGCAGCCTTGTCTCGTCGCGCGGATGCAGTACGCCAGGTTCCGCGGGAACGGATAATTTTTGTCCTGCTCCATATTCCCCTGCTCCTTTCCTGGTTTTGTCCGGCGGATGATGCCGCGCATTTTCTGTTGACTTTCTGCCCGCTCTGTGGTTTAAGATGAAAACGATCTCCTGTCGCGTTGAATCCGGGACCGGAAGATCGTGCAGTATGCGGAGCGGGAGGATGCCGGCTGTCGTCATAGCCGGCCGCTGAATTTTCGGCAGTTGACAGATGAAAAACACATTGATTCCACCCAGAACAATCAGCGGCGTGCTGGCTGCCGTTTCCGCCGGGCTGGCGGAAACAGGGCGCGTCCTTGTGACGATCGACGGCCCCTGCGCGTCGGGGAAAACGACGATCGCGTCGCGGATCGCCGCCGTGATGAACTGCGACGTGATTCACACGGATGATTTTGTTGTCCCCCACGCCCGGAAAACGCCCGAAAGGCTGTCTGTCCCCGGGGGAAACTGCGACTGGGAGCGGCTGGTACGGGACGTGATCGCGCCCTGGAAGAACGGTATGGCTGTATGCGTCCGGAAGTATAATTGCCATAAGGACTGCCTGGAACCGCCGGAAACCATCGTGTCGGATCGTCTCCTGATCCTGGAGGGAACCTATTGCAACCTGCCCGCCATCCGGGAGTACGCGGATATCCGGTGTTTTGTCAGCACGCCGGAGACGGTCCGGCGGAACCGGCTGGAACAACGGGAAACGCTGGATTCGCTGGCCCTTTTCGACAGCCGGTGGATTCCCCTTGAGAATGCGTATTTTGACGCGTTCGGCCTGCCCGACGCGGATTGTATCATGATGGTTTCGGACGGAGAATCAGAACCTCCGCCCGTTCAGAAAACGAAATAGTCCTGCCGGACCGGACGGACGCCTCATGCCGACAGGAACGCTTTCAGCAATACCCTGTACGCCGGCCTGTAGGCGGCCCGGTAGGCGGCCGAATGCGACGGCAGCCACGATTCATCCGTAATTTTCGTGGAAACCGCCCTCATCTTTTCCGGATCCACGTCCGGAAGGGACATGCAGTAATCGTATACATCCTGCCGGGAAAAAAGGCTCTCCTCCCTCTCGGCTGATCGGTACAGCCGCGTCGCGATTTCCTCCGCCCAGATTCCCTGGGCCAGCGCCGCCCGCAGGTTCATCCTGCAGAAGCGGGAGCTCAGCGGCTCATAAAGCGGTTCCCGGCCGTCCGCTTCCAGGCCCGCCAGTTCGCTCTTGAGGCCTTCGCGGGCGGAGTGTTCCGAAGCGATGAGATGTCCGGCGCCCAGCAGCCCCTGGAAGACAAACTTAACGATGTCTTCCTCGTTTCCCAGCGGATAGCGTCTGCGGTGCTCCGCCAGGCATACGCCCAGTTCGCGGAGGCATTCTTCCCGGATTGCGTCCCGGCTTGTCTGCATATTGTTTCTCTCCTTCCGTAAGGGTCGGAAAAACGTGGGGGGTAATGTGGATCCTGCCGGATGGATCATCCGGTTCAGCTGTCTGTCCGGACTGCCTTCATGGCAATCTTTTCCCGGTACATGGCCTCATCCGCGCGCCGGAGCACTTCCTCCGTGGAAGCGTCCCGGCCTTTTTCGTATTTCGCCATGCCGACCGCCGCGGAAACCTTTTCCCAGGGCTTCAGGGAATCGTCCGCCTGCAGCCGGGCGATCTCGTCCTTGAATTCCCGGATCTTCCGCTCCGCGCCGTCCTGGGCCTTCTCCTCCAGGATGATGACAAATTCGTCGCCGCCGATCCGGTACACAAACTCTTCCCCGAACACTTTCCGGATCAGATCGGCCGCGCCCTGCAGGTAGAGGTTCCCCTGCTCGTGGCCGTAGGTATCGTTCACCCGCTTCAGGTAGTTGATATCGATCATCAGGATGGAGAAATCCGCGTTCCCGGCGTCCTCCTTTTTATTGAGTACGTCGTTGTATTCGTAATAGGCCGTCCGGTTCTGCAGGCCGGTCAGCGTATCCTGGTACGCCCGGTCTTCCAGCTTATTCATCTTCCGGATGACGTTGCGGTCCGTCAGGAATATGCTCACCGCCAGGACAATCGCCAGCACCGCCAGGAAGGTCAGGCACACCTGCCCGATCACATGCCGGACATAATCCCTCAGGGCTTCCATGGAGCAGTCCGCGCCGACGTAGACGCTGTCCGTGCCCTCCAGCGGCGTCAGGACTGTCAGCACGTAGCCGTATTTCTCCCGGGACTCAATGGACGGTACGGCTTTTCCGGCCAGCAGGTCCGGAATGTATTTTTCATATGCCGGAAAGATGCCTCCACAGCGCCGAACTTTGACCCCTCAAACCGGTCCGTATCCAGGTCAAACAGCACATGGCACCCGTCGTCGCGCATCTGGTAGACGTACAGGTACAGGACGTCCGGATACGCTTCCCGGAGTTTGTACAGTTTCTTTTCAATCTCCTGATATCCCGGATAATCGCTGCCCTGTTCCAGGATGCCCTCCACGTCCTCCGCCCGGATGATCTCGCCGGCAATCAGGCCGGTCAGCCCCCGGGCGTAGTTCTCCAGGTCTTCAATCTCATGTTCGCGATAGGCGAAATAGCTGATCCCAATGAAGGCGACCGTCGTCACCAGCAGCACGGCGATGACCGGAAGAATGATTCTCCATTTGATCGTTCTCTTTTTTCATAACCTGAATCCCTGCCGTTTCAGATATCTTTCGTTTCCATATTCTCGTCACAGCCGGCCTTTCCCTGTTTCAGCCGTGTTTTTTACTCGTTCCCGATTCCGTCCCGCGGAACATTTTTCAGGATGAGGCCGGGCTCCAGGGTGACGCCGCGCAGCGCGCACAGATCGTTGAGCGTCACAAGCAGCAGGTTGCGCTCTTCAAAGCTTCCCATGCACTTGTCCGCCAGCCCGCCCGCGTTTCTTTTGATATCATGGAACAGCAGGATATCGCCGTCCCCCGTGCCGACAACGCAGCTGTAGAGGCGGGGCACGTCGTCCACATACTCGTCGCTGGAAGCGTCGCATGAATTGACGCTCCACAGGATCATCGGCAGTTCGCATCCGGCCAGCAGATAGTTGTTCTCATGTCCTCCCGGAGGCCGCATCATGACCGGGGTAACGCCGATAATACTGCCCATGTCCTGGTTGAACTGCGCTTCCCATTCCGCTTCTTTCTGCGGTTTGATATCGCCGATATAGTGCTGCCAGCTGTGGCTTTGGATGCTGTGCCCGGCGTCAAACTCCCGGTGCAGCAGTTCGGCGTTCTGGACAAGCCGGTTTCCGATCACAAAGAACGTGACCTGGCCGGGATGGCAGGCGGCCGCGTTCAGCATACGCCGGGTCGTCCCTTTGGACGGCCCGTCATCATAGGTCATCGCGATCATGTCATATCCGGTGCAGTCCGTTTCCTGCCGTGCCTCTTCCGTCAAGAGCTCCCACAGCTCCGGTACATAGATTTCCACCCGCAGGAGGGCCTCGGCATGCGCCGGATAAATGTCCGCGGCCGGAAAGTACAGCGCCAGGTGGCCGGGAGTCGCCACAAAACCCGCGTCCGCCAGGTCCTCCCTGCGGCAGAGGGCGTCCAGCGCGCCTTCATCCGGCGCGTCCCCGGGGAACAGGTTCACCACCTGGGTCCGGATTTCCCGCAGCAGCGTATCCCACGCGTCCTCCCGGATGATGTCCCCGAGCCGGATCAGCCGGCCGGATTCCATCTCGTAGGTATAATCTTCGCTTTTCACCCAGTACTGATTGTCCTCTGCCGACACCTGGGCCACAATATGGAAACTCATCCACCGGTTTCCCGTCCGGGTAATCTGGGTGCAGATATCCGCACGGGCCGTTCCGGTGCTGGATTCATTTCCCCGGGGCACCAGCGGCTCCGCTTCTTCTTTCAGGGCGGCCACCCGGGCGTTGATCGCGTCGTTCACGTCCTCCCGGACGGAATGCAGCACGGTATATGTGATCATCTGGTAATTCTTCTTTTTGACTGTCTCGATCGTCTGCGTGACCCGCAGCACGTCGGGAATCTCCCGCTCGGCTGCCCCCGCGGATATCGCCAGGCAAAAAACCAGAACGCATACGGCAAACCGCCGGATTGTAATCTTTCTCACGCTGTGGTAACCTCCGTTCACCGGACCGGGAAACACGTTCCCTCCGGATGGTCGTGTTGATTATATCAAAACATCCGCGCGATGAGAAGGGATTCTTTCCTTTACCGCCGGGGGATCCGCCGCCGTCGCCGTCCTCCCGGCGGAAAGAATTAATCCTTTGTTTACAGTTTTCCGTAGACAAATCAGGCCTGCTCGGTTAATATAAATTATCTGATGAAAACTGATTCATCCGCCTTCTGGCGGCTGTTCAACGGAAGAGGTGATTGGAATGGATGACTGGGGAAACGGTGATTCCCTGTCACCGCAGAAACAGAAGCAGTCCTACTCCGGCGGCGCGTGGGATGTCGGAATGACGGTGGTGGTGCTGGTCGCCGTTGCGGCGGTATCCTTCCTGTTCGCTTACATTACCAAAGACAATCCTTCCCGGCCCTTCTGGCTGCTGGGGCTGTCCTTTGCCGCCCCGGTCGCCGCGCTGATGGGCGCGGTTCTGCTGCATGAAAAAATTCATTCCACCATGACGCCCTCCACCAGCCGCGGCGCCCAGTTCGGCCTCGCCATGTGCAGCGTGGCGGCTGCTTTCCTGGTCGGCTGCGGCTGCCAGGTCAGCAATACCGAGGCAAAAGAAGTCGTGGTGGAAGAAAAGGTCGTCACCTCAGGCTGGAGCGACGTGCTGATTGTGCTGGACAAGAGCGGATCCATGAGGGGACGCTGGAATACGGACGCGACCAATGCCGTCATTGACCTGATCAACGGCATGGACGACAGTTCCCGCGTCGGTCTCCTGATTGATACTGACTGGTCGAGTTATCGAAATACGCTGGCTGAACGGACTGTGGCGATCGCCCCGCTGACGAAAAAGCAGCGGGAAGCGCTGGTCGAAAAAGCGCAGTATTATCCGTCCGGGGGAGCAAACTATACAAAGGATTTTGAGGCAGTCGAAGATATGATTGCCGATTACCGGAAGCATAGCGATCAGCCGATTCCGATCCTGCTGATCAGTGACGGAGGCAACCCCGTCGACCTGAAAACGCTGACCCGGAAATGCAAGGATCTCAAACTGGTCGTTTACTATTTGTATGTCACGAAAAGCAGTAACGACAATGTGGAAGAGCTTGCCCTGGCCAGCGGGGGAAAAAGCGTCAATATTACCGACTACAATTCGCTGTTGAGCCAGATGAAACAGGCGGTCAGTTCGGAAAAGGTGGAAATCGTGTCCAAAACAACATATAAGGACGCGCTGCGGGATATCCAGGAGTCCGCCTCCGCCAAGACGGTCACCGGCATCATGCTCCTGCTGCTGGGGCTGCTGATCGGCATATCCCTGACGATTATGCTGTCTGTCCGGAAGCAGAAGCGTTTCCAGGTGATCCTGTCGCCGCTGATGGCGGTCGCCGCGTTCCTGCTGCTCGTCTTCGGCAACGACCTGATCTCCGAGCCCTGGATCCGGGAGGGCGTTGCCTTCTCGCTGCTCGGCCTCATTATCATGCGGGCCAACCGTTCCTACGGATCGCCCAAGGCGGTCGTCGCCGCGCCGGATCCCGCTGTAAACACCTATTCCTATTCTTCATCCGCAGACTGGGATTGACGCCGGATCCGATCTTTGATACAAGTCAGTTATTCACGTCACTTTTCAAACGGATAGACAAGCCCCATCTGCCTGCGGCATTCATCCATCAGTTTCATGACTGCCAGCGTCGCGCTGTGCGGAACAAAACCGCTTTCCGTCTTTCCGGCCCGGATTTCCGACGCGGCAAGGTCGAACTCATTCAGCATGCCGCCGTAGGCGCTGAACGTTTCCGCTTCGCCTTCCGTCCGCTCCAGCGTGACGCTGTTGGCATAGTGGAAGTTCGTCAGCGTCGTTTTGCCCCGGGTTCCGGTCAGCGTCAGGTTTTCCGTTTCATGGTCGTCATCCAGGGAGGTGCTCAGGGTATATACCTTTCCGCCGGGATAGACCATCCGGACGTCCTCGCCCATGTCGATCCCGTTGCGCAGGACGCCTTTGCATTCGATCGCTTCCGGTTTCCCGAACAGCCGGTAGATATAGGTGATCGGATAGATCCCGATATCCAGCAGCGCGCCGCCGGCGACAGCCGGGTCCATCACCCGAGGGGCGTAATACATTCCCTGTCCGCGGTAATTCAGGTGGCATTCCCGGATCTCACCGTATTCCCCGGCGTCCAGCCACTCCTTGACTTTGTTGGCGATCGGGGAAAACCACGTCCACATGGCTTCGGCGAAATAGACCCCCTGTTCCCGGCTGACCCGGATCATCTCCTTCGCCTGCCGGGTATCCGTGGTAATCGGTTTTTCACAGAGCACGGGTTTTCCGGCCCGCATGGCTGTGATCGCGTACCCCGCGTGGCTGGTATGCGGCGTCACGATATACACGCCGTCCACGTCCCGCCGGGAAACAGCCTCCTCCGCGGTTCCGGCGGCAAAGGCGCCGTATGTCGCGGCAAACTCCGCGCACTTTTCCGGTCTCCTCGTATAGACAGAAACGATCCTGTGTTTCCCGGACGCGGTGATTTCCCTGGCCACTTCCCCCGCCAGCCGGCCGGTGCCGATAAACGCCCATCGGAATGCCTGTTCCATGCTGATCCGTCCTTTCTTTCCTGTTTTTTCTGTACGGATCATATCACATATGGCCCCTTCCGGGCAATGCCGGTTTGCCGGATTCGCTGGTTTGATGATTGATTTTCTCCGGAATATGCAATATGATGACTGTAACAATGAACAGGAGGAAAGCCGATATGCTGCTGGGAGGTACGGTAGCCGGACGTTATACCTGTCCGGAAGACTGGGAGGATTTGCTCGTCCGTTCGCGTTTTAAAGCGGTGACCGCGCCGTTTAACTGCCATACGCCCCGGAAGGAAACGGACGCGTACCGCGCCGCCTGCGACCGGCACGGGGTCGTGATCGCTGAAATCGGCGTCTGGAAAAACCTGTTCGATCCGGATCCGGAAGCGGCAGCCGCCGCCCTGGAATACGCGAAAGGCCAGCTCGCCCTGGCGGATGGCCTGGGGATTCCCTGCTGCGTCAACATTGCCGGAACAAGCAGCTCCGCCGGATGGGACGCCGCCGATCCCTCCAATTTTACGGAAGAAACCTACGGGCGCGTCATTGCGGTGATCCGTGAAATCCTCGACGACGTGTCGCCGGAAAGGGCGTTCTATTGTCTGGAGCCGATGCCCTGGATGGTTCCGGACAGCCCGGAAAACTATCTGCAATTGATCCGGGACGTGGACCGTCCGCAATTTGCGGTGCATATGGATTTTGTCAACATGATCAACTGCCCGCGCCGGTACCTGGCGCCGGAACCGTTCATTGAGAAATGTTTCAGCATGCTGGGGCCGATGATCAAAAGCACCCACATCAAGGATACCCGGATGCACCCGACGAACCTGACGACGATCCTGGAGGAATGCTCCCCCGGGGAAGGCACGCTGGACTTCGCGGCCGTTCTGCGGATCATGGACCGGTATCTGCCCGCGGACGCGCCGGTGCTGCTGGAGCATATGACGACCTTTGAGGAATACGCCGAAGCGTACGACTTCCTGAAGGCCGTCGCCGATAAAACCGGCATCCCTGTTTAGGCAGGCCTGCCGGATTGATTCTCAGTTCAAAGAAGGAAGTTCCGGATGCTGACCGTCACAAAGAGCCAGGCCGCGCAGTTCATCCTGCGGAAACAGGGCCTGCTGGGAGATTACCGTTTTTCCGGGAAGAACGGCGCGTATCAGTACGTCCGCCAGGCCGGCTGCATCCAGTACGACCCGGTGGACGTCTGCGGAAAAAACGCGGAACTGACGCTGCAGTCCCGGGTCAAAGGCTTCCGGAAACAGGCCCTGTACGACCTGCTGTACAAGGACCGCCTGCTGGTAGACTACTCGGATAAGGAACTGTCCATCTGGCCCAGTGAGGA
>JAEEGL010283838.1_pt1 | contig 16110 bp, 15 predicted proteins | sample 9134231 | NCBI WGS metagenome assembly JAEEGL01 (sample SAMN16246548, study PRJNA631951) | gut metagenome | biome: gut microbiome; feature: rumen; material: fiber-attached | host: Bos | place: Iran: Karaj | collected 2018-10
CACACAAATCTTTCCATATACTTCATATATCTTACAACCATAAGCGCAATTTTAAAAGTGATTGCGTCATCAAAGACCCTGAGGTCGAGGCCGGTGCTCTTCTGAAGCTTGTCAAGCCTGTACACAAGTGTGTTCCTGTGAATAAAGAGCTGCCTTGAGGTCTCTGATACATTCAGTGAATTCTCGAAGAACTTATCAATTGTCGTGAGAGTCTCCTGATCGAATTCATCAGGGTTCCTGCCGCCGAAGATCTCCTTTATAAACATTTTGCAAAGCGGGATCGGGAGCTGATAAATAAGTCTTCCAATTCCCAGTTCGCTGTAGCAGATAACCTTCCTCTCATCAAAAAAGATCTTGCCCACATCAAGAGCCATCTTGGCCTCTTTGTAGGATCGACTGACTTCCTTGATCTCGCCCACCACTGTACCATAGGCAATTCTCACATCGCTCAAGCCTTCCCTCTCAAGTCCCGCGAGTATATCTTCTGCTGCCTTGGAAATCTCTGACGGCTTATTGATATCGCTCACATCCTTGACAACGATGACATTGTCCTCATCTACTTCAGTGACAAAGTCAAGACCGTTACCCACACATGTCCTCGTGATCTCAAGGGCGTTGCTGTCGCGGCTGGCTGAGCACTCGATTATCATCGCAACTCTCCTTGCATCACTCTGGATATGAAGTTTCTTGGCTCTGGAATATATATCTACCAGAAGCAGATTGTCAAGAAGCAGGTTTTTGATGAAGTTGTCCTTATCAAAACGCTCCTTGTAGGCGACAAGGAGGCTCTGGATCTGATATGCGATCATCTTGCCAAGCATATATACGTTGTCGCCGCTTCCTGTGCAGATGAGAATATACTCAAGCTGTTGTTCATCATAAATCTTGAAGTACTGATAGCCCTGTATCTCCTGTGAGTCAGCAGGGGACTCGACAAAATCTCTGGCGGAAGCAGATACATTCCCGATATCCGAGGTAGTGGACGCAACCTCTTTACCGTCAATATCGAGCACGCACAGATCCACATGTGCAATATTCTTCAGGCCGTCTATTGTGTTCTGCAAAATCTGGTTTGATATCATTCTCCACGCTTTCCTGCACTACGTGTTGTGCATAACAATTCTGGTATTCGTTTCCGAAAACACTTACTTTTCATTTTAATACATATACACAATAAAATCTAGTTTTTCAAGGGTGTTTTTTGTATATTTTTGAAAATATGCTAGTAAAAAGTAACAAAAAGCCAGCTCCATTTTTGCCATAATAGTTTTTAAACTTCTATAACTTTTTAAGGTGATAAACCGATATATAAGATAAGATAAAGTATATTCATACACAAGGAGGTGCCTATGGATATTCCTGCTTTATCGATGGCATTATCTCAGAATCGCATACTGAACGATGTCGGAATAGCGATGCTCTCCAAGAGCCTTGATACCATGGAGCAGAATGGCGCCGCCATGATAGCTACCCTGGACGCTTCAGCCGAATTGTCAGTCAATCCTGACGTTGGCTCAAACATCGATATCAGAATCTGACAGCCATCAACATCAAAGCCCGCTGCTTTTTGCAGCGGGCTTACTCTTACGCTCCGGCCTCATCAAATTCTCTTGTTTTGGCTCCCATGCTCTTTAATTCCTTCTTGCGTTCATACATCATACGATCTGCCCGTTCGAATAAATCATGCAGCTGCTCATCTTCAGGCTTGATTGCTGAATAGCCGATAGAGATGACAACCTCATTTTTCCTGATATTTTCTTCTACCTTCCTGTTAAAGTCGGCAATTACTTCATCCTTGGTATCGTATCCTTTTCCCTGCAAAACAACCACAAACTCATCACCGCCGGTTCTGAAAACCGAACCATGATTGAAAAGATCGCATATAAGTGCACTCGCATCCCTGATAAGCTTATCACCGGCAGCATGTCCCTTTGTGTCATTGACATATTTAAGGCCGTTTATATCGCATACTACAAGCGCCAGCTTATCAACATTTTCTTCCCGAATCCTGGTGTTAATCTGGGATTCCATCTCCATGTAGGCATGTTTGTTTCTGACTCCTGTCAGCGAATCAGTATTTGCCATACTCTTGAAGACTTTGCTGTTTTCTTTTTCTTCATCCAGTTTTTCTTTGGCGACACGTCTTATCAAGTAAAACATTATTGCTGCGAACAAAGAGGCTACTACAAGCAGGAATACTATCTGCATGTGATTGGCAGCAAGGCTCTTTTCACTGATCTCCCGGATCTGATCCTGAATAACGCTCTCGCGGATCATTACTACCAGCTCCCATCCTGTGTCAGGCACAGGCTGATAGCATATAGTATCCACTACATCATTTATTGTAAAAGTAAGTGTCCCATTTTTTTGACTTGCAAAGTCATCGCGGAACGAATTCCATTCTTCTTCGGAAACATTCCCCTTTGTGGCATCAAAAATATTCTGGGTTCCGATAAGCTGGCCAAGCTCAGTTTCTGATATGTTTCCACCATTTTCGGAATACAGCGCAAAATGTGTGCTTCCCTGATCATCAAAAGCAAGCAGGTCAACTATGTCGTTTATATCTATCTGAACAAAACATGCTTTAAACTGCTTGCCCATTATCTTTATATCTATCGGGATTGCAAGACACAGTTCCTTGGATGAGCCGTAGCGGAAAACAGTGCTTATCATCTTGTCATCCAGAGTCTTCTTCGAAAGGAAAGCATGTCTGCTGCGACCGGTATATGTGGTATACTGCGTATAAACTATGTCATCCTCATCTACAAGGGCAAAGCGGTTAAGAGACAGGATATTCTTCATCCTTCCGATAGCCGCCCTTAGTTCCTCCTGCGATTCTATCTCTTCCTCATCGATGACTCCTACGGCCTTTTTCATGTAATCAAAATTATTGTTGATAAGGTTTGTGATCGTCTTCGAGCGTCTGTCTGCCATTGACTCAAGATAAAAAGCACTTACAGCCGACACAGCCTGATTTGTAGACGAAACAGCCTGTCTGGAGGCCCAATAAGTATTGGCGATTACCGTTACCATGATAAGAACGCTTCCTATCGCCGCAGTTATTGCAACTGCCTTTTCAGTAAGCCTTGTTCTTTTCATTGCGAAACATCTCCATACAATATTTCAAGCATTGCTTGCGCATCATCCTGATAAATTACAGTTGTGCTCTCATCAGTCTTGTCCGGGAAAAGATCTCCGGGTAGATTTCCATCTGCAATCTTCACAGCAACCTGCAAGGTATCAAAGCCGATCGAATAGCAGTCCTGTACTCCAAGACAATAGATGACTCCGTCCCTGAGATAACGAAGTGCCTCCTGATCATGGTCCATTCCCACGATCACCGCCTTGCTTCCAAGCTCGGTCACCGCTCTTGCCGTCCCTACAGGATTACTCATATTGCAGCACACAAATCCTGCAATATCAGGGTTGTCCTCAAGCATCTTTACGGAGAGTTCGTATGCCTTATCGATGGAGTCCATGTCATACTCAACAGCTGCTATTTCCATGTTTTTATATTTCGCGATGGTGTCCATGGCTCCCTTTGCTCTGTCTTCATGACAGGGAGCGCCGTAGCTTCCAACGAGTATGCCGACCTTGCCGCTGTAGCCAAGTTTTTCACACAGAGCTTCCGTCAGATCTGCGCCATCCTGATAGTTATGGGTATTTCCGACGTAAGCAATCCTCTTGCAATCAGGAGCTGCATCAGAGCTTGAAAACGTCATGACCTTATTGCCTGAAGCTACCATCTCATCAAGCACGGGAGATATCTTCTCCTCATCAGCCACATCTACTCCGATCACATCATAGTTGCCTTCCGTGGCCTGTAATAATCTCCTGGTCTGATCCTCATAAGAAGCTGCATCCGGTGCCATATATTCATAGGTAATGACTATACCTTTTTCAAGATATTTTTTCTGGGCATCCTCCATTCCAAGCGCAACAGCATCCCACCACGGATGAACTATCTTGTAAGTAAAGTAAAAATTATAGTTCGTCTTGGCAGGCACATAATCATCCAGATTGTGTTCAAAATCCACCACATTGTCGGTATAATCCGCTTTTGTCCCCACATCCGCAGAAAACCCGCCAGAGGTGCCTGCAGCCACAAGAGATAACGCCACGATCAGAAATTTGCGAAATATTATATTCATGGATATTGCTATCCTCCCAGCAGACATAATTATCACAACAAATAATCTTCTACTATAAATAATACTATATTCCGCCATATTTTATTCTTAAATATGTATTAAAGATTGTTAAAACAATCTTTAATATGTTATACGGGAAAGAAATTCGAAATAGAGCATATACACAAACGAGATGATCACCGCGATCACAACAGACACAGACAAAAGCTTATACCCCTGCTTACGGCATCTTGGAATCCCTGCAAAAAATGCATTCCTTCCCTCGATCTCCGATATCTTATATGCGATGCAGACAGCAATTGCCGTGGCAATCACCGCAATAATAAAGTAAATTCCTATCGACTGGAGTATAGCCCCCTTCATCATATCTTTCATGCCAAGGGCAGACTCGGCACTGTCAATAAATCCGGATGCCTTATACATGAGGATCACCTCTAGAGAATTGAAAGTGGCATGCGCAATAAATGACGGAAGAACACTCCCGGTAGCCTCAACCAGAATTGCAAACATTATGCCGATCATGAATCCGTAGAAAAACTGGTTGAAATTAAGATGCATAAGCCCAAAGAGAAAAGATGACAGCACAATGGATCCGATGATCCTGCCTGTCCTCTGATAACTGTGCAGCATCACTCCCCTGAATACGATCTCCTCCACGAAAGGTCCAAACAGACCTATAGAGATCAGCATCTGCCACATGGGGAGTTTCAGTATCTGATCTGCCAGTTCAACGACCCTGTTCTCGACAAAGAGCATCGAGATAGCATTGGCAAGAATAGACAACGGATAAAGCATGACCGTGTAGAGAAGCGTGAAAAGAACTGATGATATCTTTATCTTCTTTAAAGGTATCATCACAGAGAGCTTATCGCCGCTGAACAGGACCACGATAAGTGCCGGTATCAGTATCATCAGCTCGCAGAAGGCGTTGTTCATTATCACGGAAATCTGACTGCCCGTAACAATTATCCATCCCGAGTAGATTATTACAAAAGCTATCGTGGAGAGGATCATATATAGATATGCTCTGTTGGCTCTCTTGTAGTCCATGCTTTTACCTCGCTAAACACTCACTGTTATTTCCTGACTATAGAATCAGATCTGATTTCAATACGGTTTTCCTTTAAAAGTCTTCCCACAGCTCTCTTAAATTCGTTCTTGCTCATACCTGCTTTTTCACGAATGAGTTCCGGAGATGCCTTGTCAGTAAACGGAAGTGCGCCGCCGTTTGCCTCTATCATCCCGAAGACTTTTTCAGCATCCGTATCCATCTGCAGATAGGCCTTTTCACGAAGGCTAAGGTTCAGCCTGCCGTCCTCCTTGACAGACACAACCCTTGCGGATACGCTGTCTCCGATCTTAATATTGCCGTAGAGCTCTTTCTTGGCAATGAGTCCCGAATAGATATCATCAACCGCCACAAAAGCTCCGAAGTTGTCACTCATCTCATAGACAGTTCCGATGACCTTATCGTCCTTCACGTAAGGGCTGTCGCTTCTAAGATATTTATAGACATTCATAGTCACGCAGAGGCGGCTGCTCTTGTCGATATAGAGCGCGCAAAGAACTTCCTCGCCCTTTTCGACCTTCCTCGTCTGCTCCCTGAACGGAAGAAGGATATCCTTCTCAAGCCCCCAGTCCAGAAATGCGCCGATCCTGCCAACATCCTTTACCTTAAGACGCCTGACATCACCAAGCATTATCATCGGCTCACTTGTAGTTGCAATAAGCCTGTCATCCGAGTCTCTGTATATGAAGACCTCAATTTCCGCCCCCTGCTCGTTCCCCTGCGGAACCTGCTTTCTTGGGAGAAGAACCTTGTCCTTGTCGCTCCCGTCCTCGGAAAGGTATACGCCGAATTCAACTTTTTTAACGACCTTTAGTACCTGTTTCTCGCCCAGTTTTATCACTGTGTCCTCCGTTCTCTCATCAGCTCTTCTTTGTCAGCAGCTCCACCACGCAGACCGAGATGCCTTCTTCATTCTTAAGATCAACCACAAACTGCCTGCGCTCACCATCCTTCACCTTGAAAACCTCAGGATGGAGTACATCTCCCAGCAGCGCCTGCTTTTTATACTCTGCACGCATCGAGTAGACCATTCTGTCCTTATCCGGAAGGCAGTCCATCGCCATTCGTACATACTGTCCGTTGTTGACATGATTGTTGGTATCAAGGTGATGTCTCCGCACCACGATCTCCTCTGCCATGACAGCTTCCACGCCCGATGGGATCCTTATCTTCCTGCCCTTATACTCCATATCAAGCCTGTCCTCGACAGGATATGCCTCAAGGATCTCAGGCATCACTTTGCAGGGCAGTCCCTTGTTAAGGTCAAGGAGCGTCCAGAACGAGTTGGCAACGGCAAGCCGCTCACCCTCTCTAGTCTCCATAAAGAAATTCCTGACTCCAAAATAACCTTTGATCTCATGCGGAATAGTTCCGATTATGACCTCTTCACACAGCTTGGGATAGCGCATCACCTCTATCTGCCATGAATTCAGGACCCACGAAATCCCCTTATCTTTCAAATACTCCATATTCGCCGGACCATCCTGCGTATGGAATGTCGAGCAGTCCTGGAAATAGTCTATAAGCGACTCCAGAGTCAGAGCGGCGTTCTTGTCAACTTCACTGTATCGTATTCTTGAGCTAAATGTATACATGGCATTTGTTACCTATAAAGCGAAAAGAGCTTATTGTTGATAGTAATCTGCCAAACAGCTTGATTGTTTAACAGGAATTTGAAGATCAATTTTCATTAAAAAGAACAAAGAGTTGCAATGCAACTCTTTGCGCGCTGGTGCGCGCAAGCTTTAGCTTGCATATACAGCTGCGCACCAGTCGCATCCATAGCGGAGCGTTTTTGTTTAATAGGAAATTCAGAAGGATTTCCTATTAAACAAAAAACTCCTCAGTAAATCTGAGGAGTTAAAGCTGGGCTAGTAGGATTCGAACCTACGTAATGACGGAGTCAGAGTCCGTTGCCTTACCGCTTGGCGATAGCCCATCGACAAGTAATGATTATACTCGGAGTTTTTGAAAAAAGCAAGTACTTTTTTAAATTTTTTTCAAAAACCCCAAAATATTTTTATTTAACCCTCAAAAAGCAGATCTGCATATGTAGGGAATGGCCAGTCATTCTTATCGACCAGCATTTCAAGTCTGTCGGCCGGAGCCCTTAGCGCATCCATTACCGGCCTTACACTGTCCTTGTAGAAATAGGCAAGTTCCCGCTCATCCTTTATCTTTCTCGCCCTTAGCTCGACCTCTTTCAGTTCATCAAGAGCATTTTTCATGGCTGAAAGCTCTGTGGTTATTTCCTTGAGTTCCGACAGGAGCGGTGTCTCATCAGCGCCCGCTGTCCTGATCTCATTGACACAGGATGCAAGCTTGCCGGCGTACTTCATAACGGCAGGTATTATCTGCTTGGACGCCATATCTATCATCGTGAGAGCCTCGATGTTTATCGTCTTCGCATAGTTTTCGAAGATGATCTCTTTTCTAGACTCAAGCTCTGTCTTGTTGTAAACACCAAAGGTCTCAAAGAGTTCAATGGCCTTATCGGTAGTCAGTGTATCAGCAGCTTCGATCGTCGACTTGATATTTGGAAGTCCTCGCCTTTCTGCCTCTTCAACCCATTCGTCGGAATATCCGTCACCGTTAAATATGATCCTCTGATGTTTTGTGAGATATTCCTTCATTAGGTCATGGACAGCTATATCAAAATCCTCTGCCTTCTCGAGAACGTCTGCAGCCTCACAGAAAGCCTCTGCCACAATAGTGTTCAACGTGGTATTGGAGCTTGCCATCGAATCGGAAGATCCGACCATCCTGAACTCAAACTTGTTTCCTGTAAACGCAAACGGAGATGTGCGGTTTCTGTCGGTCGCATCCTTCTCAAACTGAGGAAGAGTAGATACACCTGTCCTGAGCTTGCCTCCTCTTTTGCTCCTCTTGGCTTCACCGGTCTCAATGAGCTGTCTTACCACATCTTCAAGCTGCTCTCCCAGAAATACGGATATGATTGCCGGAGGAGCCTCATTGGCACCAAGTCTGTGGTCATTGCCGACATCTGCTGCGCTCTGCCTAAGGAGATCCGCATGTGTGTCAACAGCCTTAAGAATGCAGGATAATATAAACAAAAACTGAATATTCTTATTGGGAGTATCACCCGGGTCAAGAAGGTTTATCCCGTCATCAGTACAAAGCGACCAGTTGTCGTGTTTACCCGAGCCGTTGACGCCGGCAAACGGCTTCTCATGCAAAAGACATCTCATGTGATGATGCTCTGCAACCCTCTTCATGGTCTCCATGATTATCTGGTTGTGATCTACAGCAATATTGGCAGTCTCATAGATAGGTGCCAGCTCGTGCTGTCCGGGAGCAACCTCGTTGTGCTGCGTCTTGTCCGGGACACCAAGCTTCCAGAGCTCGGTATTGAGATCCTTCATGAACTCTCCGACCCTCTCACGGATGACGCCGAAATAGTGATCCTCCATCTCCTGACCTTTGGGAGGCATTGCTCCAAAGAGCGTCCTTCCGGTAAAAATGAGATCCTCTCTCTTCATGGACTTGTCCCAGTCAACCAGGAAATATTCCTGCTCAGGCCCCACCGAGACATTTACCTTTGTGGATCTGTCATTTCCAAAGAGCCTTATGATCCTGAGAGCCTGCTTGTTTACTGCCTCCATGGATCTGAGGAGCGGTGTCTTTTTGTCAAGAGCCTCTCCGGTGTATGAACAGAAGGCTGTCGGGATACACAGGGTAACACCTGCCCCTGACTCCTTCAAAAATGCCGGTGATGTGATATCCCAAGTCGTATAGCCCCTGGCTTCAAAGGTGGCGCGAAGTCCGCCCGAAGGGAAAGAGGACGCATCCGGCTCGCCTTTTATCAGCTCTTTGCCCGAAAAAGAGGTGATCATATGTCCGTCGGATTCCGCATTTGTAACGAAGGAATCGTGTTTCTCGGCAGTTATGCCTGTTAAAGGCTGAAACCAGTGGGTAAAGTGTGTTGCGCCGTTCTCAACAGCCCAGTTCTTCATCGCATTGGCAACCACATCAGCCGATTCCTTGGACAGAGCACCGCCGTGCTCTATCACGTTTACAACTTCTCTATAGACGTTTTTCGGCAGGCGTTCTCTCATCTTGGCGATGGTGAACACGTTCTGTCCGAATATTTCCTCCACGTTGACCTTACTACTCATTCTATTAGTGCCTTTCCTTTTTCAATTTTCAATGATTGTACATTATTTTGATTCAACTCTCAAGATGTCATATTCTGAAGCGGGCTCTGACAACTCGAGGTATATTATTTCCTTGGAATGCGGGCACGACTCGACCTTAGTTCCGTCCTCCCTGTACATGGCAAGAACTTTTGTCTTGATATCCCTGCCATCGCTCTTCATGATCTCAATCTCATCACCGACAGAGAACTTGTTGCGCTGCTCTATCCTCGCAAATCCCCTCTCATCCACTTCATAGACGATGCCAAGGTAGATGTACTCATTTATATAAGTATTGTTGTCATAGATCTGGGCTTCTTCGCTCGGCTTTCCAAAATAGAAGCCGGTCGTGAACTGCCTGTAGGTGCAGCGGGAGATCTGGTCGAGATACCAGGGCATATTTTTCCTGTATTTTTCCTCGGATTCAAAGAAGTCGTCAATTGCCTTCCTGTACGTTCTTGCCACAGTTGCCACATACAGGGCAGTTTTCATCCTACCCTCGATCTTGCAGCTGTCGACACCGGCATCAACAAGCTCCGGTATATGCTCTATCATGCACAGGTCTTTTGAATTGAAGATATATGTTCCCCTCTCGTTCTCATAGACAGGAAGGTATTCACCCGGTCTCTTTTCCTCTACAACGGCATATTTCCATCTGCAGGGATGTGTGCAGGCTCCGTGGTTGGCGTCTCTTCCGGTGAAATAATTGGACAAAAGACATCTTCCCGAATAGGAGATGCACATGGCACCGTGAATAAAGCATTCCATCTCAAGGTCTTCCGGGATCTTTGTCTTTATCTCTTTGATCTCTGCCATCGACAGCTCCCTTGCAGCGACAACTCTCCTTGCTCCAAGGTCATGCCAGAAGTTGTAGGTCTCATAATTGGTATTATTGGCCTGGGTGGATACATGGATATCTATCTCAGGGCAGATCCTCCTCGCCTTCATGAAGATACCGGGATCCGCAATTATAAGTGCATCCGGCTTAAGTTCTTTTAATTCATGAAGATAGTTTTCCACGCCGTCAAGGTCATAGTTATGGGCAAGGATATTTACCGTGACATGCACTCTCACTCCGTGCTCATGGGCAAACTCAATGCCCTCTTTCATCTCATCATGACTGAAGTTTTTGGCCTTGGCTCTGAGTCCGAAGGCATCTCCTCCAATATATACGGCATCTGCGCCGAACATTACAGCAGTCTTTAGTACCTCCAGGCTGCTTGCCGGGATCAGTAGTTCTGGTTTCTTCATTTCATTCTCCATTAATTCATAATCTGACGGAGAGAGCCATGCCGTCGCCGACCGTCAGTATAACAGTATCCAGCATATCGTTGTGCTTAAGCTCGTACAGGTACTCCCTCATTCTTGCATGAATGGTGCGGTTTCGCCTTGTAACGGCAAATCTTGACTCAAACACATCTCCATCCTGAAGCACATTGTCTGACAAAAGGATTCCTCCCTTTTTGAGTATCCGAAGGCAGCCCGGGAGGAAATTGATGTACTGCCCCTTGGCTGCGTCCATAAAAATAAAATCATACCCCGGATCCAGCGTCTTTAAGATATCTGTCGCATCCCCCTCCAGAAGTGTGATTTTACCTTTAGTGTCATATTTATGGAAATTGTCCCTGGCAACAGGGATCCTCTTTTCGTATTTCTCTATAGTAGTGATCCTGGTGTCATCACTGCTGTACTCCCCCATCAAAAGAGCTGAAAAGCCCACCGCACACCCTATCTCCAAAATATTGACAGGGCGCATCTGGTTCATCAGAAATCTGAGGAGAGCCTGCGTGTCCTTCCTTATTATCGGAACGTCTCCCTCGATAGCAGTCTTTTCAAGCTCATCCAGGTATGGGGGATTTCCCCTGTCCAGAGAATTGATAAATGATCGGATCCTCTCCTGTTCAATCACCGTCTGTTTCCTCTTCGCCGGCATTTTCCTCTTCAGCGGGCATCGGCTGTTCCTGCTCTTCGTCCGAATCAGACTCGGAGGCTTTATCTTCCGCCCCTTCCGACTCTTCATCTCCTCCGGCCATTATCGCCAGCATCTCCTCCGGAGTCATGGCTGTGCTGAGTTCATAGGTGCCGGCCTTTTCCATTCCATGATACTCAGAAAACCGCTCCTGAAGTTTAAAGAGCCTCTTGTCAGTGATAAGACCTACCCCGGCCATATTATCGGCTATTGTATCCGCCGAATCGCCATCCCTTACGGTAAATGTGACACTTCTGCCGGTTCCGCTCGATACCGCTGACTGATTGAAAATATGGTAGCCGTAGTCATACGCAACCTTGGAATACTTGGATATAAGCATGACTACGACAACAACAAACGCAATCTTGACCGAGGCGTCCAAAAGCCCCAGCAAAAACTTTCTAAAACTCATAATTTCTCCCAAAAGACCCTCTCATGGAAACAGGAAGCCTTCACGGCTTTCTTAGTTATCCATGATTATCGGCATGATCATAGGTCTTCTCTTTGTCTTTTTCCATATATAATCACTGAGCGTGTCCTTGACAATATTCTTGAGCCTTGTCCAGTCTGTTACGCCCCTGTCCAGAGCCTCAGTGATGTCATCATAGACGAGATCTGTGGCGTCCTCTATGAGCTTGTCGGATTCGCGGACATATACAAAGCCCCTTGAGACAATGCTCGGTCCCGAAGTCATCACGCCGTTTTCCCTGTCTATGCCAAATACAACAATTACAATACCATCTTCTGCCAGTCGCTGTCTATCTCTAAGTACAACGTTCCCCACATCACCGACTCCGAGACCGTCGACAAGGATCGCTCCCACAGGTACCTTGCCCGCAACTCTTGCACTTTCTTCAGAGACCTCTAAAATTTCGCCCGAATGAAGAATAAACACGTTATCCTTATCGATTCCAAGATCCCTTGCAATATTGCTCTGGGCTATAAGGTGCCTGTACTCGCCGTGTACGGGAACCGCATACTTTGGCTTTACCAGTGTATAGATGAGCTTGATATCCTCCTGGCACGCGTGTCCAGAGACATGCACATCCTGGAAAATAACATCCGCGCCCTTCATCTGGAGCTCATTGATGATATTCGTGACAGCCTTCTCATTGCCCGGGATCGGGTGCGATGAAAAGATGACCGTATCCCCGGCTCCTATAGAGATCTTCCTGTGCTGGCCGCTTGCCATCCTGCTCAGGGCAGCCATGCTCTCACCCTGGCTTCCCGTGGTTATGATAACAGTCTTGTTCTCAGGGTAGTTCTTGATCATATCGATATCAACCAAAGTATTCTCTGGTATCTTGATGCACTCGAGCTTCTGGGCAATATCAATGATGCTGACCATACTCCTGCCCTCTACCACAACTTTTCTGCCGCATTTGTGGGCAGTGTTTATGATCTGCTGGACACGGTCGACGTTGGAAGCAAATGTAGCAACTATGATCCTGGATTTCTCGTGCTCATCAAAAAGACTTGCCAGCGCCCTTCCCACAGTCTTCTCCGACGGAGTAAATCCGGGACGCTCCGCGTTGGTTGAGTCGCACATAAGGGCAAGTACGCCCTTTTTCCCGATCTCGGCAAATCTCTGCAGATCTATGGGGTCGCCAAATACAGGTGTATAGTCCACCTTGAAATCTCCCGTATGGACAACCGTGCCCGCAGGAGAGTAGATAGCAAGCGCCGCGGCATCGACAATGGAGTGGTTGGTCCTTATGAACTCCACCCTGAACTGACCAAGGTTTATCGACTGACCAAACTTAACAACCTTTCTTCTGGTCTTCTTAAGAAGGCTGTGTTCCTCGAGCTTGTGCTCAATGATCCCCATTGTAAGCCTTGTGGCATATACAGGCACATTGAGTTCGTGAAGAATATAGGGCAGTGCTCCTATATGGTCCTCATGTCCGTGTGTGATCACGAACCCCTTCACCTTGTCAGCGTTCTCCTGCAGATATGTAATATCCGGGATCACCAGATCAATTCCCAGCATATCGTCATCAGGAAAAGACAGACCGCAGTCCACTACAATAATACTGTCCTCATATCTGAAGGCAGTGATGTTCATTCCAATCTGCTCAAGTCCCCCTAAGGGTATGATCTGCAGCTTGGATGCATTTTCAGTTTTAGTTTTACTCAAACTTTATCCTCCATTTATTCAATTATAAGGCGGATAAAACAGAACCGATACAAACCTGTAGCCCGTTAAATATCAAGATCTATTCCATCCTCAGAGAGCAGCTTACGAAAAACACCTGCAACTGCTTCCAGTTCCCGGTCATCATCCACTATAACGTAAACAGCCTCTTTATCTTTTATATCGGAGTCGTCGCGCAAAATGAGCGCCTCTCCGTCACCATCTTCCTCATCTGTAACCAAAAGATAGGTCTTTGCACCTATAACAGTCTGCTCAAGCGGATAGAACTCTACCGCCTCGCCCCCATCCGGGCTAAAAACAATCTTTTCCAAATCAGTCCACCTTGTCCTGTGTGTCGTTCAGGTAATCCTGAAGTATGATCTGCGCAGCTATCATATCGACGTAACCCTTGCGCTCTTTCCTGTCCCTGATACCGACTTCATCCATTATCTCGTCCGCCTCAACCGTCGTAAGGCGCTCATCCTGCATAATTACAGGTATTCCCGTTCTTCTTTCTATTTTGTCCTTAAATTCAAGGCACAACTTTGAGCGCTCAGAGACAGAACCGTCCATATTCAGGGGAAGTCCCAATACGATTTTCTCCACCCCGTACTCCTGGATAAGCTCTTCTATGCGCGCCAGAGTTCTTCTAAGTTTATTCTCTTCTTTTCTACGGATAATCTCTTTTCCCTGGGAGGTGAGCATAAGTTCATCGCTTATGGCAACCCCCACGGTCTTGGAGCCGTAATCAAGGCCCATAATCCTCATATACGTTCTCCGCGATCTCAATAAGCTTCGGTATTACCTTCTAGCCCAGTCGTTGCTCTTGATATACTCAGTGAGCATCTCTTCCACAAGTTCGTCTCTCTCCACCTTCATGATAAGGCTTCTGGCTCCCTTGTGGCTTGTGATATAAGTAGGATCGCCTGACATGATGTAGCCCACGATCTGGTTCACCGGATTATAACCCTTTTCCAAAAGAGCATCATATACAACAGAAAGTACTTTCTTAACTCCGGTCTCAGGCTCAACTTCAACCTTAAAGTATTGGGTATTTCCTAAATCCTGATCTCCCATAGATCCTTCTCTCCATTCAAAAGTATTTTGTAAGTAATTAATTAACATTTTACATCAGCCATTTTAAATAAGCAATGTATCCTCGCTCAAGAATCCGGATGGTATGACCCTTGTCATCGCTCCAGATTCCAGATCTTTCAGCGAGGAGCTTTCTTCTTTGGCTGCAACTCTGACATATCTGTCAGTATGTCCGACCATATATCTTTTTCCGCCGTGATTCTCCTCATCCTCCCAGAGCACTTCCACTTCCTGACCTATAAAGCTCTTTCTGTACTCGATGGAATCCCTCTTTGTAAGATCAAGCAGCACATCGCTTCTTTCAGATTTTTCCCTGTCTGTGAGCTGATCCGGCATCCCGGCAGCGACAGTTCCCCTCCTTGGTGAGTACTTGAACACATGCATCTCGTAGAATGCAATGTCCTCGGCAAACTTCCTGCACTCCTCGAACTCTTCCTCAGTCTCTCCCGGGAATCCGACAATCACATCTGTCGTTAAGGCAGGTCTGTCAAAATACTTCCTGAGAAGTTCCACACTGCCCCGAAATTCCTCAGCGGTGTAATGGCGGTTCATCCTTTTAAGAACACTGTTGCATCCGCTTTGGAGTGATAAATGAAAATGGGGACACAGCTTCTTTACTCCGGCAAGCCTCTTTACATTTGCCTCATCCATGAGTCTTGGTTCAACCGAGCTTAAGCGAATTCTCTCAATCCCGTCAATTTTGTCGATTGCTTCAACAAGATCTACCAGCGTAGTTCCACCCTTATCTACGCCATAGGAACCCACATGAATACCGGTAAGGACAATCTCTTTGCAGCCCTTTTCGGCAAGTGTCCTCACTTCGTCCAGTATGTCCTCCACATCCCTGCTCCTTACTCTTCCCCTTGCGTATGGGATGACGCAGTAGGTACAGAACTGATTGCAGCCATCCTGAATCTTGATATAGGCTCTGGTATGCTCAGGAAGCTCCTCAAGCTTCATATTCTCATACTCATCTGTATGATTTATATCTATCACCGTAGACCCGCTAAGGGTCTTGTCGATACTGCAGTCTGCAGCATCAAGCGAGGAGGCATTTCTTATGCCGATGAATTCATCGAGTATTTCAGCCACCTCAGACTTTTTGTTGTTGCCAATGGCCAAATCTATTCCGGAATCCTTCTTTACACCGTCCATTCCAGTCTCAACATAGCAACCCACGGCCACAACCACAGCTTCCGGGTTCTCCTTCTTGGATCTGTGAAGCATCTGTCTTGACTTCCTGTCGGCAATATTGGTGACAGTGCAGGTGTTAATGATGTATACGTCAGCCTTCTCATCAAAGGGCACGATATTGCAGCCCGCTTCCGAGAGTTTCTGCTTCATTACATCCATCTCATAACTATTTACTTTACATCCAAGGTTGTGTAGCGCAACCTTAAGTCCTCTAACGTTATTTAGCATATTTTTAATTCTCATTGACTTTTGGTATTCATGCGTTTATATTAAGATAGAAAAGGAGGTATTTGCGCAATGAAAACCGTAAATATATCTTTAAATTCTATCGATCAGGTTAAATC
>JAEEGL013464853.1_pt1 | contig 16110 bp, 17 predicted proteins | sample 9134231 | NCBI WGS metagenome assembly JAEEGL01 (sample SAMN16246548, study PRJNA631951) | gut metagenome | biome: gut microbiome; feature: rumen; material: fiber-attached | host: Bos | place: Iran: Karaj | collected 2018-10
GATCAGATCGGCCATGCCTATCAGTTCTTCTGCGTCATAGAGATGAAGGGCAGCCAGCGAAGTCATCGCATGCGTGCCATTGGTTAAGGCAAGACCTTCTTTGTTCACCAGGGTATCAAGTGTTTCAATGCCGGCAGCCTGCATTGCTTCCTTACCTTCCAGAATCCTGCCGCGGTAAAAAGCTTTCCCTTTTCCCAGCAGCAGCAAGGCGATATGACTCAACGGTGCCAGGTCTCCTGAAGCACCCAGAGAGCCTTTCTGCGGTACTACAGGAATCACATCTTTGTTAAGCATGTCTATCAGGATCTCTACCGGTTTCACTCTGCAGCCGCTGTAACCCTTGGATAAAGAATTGCACAGCAGAAGCATCATCCCTCTGATCTGTTCCTCGCTGTAGCTCTCTCCCGTCGCTACCGAATGAGAAAGAACCAGATTCGTCGAAAGTCTGTCCGACATTTTCCTGTCTACGGATACTCTGGAAAGCTCTCCAAAGCCTGTCGTAATGCCATAGGCAACATCATTGCGTTCGGCGATCTGTTCCACCAGCTTCCTGCTTTGCGTCATTTTCTCAATGGCCTGATCGGCTATTCCGGTCCGCGCATGATATCTGGCAACCGCCACAAACTCTTCCAGACTCAGATCATGATCGCCGATTACGACCTCTTTCATTTCACATGCCTTTTCCATTATCTACCTCTGATCATTCATATCTTCTATTTCTATTGTATATCCTGGCTGGTTTTTTCGCCTCACTTTACGGCAAAGAAAAACGCACGCCTCTGATGACATGCGTTTTCAGTAATGATAACAGCGTTTCTATTCCATCGGTGCCGTCCAGTAGGACTGCTGATAGATGTCTTTCAGTTCATAGCTGGAAACCAGCGTGTAGTCGGAGATGCTGACATCGCCCAGATAGAGCTGATCAGTTACCGTGATCGGATCGCCCAGAATGTGGGTATCCTCGAAACTGCCGTCATAGTTGTAGTAGTCGCAGACAAAGGCGATCGTATCGGATTCCTTATCCGCTTCCTCATCTTTACCGATCTTGATCAGATTCTTCGCTACAACGCCTGAACCTTCGCGGTACTCAAACGTAGCGCCGATCACCTTCGCAACACCGTCGTTATCGATGTTGATGATCAGGTTGGCATACTCGCCGTTGAGCAGTACAGGGATCCTTCCGGTAAAGGTCACCTCATCGCCATCGATCGTCTGATACAGATAGTAGTAAGGGATGACCTGCCAGTTTTCCTTATCGACAGAAGCGGCAAGCCACATCCTGTCTTCGTTCTTCAGCAGATTGCCGTCCGCATCGATATCGTAGATGCTGTCCTTGCCCAGATCGATATAGCCGCTGCCGTCGTCTACCAGAACATTCAGTTTCAGATCATCAACCAGTTCCCACTGTTCCTTGCTGATGGCGATCTTGCCGTCTTTCCAGTTGAGATCCGTCGAGAAATGATTCTCTGCGATATATTCCGTCATGTTGCGGTCTATGCTTCTGCCAAACAGTAGGTCCAAAGCATCACCGTAGTAGGACGAATAGCTGTTTTCGGATGCATAAGAGCCTCCCAGGAACAGATCCAGAACGTCGTAGATCAGTTCCGATGAATCCTGTGAAGAATAATAACTGCCCGAGCTGTATCCGTTGATCGACTGGTAAGGGCTGTGCTGACCGCCGGAAGATACCTGACCTGCCGTAGAGTAGGAAGCGAAGCTTCTGACGCATTCGGCGTAATCGGTATTCATGTCGATCTTGTTGTAGGTATTCAGAACGGTACTTACATACTTTCCGGAACGGTAAGGGAAGTAGATGGATAATCCATAGGATCCCGACATGTTCCTTGACGTGTTGTTGTACTTGACACAGCTCAGCAATGCATCAGCCAGATCTTTTGCCTCATCCGTACCGACATTGCCTGCCAGGTCAGCCAGGTCAACCAGATCGACATAATTCTGCACTGCAAACTCTCTCGCACCGCTTCTTGCCGAAGCGATCTGCTTGTAGCCGTTGTTGTTGATCATGCCGGTCGTGGATTTTGCGAACGCCGACAGTTTGGCCGGAAGGATATCCTGCACTTCCGCCAGGTCCACTACAGACAAGGTAGCGCTTTGGCTTGGCGTTTCGCTTCCGCACTTCCTGACGAAACTGTCCGCAATGTTCTTGCCGATCTCCAAGGTAGACATGGAAGTATTTCTCGATAATGCCGTCAGCCAGTCGGTATAGTACCAGCCGATACCCGGCTCTGATTCTTCGGATGCGATCAGATAGTCGGCATGTTCCGCCAGCATCAGTGCCGTTTCGGTATTGGCCATCAGACAGGCATCGAAACCGATGAAGTCGAACGTTACATCCGCTTCCGTCAAAGCCTGGTCGATCTTGGCCAGATCCATGGAACCGCTGTTCGGATACTTCAGGTCATAGCCGTAGCCGCTGACCGAACCCCCGCCGTGATCCCAGAGGATCAGCTCATAACGGTTCGCCTCGTAATTGTCGGCACACCATTCGATAAAGCTCGTTAACGTATCCGGATCGACCATCGATCCTGTACCGGCGTTGTCTACCAGTCTCAGAATGCCGTTTCCGCCTCCCTTGACCTGATAGATCTGATTGAAACGCGTGGAGATGCCATCCACATGCCACTTTGTCGTACCGCCGGTATAAACGATCAGATTTATGTTGTCGCTGATGTTGGCTGCATTCATTTCCGAAAGATCCGATACGCCCATGGCCGCCTGCGATTCCAGATCGGAACCGCACATGAATACCATGATCGTGATCGTATCCCTGTTGTTGCCGATAATGGTCGTCCTCTTGTTTCTGACACCGCTTGCGACGGAACTGTTCAGTTTGCCTACGTTGCTGCTAAGCTGCCAGTTGTTGTAGTAGCTTGAACCGTGAGCGTTGTAGTAGCCGGTGTAGGTATCCTTCTCCTCGCTGTTCGTATTGCCGTTTACCGTAGACGAAGGTGTCGTGCCGGAAGTCGGAGTATCCGGCCGGTAGAACATCGAAGCGACGAAATAGAATATCGCAAAAGCAATTACCAGAAACAGCAGCAGTTTAAAAAAGCTGAATCTCTTTCTATTTTTCATTTCTCTTACCTTCCTCTGCCGTTTCTTCCTCTTCTAAAGAAACCAAACATCCTGGAAACAAAGCTTGTCCCTTCTCCGACTCTTCCAAGTCCCAGACCTCTTTCCTGTTTCTTGATCCCGGAAACGGTACCTTCTACTTCGTTTCTCTTTCTGCTTTTAGGTTTTTCACTCATCCTGTACCTCCTGCTGGTCATTTACTTCCTCGACCTTGATATTTTCTTCCTCGGCCAGGGTATCCAGATACGCCATGGCCAGTTCATCTGTCTTCCTGAATTCTTCGCTCTGCCTGTCCAGACCCGGAAACTCGTTGACCCTGAAACGGATCATCGGGATCTCTTCGTGATCCAGCAGCATCTCGAAATAGAGATCGGCGCTGTCTTCATCAAGATAGTCCGCCTCCATGATGCTGATCTCCCTGATGGCGGAGAACGGAATCAGATCGGCATTCTCCTTCTTCAGATCCTTTCTTTTGGAAAAGACGAACTGCGAAGAATGTTCATCGATATAAAGCGAATACTTTCCTTCAACCTTCTTATCCGTAACAAAATCATTCAACTTCTCCAGATTCGTCTTACGGTAATCCAGATGCTTCCTGATATCTTCGACGGTTCTTCCTTCATAATCCTTATCCGTCAGCCAGGATGATGCCAGCTTGACGCAATTACGGCACAGGATCCCGTCCTTCAGCTTCTTGTTTCCGAATTCGGTCAGTCTTTCCCCGCACAGAGAACAGACATCCGTCCCGTATTCCATTTCATTATCCATGTATGAAACCTCCATACCTATATTAATATTGTATATCATTTTTAAAACACAGCCATAAAAAAACCGGATGCCTGCGGACTCGTCCGCCTTCATCCGGCATATATCATTTTAGCTGAATCGATCAGAAATCACTATCTGTTGACAACGTCGGTAAGCTCTTTCTGCAGTTCGGCTTCGATACGGCGCAGTTCCTGCTGAGCCTGGGCTCTCTTCTCTCTTCCTTCCATCTGAATGCGCTTCACTTCTTCCAGCGTTTCAATCAGCTTCTTGTTGGTTTCAGTCAGCGTTTCGATATCGACGATGCCTCTCTCGGATTCCTTGGCCGTCTCGATCGTAGCCATCTTCAGATTCTCGGCATTCTGCTTCAGCATCTTGTTGGTCATCTCGGATACTTCATTCTGAGCCTTGACGGCTTCCTTGGAATGGGCAATGCCCATCGCGATCAGCATCTGCGACTTCCACAGAGGAATCGTATTGACGATCGTGGACTGTATCTTTTCCGTCATCAGCGTATCGTTGTTCTGAACCAGACGGATCTGCGGAGCCATCTGAATGGAAACCATTCTGGTCAGTTCCAGGTCGTGGAGCTTCTTCTCAAAACGGTTGATCGCTTCCGATAGGTCGTTGGCAGCCTGCGCGTCTTCGGGGAGTCCGGATTCTTCCGCCTTCTTTAAGGCAGCCTGCAGATCGTTCGCCTTGATGTCTTCCAGTCTCTTGTATCCCGCCAGAATGTACATCGTCAGTTCCTTGAAGTTGACCAGATTCTTTTCATAAAGCTGATCCAGCAGAGAAATATCCTTCATCAGAGTGATCTGATGGTTCTCCAGGATCTTCACGATCTTGTCGACATTGGTAGAAGCACTGTCGTACTTCGCCTTTACGTCGGAAATCTGATTGGAACCTTTCTTGAACAGTTTCACAAAGAAATTGTCGTTCTTCTCGTCTATTTCGAAGTTTTTCAGCTGCGAAACCAGATCCAGCAGCGTATCGCCGATCTCGTCGATATCCTTCGTCTTAACGTTCTTTAAGGCCGTCTCGGAGAAATCGGCAACCTTGTTCTGAGCAGTAGCGCCGTATTGCAGAATGGAGTTGGTCTCGGTAATATCGATCTTCTTGGAGAACTCCTCAACCATCTGCTTCTCTTCAGCCGATAGACCGGAATCATCCAGCTTGGAATATCCTACCACATCCGCAACAGGCAGCGCAGCCAGATCCTTTTCTTCCTCTTCCTGGACTTCTTCCTTAACTTCCTCTTCCCCCAGTGTTAATACGATTTTTTCTTCATTTTCAGCCATATTACATTCCTTCCTTAGTCCTCAATGACATTCATTATTTCCAATATCCTGTTAAGATCATCAATATCATTATATCTTATCGAGATACATTTGTTTTTGATTTCCACCTTCGTACCGTACTTTCTCTGCAGACGGTTTCTGACATCCTCCATGAACGGATCCGTCTCTTCAGGCTTATCCTTTCCCGGTTTCTTCGGGGCTTTCTTCTTGCACAGATCTTCCAGCTGTCTGACGCTCATCCCTTCTTTGATCGTCTTCTCGGCCAAAGAGATCATCTTCTCTTCACTGTCCAGAGAGAGCAGCGTCCTGGCATGACCGTAACTGAGTTTTCCTTCATTGACCATCTTCTTGATCTCATCCGGAAGGTTCAACAGTCTAAGCATGTTCGTGACATTGGCCCTGGACTTGCCTATCCTTTTGGCCAGTTCATCCTGGGTATAGTTCAGCTTTCTGATCAGCTGATCATAGGCACCGGCCTCTTCGATCGGCGTCAGATCCTTTCTCTGAATATTCTCCAGCAGAGAGATCTCCATCATCTGCTGGTCGTTGAAATCGACTATGATGGCCGGAATCGTCTTCTTGCCGGCCAGTTTTGAAGCTCTTAGTCTCCGCTCGCCCGCTACCAGTTCATAACCACTGATCGACTTTCTCACCAGGATCGGCTGGAACACGCCGTTTATCCTGATGGAATCCGCAAGCTCGTTCAGACCGGCTTCATCGAACTCTTTTCTCGGCTGATAAGGATTCGGTCTTATCTGCGAGATGGCAAGCTCGGATCTGCTTGTACCTTTGTATTCCGAAGCGTTGTTTGAAATATCATCCAGAAAGGAATCGATATCTGAACCGAAGATCTCATCCAGACCCCTTTTCAGTTTCTTTTCCTTAGCCATTTTCCGCCTCCGCCTTGTTGTTGGCGATCAGTTCCCTGGTCAGTGCGACATAAGCCTTGGCTCCTTCCGAATTCAGGGCATAGTCGTAGATCGACAGACCGGCACTCGGTGCTTCGGAAAGCTTGATGTTTCTTGGAATATAGATCTTGTAGGCCTTCTCCTTGAAGTGTTTCCTGATCTCCTGACCGACTTCCGCAGAAAGATTGGTTCTCGCATCGTACATCGTCAGCAGGACACCTTCGATCTTCAGATTCGGATTAAACAGCTTCTGTACCAGACGGATCGTCTGCAGCAGCTGGGTAATTCCTTCCAGCGCATAGTATTCGCTCTGAACGGGGATCAGTACGGAATCCGCCGCCGTCAGAGCATTGGTATTGAGAAGGCCTAGAGAAGGAGGACAGTCGATGATGATGTAGTCGTACTTCTCATCCACTTCATTCAGTACTCTCTTCAGCAGCTCTTCACGGTGTTCCTCGATCTTCGCCAGTTCCAGATCGGCACCTGCCAGATTGATGTTGGCAGGGAGGATATCCAGAGGAGGCTTGCTTAAGGAACGGATGCAGTCTCTGACATTCGTGTCGTTCAAAATGGCGTCATAAACCGTCAGATCTCTTAATCCGACTCTATGTCCTACGCCTTGCGTAGCGTTGCCCTGCGGATCGAAGTCCACCAGCAGGACTCTTTTTCTCGAGTAAGCCAGACCGGCTGCCAGATTGATGCTTGTAGTAGTCTTGCCAACACCGCCCTTCTGATTGGCGATAGCGATTTTCTTTGCCATAATCTCCTCCTACTTCTTCATCCTGATAACGATCTTTACATTATCTTCATATTCCGTTACCTGCATATCAGAATCAATGCCGGATCTCTTGCACAGTTCATATGCCTCTCTGATCGTATTTACCCCGATCCTGAGATTGCTGGAAACGCCCTTGCGCTTATGGGCTTCCGTCAGTTCCTTGATGTATTCCTCTGTCTTCGAGACATTGTATTTCCTGTTGACGATGGTCAGATATACCTCTTCCAGCTTCTCATCCGGAACATTCAGCAGCGCTCTGGCATGTCTCTCGGTGATCGTACCGGTAGAGATCGCCTTCTTGATGTAGTCAGGAAGCTTCAGAAGTCTCAGCTTGTTCGCAACCGTAGACTGCTTGTATCCCAGCCTTTCCGCCAGTTCGTTCTGAGTCAGATCCTCAGACTCCATGATCCGTTTCATGGCCATGGCCTGTTCAATCGCATTGAGATCTTCTCTTTGCAGGTTTTCGATCAGTGCCAGCTTGGCGGACTGCTCATCGGAACTCTCCATGATGATGGCTTCGATGTCTTTTGAACCGTTCAGTAAAGAAGCGCGGTATCTTCTTTCACCGGCGATCAGCTCGAACTTGTCTCCGTTCTTTCTGACCGTGACCGGCTGCAGCAGACCGTTTCTTTTGATCGATTCAGCCAGCCCCTTGATGGATTCGTCATAAAAATCCAGACGCGGCTGATTCTTGTTTGGTATGATCTTATCTAACTTGATTCTAACGATTTCTTTTTTCATAGTGGATTCTTCTTTATTATATTATATTTCCTAGGATATTTTAATGGGGTTTCTTTGACTTTTTTCAGATAGCTGATGACTCTCGCATCCCCGTTCATCAGTTTCTCTTCTTTTGTACTTTCAATCAGAAAGCCCATCTTCTCAATGGCCTTAGAGGCCGTTTTCAGCTCTTCCAGGCCGTCTTTGCCTCTCAGACAGATAAAATACCCTTCCTTCCTCACCATGGCACCGCAGACCTCTATCAGGCTGTTAAGATTGCTTACTGCCCTGGCCGTAACATAGTCATATGATTCACGGTGATTCAAAGAATGATCTTCTCCTCTTTCCTGTATCACTTCGATGTCTTTCAGACCCAGTTTCTCGATCAGGGAGCGAAGGAACGCACAGCGTTTTCCGATCGGCTCCAGCAGGATCACCTTTAAGTCGGGGACGACGATCTTCAGCACTACCCCAGGGAAACCGGCTCCTGTTCCTACATCCACCAGGCTTCCTTCCAGCTTCCGGTCGTAAAGAAGCAGAGAATCGTAGAAGTGCTTGTCCAGGACATCCCCGTAATCGGTAATAGCCGTCAGATTTACCTTTTCATTGTATTCTTTCAGATAACGGGCATAGAAATCCAGCTGTTCACGCATCTCATCTGTCAATACGATGTTCCGTTCCTGCAAAGCTTTCTGAAACACTAAAAAAGTCATAACCCTATTATATCTTAATTAGATGGATACATTCTCCAAAAAACAGGACACATAGAAAAAACCTGTTCCTTTCTTTAGAAACAGGTCTTTTGTTCTTATTTGAATTCCGGCAGACAGATGTCCCGGATCATGTTTACGGCTTTCTGATACTCCGAAGTGAAGTAACGGAAGGTATTGACGACCGGTTCAAGTCTGACGAAGTCTTCCGGTTTCAGAGACCCCTCTTCATAGACCTGACAAAAGAGCGGGAGTTTCATCAGTTCTTCGATCTTCCATTCTTCTACAGGATCATTGAAGTAGTCTCTGATCTCGATATCGCAGTTCTCTATCCTCTTCTGCCACTTGACCGGAATCGTCTGTGCGCAATCCGCGCCGATGAACTGCGACCAGTGCAGATAGGAACGGTAATAGGCGATCAGCGGACGGATACGGTAGTTCCTTTCTTTCAGGATGTTTATGGTTTTCTTGGCTACGGCAATGCCGCCCCAGTTCAAGGCGTCCGGATGAACGACAAGCTTCAGCCGGTCACAGTGCGATTTCAGCGTCTCGTCCTGCATGCCCGGCAGCAGAGCGATCATCGGGTTTAGTTCTTCGTTGTCCAGACCTTCTTCTTTTCTTCTGGCAAAGGCTCTTTCTACCGCTTCTGCGGCTGCCAATGCCTGATCAACGGAGAAGCACTGCGTGCCCATGCAGCTGATGCCTTCATAGGTCGCTTCCTCGATTGCCCTGATGCCCCCTTCCGTACACGGGATCTTCACCTGCATGTTGCTGCCGCAGGCATTGACGTCCCTGGCCATCTGCAGCATTTTCGGATAACTGTTGTATTCGTAGATCGAGGTCTGAATGGAGAAACGACCCTGTTTCGGCTTTCCCGTTTCAAACAGCGGAAGCATGATCCTGGATCTTTCCTTGCCTCTTTCCAGCGTCCATTTCCAGGCCAGTTCGATCTCGTTGAGATCCGGATCTTCTTCATGCAGCCTGCGGATGATTTCCGCGTTGCTTTCCAGCGCTTCGTTGGTCATCATCTTGGAGACCCAGGTCGGTGAAGTGGTAATTCCCTTTGATCCCTGCAGCAGACCATATTCATGATCTTCCACATGGAATGAATCGGTCCACAGTTCGCTCTGCGGAAACTTCTGGGTCATTTCAATCAGCTTGCTCATGGCTTTCCTCCTTCATTTCCCTGATGCATTCAAACAGCCCGGTCAGGTCGATCTTGTCATAATCCGTCACATCGATATCGATCTGTCTTCCAAGATTCAGGGAATAATCCTTGTGTTCGATCATCTTCCAGAACTCCTCTTCGGAATAGACGATCGGTTCGACTTTCGTTCCTTCCGTAAAATCTTCCTTGTGGTAACGATTCAGAACGTGTGCCGGGTGTCTGCCGTAGTTCCGGTTACGTAGTTTTTCTCTTTCGTAGATCAGATGCCTGTCTCCATACAGCATCACCGAAATGCACCGGTAATCATTCTGTTCGATCAGGTTCTTCAGCGTTTCCCTGTGTCTCTGATAGAAAGGATACTCGCTGATGATGTCTTTTCTTTCCTGCATCATTCTTCCCAACTCTTGGTAGAAGAAAGCCAGAGATTTCCTGTTGACCTCTTCCTTTTCTTCTTTGTTGTCGAAACCGTAGCGTTCCCAGAACACCTCCTTCAGCGTGTCGTAGGAAAGCAGCTCCAGATCGGGATAGCGTTCCATTACCTTTCCGGCAATCGTGCTCTTCCCCGTCCCGGGCGCTCCGCTGATCAGAATGATCAATGCCTTCATCCTATGAATAAGAGACCATGTAGTACTTGGCTACCTTCTTGATCTCGTCTCTCAGATAAGTGATATATCCGCGGATATCGTTCTTGCCGTCCCAGTTCTTTCCGTATTCGGCAACGCTGCGCAGATATGTGGCTCTGATATCCGTTCCCACATTGACCTTGCAGATACCCATGCCGACGGCTCTGGCGATGTCTTCTACAGGAATTCCCGTACCGCCGTGCAGGACCAGAGGAATTGAGCTCTCCTTCGCAAGTACTTCCAGCAGTTCGATGTTCAGTTTCGGTTCACCCTTGTAGAAACCGTGCTGATTGCCGATGGAAACGGCCAGGGTATCCAGATTGGTTCTGGCGATGAATTCCTTCATCTGATCAGGATCGGTAAATACGCCCGTATCGGACTTCAAAGGTCCTTCCGTACCGGAAATGACACCCAGCTCGCCTTCAACGAACACGCCCTTCTCGTGGCAGTCCTTGACGATCTTTGCGGTCATTTCGCAGTTTTCTTCAAAGGATCTGTTTGATCCGTCGAACATGACATAGTCGAATCCGGCATCTACGCACTGATACAGCAGTTCCGGATCGATGCAGTGATCCAGATGGGTGATGACCGGGGTATTGTATTTGCTTTCCAGGTGTTTTGCGAATGCGACAAAAGAATCGATGCCCATGAACCTGCAGCAGCTCATGGAGGCCATCAGGATGACCGGACGGTTCAGTTCGGAAGCGGCCTGTACGATCGCTTCCATATCGTCATAGGTATTCGCATTGAAGGCTCCGATAGCCTTGCCCTGCTTCCAGGCATCCAGCAGCAGATTATGTTCCATCATGCCAGATCAGCCTCCACCACTTTCGCAATCGAATGAATGATGTACAGGTGCATTCCTTCGGCAGCGATCAGGTCTTCAGTATTGACCGGACACCAGACATCGCACATGTCCTTCAGTTTCCCGCCGCTCTTGCCGGTAAAGATAACCGTCTTCAGACCTTTTCTCTTGGCTTCTTCTACAGCCAGGATAATGTTCTTCGAATTGCCGCTTGTCGAGAATGCCCAAAGAACATCCCCTTTCTTGCCCAGAGCATTGACCTGCCTTTCGAAGACTTTCTCATAGCCGTAGTCGTTGGAAACCGCCGTAAGCACGGACGGGTCCGTCAAGGCTACAGCCGGATAACCTTCTCTCTCCCAGTTGATCATATGGGAAATGAAATCGTTGGTAATATGGGAAGCCGTTGAAGCGCTTCCTCCGTTTCCGCACAGCAGTACCTTGTTTCCTGCCGCAATCGCTTCTTCCGTAACTCTTGCCGCTTCCTGATAGGATTCCAGCATCTTTGGATCCGTTGTTACATAAGCGTCTGTCATTAACTGATAATCGTTCTTGATGATGTCTGTATTCATTATTCCAGTCCTTCTTCCTTTCTGAATTCTTCCAGTATTTTCAACGATGCGGAACAGCCGATCCTCGTGGCTCCCGCATCCAGCATGGCCTTGCAGTCTTTCCAGGTACGGATACCGCCAGCCGCCTTGACCCCTACCGCATCGCCTACCGTCTTTTTCATAAGCTCTACCGCATGTACCGTAGCGCCACCGCCCTTTACCATACCGGTCGACGTCTTGACAAATTCAACCCTATGTTTTACTGCCAGTTCGCACATCCTGATGATTTCTTCGTCACTCAGATAACAGGCCTCCAGAATGACTTTGCATAGACGGCCGTTTCCGTGGATGGCTTCCGTCATTCTTCGCATCTCTTCGTCAAGATACTCCCATTCATGGTCCTTTACCTTAGAAATATTACATACATAGTCGATCTCGTCTACGCCGTTTTTGATGTTGTCCAGAGCTTCATAGACCTTCACATCGATGCTGTTGCATCCCAGAGGGAAACCCGCTCCGGAACATACTTTAATTCCGTAAGCTTTCAGTTTCTCCTTAAAATAGATCGCCGGAACCTGATTGACCGCAACAGTCGCCGGCCTAATCTGGATCGCTTCTTCAATGATCCGGTCAAAATCAGCCTTTGTACCGTCTGCGTTCAGATAGGTATGATCAAATAATGCCGCAAGTTCTCTTTCTGTCATTCTGTTCTCCTTAACTCCTGTAGGAGCCGATCACGGTCTCCAGTTTCCCTTCTATCTTCAGCTTTTCCTGTTTACATGGTACGAACCAGGTTTCGCCTTTCTTGACTTTTTTCCCGTCGATAATGCCTTCTCCTTCCGAGATGAACCAGAAACTGAATTCCTCCAGTCCGAATTCCCCTTTTCCGTCACAAAGAAGTCTGAAAGCGGAGAATTCTCCCGGTTTATCGATATAGGTATACAGTTTCAGATCTCCCAGATCTTCTACCGTCGGCTCAACAAACGGATCTTCCTTATCCGGACAGAGAATGACATCCATTGCCTTGTCGATATCCAGCTGTCTCTTTTTCCCATCCGGTCCGACTCTGTCGAAATCATATAGTCTGTAGGTCTTGTCCGCATTCCCGCTCAGCTCAAGCAGTACGACACCCTTGCAGGTGGTATGAACTCTGCCTGCAGGTACATAGGCAAAGTCGTTCTTCTTCGGATGCTCATAGACTCTTAGAAGTTCGTTCCATCTTCCCTGATCGATCATCTCTCTTAGCTGTTTCTTGTTTTCGGCATTATGACCGTACATCGCGATCGAATCCGGTTCTACTTCCAGGAAGAAAACGCACTCCGACTTGCCCAGGGAATTCTCGTATTTCCTGGCGTATTCGTTGTTCGGATGAAGCTGGACAGAAGTGTTCTCGTTGCAGTCGCCCAAAAGGAATTTGATCGGTACGACATCCGTATCGTGAAAACCGAACAGCTCGTTATGTTCGTTGTAAAGCTGAGAAAGTCTCATTCCGGTTCCTTCTACTTCAGAGTCTTCCTTGCCCGGCAAACAGGCCACCAGCCAGCCTTCGCCAACCAGCCCGTCGCCGCAGTCCATGTGGTAGAGATCTCTGAACTTGTGACCTCCCCAGATCTTTTCTCTGAATTCAGGTTTTAAACGATAAATCATGACGTGTCTCTTTTCTATGTACAGTTCTATCATATCACAGATGAATTTCCGTGATCCCTCCGGTGCTCATAAAAAGATGTCGTTCAGGCGACATCTTTAAAAACGATCTTAAGTATCTAAATATCATTGATTCAGATAAGCTTCGTAGACTCTTCGGATGCTGTCCTCCGCCTGCCAGAAATAATACAGACGGTCAAAGAATCCGTGCGCCAGACCCTTGTAGATCAACAGCGTCACATCCACGCCTTCTTCATCCAGTTTCTGAGCGAAATCCTCTCCCTGCTGACGCAGATAATCAAGTCCCGCAAGACAGAAGATCGTCTTCGGATAGAAAGAATGATCCTTCATATATAAAGGGGAATTATAGAAATCTTCCCTTTCTTCTTCTCTACAGTAATAGGAAGCCATGATTCCGTCGGCAGGACGCAGTCTGGAAATCAGACTTCTTTCGAATTCCCCTGCCTCGCCGTATCTTTCGATATCCCACGTCTTGTCATAGCGATCACTCATCACGACACACGGATAGTAGAGGATCTGGGCCTTTATTCTGCCCGGATGTTTCTTCTGTTTTAAGGTCTCGGCCAGGGCCAGATTGCCTCCGGCAGAATCGCCGAACAGGATGATCTTCTTTCCATCTTTACACAGTTCATCGATGATACCGCCGATCTGTTCCACCTGATGGGGATAGACAAATTCCGGAGCGAGATCGTAGTCGATGGAATAGGTGATCCTTCTGAACGTCCTGGCAATGAACTTGCAGACATAACGGTATCTGTCGACAGCACCGGCCCACCAGCCTCCGCCGTGGATAAAGACGACCAGTTCATCGCTTTCCGTATCGGACGGTACATACTTTTCCGCTCTGCCTGTTTCAAAATACTCCAGGCTGACATCGACATCCGTTACCTTGTCGATAAAAGGGAAATCGGGATACTTGTCCCGGTATCTTTCATATCCGACATCTCTTCCCTCAACAAGCAGGCCGGTATGCGGATACTGTTTACGATTCCGGTAGTACTGTCCGCAGATCAGATCGACATTGGTGTCCTGATAGGTCTGCTTCGGATCAATGACGATTTTCTTCACTATTCTGCCTCGTATCCGAGTTCTCTGATATAGTCCTTGACCTGTCTGATGTTTTCCTTGATCGACTGGCCAGGCTTGAATGCGGTCTTGGATCCCAGAATGAAGATGCTTGCGCCGGCATCCAGCAGACCCTTGATGTCCGGATAGTCGATGGAACCGTCAACGGCGATCTCGACATTCTCATATCCTCTTTCATCAAGCATCTTTCTTAATCTGGCGATCTTGTCCAGCATGGAAGGATGTATCGTCTTTTCTCCGGCTCTGCTGTCCTTGACGATCAGATTCACAAAACTGACGAACGGGAAGTACTCCTCGACCATGGATAAAGGCGTGCCCGGATAAATCGATACGGCAGGCTTTCCTCCTCTGGCCAGAACTTCCTTGCATATCTGCATTCCTCCGCAGGTCGTTTCCGCATAAAAGGTCAGATAATTGCCTTTGATATTCGGATATACCGCATTCAGATATTCTTCCGGATATTTGGTCGTGATATGGACATCTACCGGTACGGTAAACTTCTGACTGATCATCGGAACCATGTCCGGAGACAGTTTGGTCGTTCCGTAAAGGGTATAATCCATGACGTCAAAATGGTAATAGGAGACACCTGCTTCCTGCAGATCCCTGCATTCGCGTTCCATGTTGAGCAGATCGGCTCTTTCCAGCGATGGAGACAGTTTTATTTTCATAACTTTCCCTTCTTTCTAGTTTTCTGATTTGATTTCCTTGATGCAGTCATCCATGGCGTCTCTCCAGGGACGCATCGGATGGTGGAACGTGTTCTCGAACAGGCTTCCATCCAGAACGACGTTTTTTTCTCTCGGAGCGAATTTCACGCCCATGAGACACGGTTTCGTCGCATCATCGCCATATCCCATCTTATGGGCGATATAGCTGAAGTATTCGTAACGTGATGCGGCTGTAGTATTGCACAGATGGTAGGTTCCGTACTTGTCCGATTCCAGCACTTCTTCCAAAGCATTGGCGATATCGACGACATAGGTCGGATTGGAGATCTGGTCGGTCGTATACAGAAGTCCTCTTTCTCCCGCTTCCAGTCTGCTCAGCATCTTCAGGATCGGATTTCTGTCCTTTCCTCCATGGGCACCGAACAGCAGCGGTACTCTGATGATAAAGCTTTTCGGATTGAAATATCTTACCAGTTCTTCCGCCTTCAGCTTGGTATTCCCGTAGGTATTCACCGGAGCGGCAGGGTCGTCTTCCTTATATGGTTTATCGGTATTCCCGTCAAAAACGCCACCCGTACTGATATGGATCATCGGGATGCCCATGTTTCCGGTTACCAGAGCGATATTCGCCGGTACGATCGTATTCAGCGCATAGGCTCCCACAGGATCTCTTTGCGCATCGTCGACATCCTTGATTCCGGCAATATGAATATAGCAGTCAGGCTTTTCCGATTCGATCTTCTCTCTTAAAGCCGTAAAGTCATTCAGATCCAGATCCTTTCGGCCTTTGATCACGATAGTATCGTGATGCTCTGAAAGGATCTTCGCAACATCATAACCCAGCAGGCCGTTGCCGCCATCCAGCATGATTTTCATCGTGTTACCCCAATCTTTTTTCCGCAAACATGACTACAAAAGCGATGATCAGGGATGCAGGGATGCCAAGCAGTCCAAACAGCAGGGCATTCTTAACATTCCAGTAACGGATGTATCCCAGCAGACAGAACGATCCGACCAAAAGGATCGCCATTACGATGATCATCTTTCTGAATATGTCTGTCCTTAGTTTTCTTTTTATTTCTTCGGTTTTTGCCGATTCTTCTTCCTTCGTTTTAAGGTAGATCGGTTCTTTTGTATAACCCAGACTGAAGCAGTTTTCCGCATACATTCTTTCGGTAAACAGATGTACCGCTTCCGGAACGTTTTCGGAATAGTCCGTATAGATCTTGATCGCCTTCCTGATGATCTCGAACAGAGCCCAGCAGGTGGCGATGA
>JAEEGL013716253.1_pt1 | contig 16110 bp, 9 predicted proteins | sample 9134231 | NCBI WGS metagenome assembly JAEEGL01 (sample SAMN16246548, study PRJNA631951) | gut metagenome | biome: gut microbiome; feature: rumen; material: fiber-attached | host: Bos | place: Iran: Karaj | collected 2018-10
CGAGCAGCTGGTTGAGCGTCTGTTCGCGCTCATCGTGACCGCCGCCGAGACCTGCGCCTCTCTGACGGCCCACGGCATCTATCTCGTCTATGAACACTACCGACGGGGTATGCTTCTTCGCCTGGTCGAACAGGTCACGCACACGTGATGCGCCGACGCCGACGAACATTTCCACAAAGTCGGAACCGCTTATTGAGAAGAACGGTACTCCCGCCTCACCGGCGACTGCCTTTGCAAGCAGCGTCTTACCGGTACCGGGAGGTCCCACGAGCAGCACGCCCTTGGGTATGCGCGCGCCGAGCTCCTGATACTTCTTCGGGTTCTTCATAAAGTCAACGATCTCTTCGAGCTCCTGCTTTTCCTCATCCGCGCCCGCCACATCGTTGAATGTGACCTTCTTGCCGTTTGCGGGCTGGTTCCGGGTATTCGCGCGGGAGAACGATGTCATCTTGCCGCCGCCCGTTGTCTGACGCATAATGACGAAGGTGAATCCTATCATCAGCGCGATCAGTATCAGATAAGGCACAAAGCTTATCAGGAAGGTGTTGTCGTTCACCGGCAGATAGTTGTATTTCAGCTTGGTGCTGTTTGCCGCGTTATACTTCTCGCGGTAATCTATCGTGTCGTTGAGGAAGAGGTTCACGCTCGGTATGCTGTACCTGTACGACTGATTTTCGTTGCCCTTCATCTTGAAGATGATATTGCCGCTGCCGAGATCGAGCTCGAACTGCGTTACCTCGAGGTTGTCGAACTTATCCACAAGCTCCGAATATGTTCCGTTGAACTGCGAAACGTTGCCGCCGCCGTATTTCGGGACGATATTGTTGAGTATCGTGATAAGTCCGATCACTAGCAGGAGTATTATCAGTACATAGATGATAATTCCCTTAAACTTGTTTGACTGCATTTAGACCGCCTTTCTGTGGCCTTCCGGGAAACTCCCGCCCGGCCAGGTATGATATATAGAAAAGAAATAGGTATTGCCTGTAGTCAGTGCTCATAGACCGATCTTTTAAGGACGCCGATGTAAGGCAGGTTACGGTAATGCTCCGCGTAATCCAGCCCGTACCCCACAACGAACTCGTTCTCGACATCAAAGCACTTGTAATCCGCCCTGACATCTCCGACCTTCTCCGCCGCCACCTTGTCGAGCAGCGTACAGATCTTTACGGAAGCCGGATCTTTACCGAGCAGATACGTTTTCACAGCCGAAAGCGTCCTCGCGGTATCGAGTATGTCCTCCACGATAAGCACGTCTTTCCCCGTGATATCGCTGTCGAGGTCTTTCAGTATGCGGACATTCCCCGACGATACGGTGGAATTCCCGTAAGACTTCGCCACCATGAAATCAATGGTGCAGTCGTTCTTTATCTCGCGGATAAGGTCTGTCATGAACACACATGCGCCTTTCAGTATTCCGACAACTATGAGTTCTTTTCCGTCATAGTCCGCCGATATACGCGCCCCGAGTGCATTTACAGCCTCGTGTATCCGTTCCTCCGAATAAAGTATCCGTTCTACGTCCTTGTGCATTTCTGTCTCCTTTTCCGCGAATACTATTGTACAAGTATATCACACTTCGTAAAAAAAATCAACACCCAAAATGTTGAAATTGAGAAAATTATCTGAAAATTAAGAAGCCGTTGTGAGAAAAATACCGGCGCTCGGGGAAGGAAAAACTTTCAGTGCGGAAATTATTGAGTTCCGGAAGATATACGACGGTAGTTCTGTTCTTCAGTGCCGACAAAAAAGACCTTTTTGCGGACATAGGCAAATCTGTTCTTGCAGAGATTTACCTTTCCCATGCCCTTTTCAATGATCCCGCGGCATTGCGTGACCCGCAGACGGGTCGGCTCCACACCGCAGCGTTTCAGTTCGGAAGCTATGATCCGGAACACCACTGCGTCCGGAAGCTCCGCCAGCCTGCGTGAGTCGTACCCGGAATGTCCGGCGCGCGTTACACGGCATTCCTCCGTGCATTTCGCCGAGTATTCCGCCAGAAAAGCCTCGTCCTCGCCCACAGCCTCGGTCATTCTCAACACAGCCGCCACAAACGACGGGTTGAATTCTTTCAGCAGCGGTATAACGCTGTGCCGCACCTTGTTGCGCGTGCAGTCGTCGATAAGATTGGTGCTGTCGGTGACATAGGCAATGCCCTGTTCCTCACAGTACCGCTCGGTATCCTCACGGGTGCAGCAGATAAGCGGCCGTATGAAGCTCCCGCGAACGGGTGGTATTCCAACCAGGCCTTTCGTGCCCGTCCCGCGGATAAGATTCATCAGCACAGTCTCGGCATTATCGCTCGCCGTATGCGCGGTCGCAATGATACTGCCGCTTGCGGTGATATCGTCAAAACACTCGTATCGCAGGCGCCGTGCGGCTTCCTCAATGCTCTCGTGCTTGCGGAGCGCCCCCTTAACGTCAACAGAATACACCTTTATCGTTATCCCAAGCCGCTCGCAGAGCTCCTCCGCAAAGTGCTGGTCACGGTCGCTCTCCGTGCCGCGCAGGTTATGGTTTATGTGGCAGGCTTTCAACGTTATCCCGAACCGTTCGCGCAGCTCGTTCAGCACGCACAGCAGTGCACAACTGTCTGCCCCGCCGCTGAGTCCCACGGTGACGGTCTCACCGCCCCGCAGCATCTTAAAGCGCTCTATAGCCTCAATGACCCTGTTCGTCATAACGCTGCTCCACGTCTGTAAATCTTGTGAACTGACCGTCCCAGCGCAGATACACCTTTGTGGTCTCGCCGTGTCGGTTCTTGGCTATGATACATTCGCTGCGGTCAACATTCTCCTCCGAGTTGTTGTAGTAGGCGTCGCGGTACAGGAACAGCACGATATCGGCATCCTGCTCGATAGAGCCCGATTCACGCAGGTCAGACAGCATCGGTCGCTTGTCCTCACGGGACTCCGTTCCACGCGAAAGCTGTGACAGCGTGATAACGGGGACATTCAGCTCTTTAGCCATTATTTTTAGGTTACGGGTAAGCTCCGACACTTCCGCGACACGGTTGCCGGATTGCTTTCCCGTGGTCATCAGCTGTAAGTAGTCGATAACGACCAGACCGAGGTCGTTCATTCTGCGAAGCTTGGCTTTCATCTCACCAATAGTGATATTAGCGGTATCGTCAACGTATATCTCCACCAGATTGAGCATTTCCGCGGCCTCATTCAGACTTCTCCACATAGAGCGCTCGATGCGCCCGGTCTTCATCATTTCCGACGGTATGCGCCCCTCCGACGAGAGCATTCTCTCTACGATCTGCTCACGAGACATTTCGAGGCTGAACACCGCGACCTTTTTTCCGCGCTGTATGCGCGCCGCGTTGACGGCAATGTTCATTGCGAACGACGTTTTACCCATACCGGGTCGCGCCGCTATCAGTATCAGATCGGACGGGTTGAGCCCGAAGATGTACCGGTCGAGCGAGGGGAAGCCCGAGCTTAAACCCCTCTGCATGGCTTCCTCTGGGTGCTCCGCGATATGAGCGAGATAGCGAAGCTTGTCGCGTATGGTGGGACCTATGTGGACAAGTCCCTTTATATCCTTCTCATTTCGTATGTCATATATGCGTTTTTCCGCATAATCAAGCATAGCGCCGGGTTCTTCCGTACCCGACGAGGCCTTTTCGTAAATATCTTTTGACGCGAGGATAAGCTGCCGCATGAGAAACTTCTCGTCGAGTATCTCCGCATAGCTCTCGATAGACGACTTCTCGACCGACATCTCCGCCAGCTTGAAAAGGTACGTCCTTGCCTCGTCCTGCGTCTCGAAAACGCTCTGTCTTATGCAGTTCTCGGTCACCTGCACGATGTTGATATCCTCGCCGCTCACGAACAGCTTCTGTATCACACCGTAGATCCCGTTGTGCAGCTTTATATGAAAATGCTCCGGAGTAAGCTTGTCAAGCACCTTTGACAGAAGCTCCGGCTCGACCATTATCGACCCGAGGACTATCTGCTCGGCGTCAATATTGAAGGGAAGCTCGCTGTCGGTAATGTTAAGCTCCGCCAAAGTATCTCACCACACTTATTATTTAATTGATAATTGACAATTGACAATTGATAATTGTGGTGCGGCTTCGCCGCGTTTTAAAGGTGAGGCTTACTGCCTCTCTGCCCGATCGACAATTTATCAAAATGGACACCATGCGTTCCGCTTTGACACAATTCAAAACATCGCCGCAGGTGATACCACAATTGTCAATGATCAATTATCAAATTGTCAATTCTTTATTCCAGCTCTGTGACCTGTACCTTAAACTTGGCGGAAACGCCGTTGTAAAGCCTTGCTTCGGCCTCGAATGTTCCGAAAGTCTTGATGTCGGACTTGAGAACTATCTTCTTCTTATCGACTTCCAGCCCGTGCGCATCCTTGATGAGCTTGCTGATATCCTTCGCGGTCACAGACCCGAACAGTCTGCCGTTGGAGCCTGCCTTTACCGCAGTGGAAAAGGTCTTGCCCCCGATAACGGACGCGATATGCTTTGCATTCTCGGTCTCGGTATCTATCTTGTGTTGTGCGTGAGCCTGCTGACCCTCGAGTATGTTCATATTGGCGTTGTTCGCCTCAACTGCGAGCTTCTGACGGATAAGGCAGTTACGCGCGTAACCGTCCTTTACCTCCTTGATCTCGCCCTTCTTGCCCGTTCCCTGAACGTCCTGCAAAAGTATAACTTTCATCTGTGTTGTCCTCCTGTTTTGCCGTATTATTTAGGCTGTATGCCTTTATATTTCTCCGCATCCGGCGCATAAAACAGCACCGGTAATGCCTTTCTATACCAAAGCTCTGTAACAGTTCGCAACCCCCGCCGTTTCGTCACGATTCAGAAATGTCGCAAAGCGACACCACAATTGTCAATTATCAATTGTCAATTAATAATTGCCATCTGTCAGCTGCTTATGTTCTCATAATACTTGTCTATCGCTGCCTTCAGCCGCTCGGTGACTTCCGCGACAGACGAATCCCTGAACTGTGCGCCGGCCATGGTCTGATGCCCGCCGCCGCCGAGCGTTTCAGCGATGATCTGAACGTTCAGCGCACCGAGAGAACGGCAGTTGAGCGCAATCTCATCACCCGAAGTGCGCGCTATCACGAACGACGCCTTTACATCCGCTACGCCGAGCAGCTCATCGGCAGCCTGCGGCGCGGCAATGCGCATATCCTGCATGACCTTGTCCGCGGTGGCGATAGCGCAGTTTCTGTAAACACTCGCCGATGCCACGAGCTCGGACTTCTGGCGGTAGCATTCCACCGTGTTTGCGAAAAGGCTCTTGACATTGACTGTATCGGCACCGAGCTTTCGGAGAGCCGCTGCCGCCTCGAAAGTCCTGACGCCCGTTCTGAGCGTAAAATTCTTCGTGTCGAGCATAATTCCCGACAACAGCGCTTCCGCCTGCACCGAGGATATCTTCCCCGCATCGCCGAAATACTGTAACAGCTCCGTGACCATTTCACAGGCGCTCGAAGCATATGGCTCGTGGTGGAATATCATAGCCTTGTCGATATAGTTGACCATTTTGCGGTGGTGGTCTATGACCACTACCTTGTCCGCCCGCGCGAGAAGGTCGGGAACATCAACTATAGCGGGATTGTGCGTATCCACGACGATAAGCAGCGAATTCTCGCCGAAATTCTCCTTTGCGTCGGAGGGAGTCGTGAACAGATAGCCCTTCTCGGTCTCATAGAGGTAGTCATACAGCCGCATAGCGAGCGTAGTCTGCTTATCTATCACGGCGTAGGAGTTCTTCCCGAGCCTGCGTATCGCGCCCGCAAGGCCGACCGCCGCGCCTACCGCATCGAGGTCGCTGTTGCGGTGTCCCATTATGTAAACGTCCTCCGCCTGTTCAACAGCCTCAATGAGCGAGCTTGCGATGATTCGGGTCTTTACCTTGGTATGGCGCTCAACACCCTTTGAGATGCCGCCGTAGAACTCGAAGCCGCTCTCTGTCTTTATCGCCGCCTGGTCGCCGCCGCGTCCGAGCGCCATATCGAGCGCCTGCCGTGCGAATTCCTCGCTCTCGGCAATGCTCCTGGCCGTTCTTCCGACACCGATCGACAGCGTTACCGACATTCTGTCGTTTACCTGTATCTCACGCGCCCGGTCGAGTATTTTTATCTTATCGTCGATCATCTCACGAACTCTGCGTTCCTCGACCACCGCCCAGAAACGCTCGCGGTTGTACTTGCGGAGTATGCCGTTGGTGCCGCTGATGAAGTCCTCGAGCAGCTTATCTATCTGTACGGTTATCTTCGCCGTCTCACTCTCCGACCTGCCGCCGAAAAGCTCCTCGTAGCTGTCTATAACGAATATCATAACGACCGGCTGCGCGAGCTTCTGTTCGAGCTCGAGCGTACGGATGCGGGTAATATCGAGGAAATACAGCAGAAATACATCTTTTGCCTCGGCTTCGCCGGGAGCGTCCGCGTACACTTTATAATAACTGTTCTTGTATTTTATCTCGTAGTAGCCCTCTTTCCCGAGCAGCTTTTCAAGCGGCAGCTTGGTTATGCCCTCGATCGAGCTGCCATAGACCGCCTCATTCTCAAAGCATTTTGAGAATTCGTCGTTAAACCACACCAGCCTGTTGAGCGTATCGACGATAGCGATACCCATGGGCATATAGTTCATCGAAACGCGCTCCATGCGGTCTATCTCGGAGTCTATCCTCGCGAAATACTGGAAATTCTTTCTTGTGGTAACAATGAGCTTCGCGATAGTGAAGCCACCCGTCACGCACAGTATCGGCGCGAAGATACAGAAAGCCTGCAGCGACGCGGAATATGAGAATATCAGCATCGCCACAGCGGATATCAACAGTGAGATTATCGCAACAACAAGTCCCGCATCACGGAAATTATTCTTCAAACCGCGTCACCGCCTTTTGTGTAAGGTTTCACACGCCTTTCCCGCAGCCGGCGGGAAAACCGTACGATCATCTGTCAGACTTCCATTATAATGGGCAGTATCATCGGGCTGCGTCCCGTTTTTGAGAAGATAAAGCCGCTCAGCGCGTCCTTTACCTCGGATTTGACTCCCGACCACTCGCGCATTTTCGGGCCGAGCGTTTTGAGCATCACGGCCTTTGCGCGCTCGCGGGCTTCATCGAGCAGTTCCTCCGACTCGCGGACATAGACAAAGCCTCTCGAAACGGTATCGGGGCCGGAAACAATCTTTCCGGTAGCCTTCTCCACCGCCGCCACGACGATTATCAGGCCGTCCTGCGAAAGATGGCGCCTGTCGCGGAGAACGACGGAGCCTACATCGCCCACGCCGAGACCGTCTATCAGCACGCGTCCTGCCGTTACCTGCCCGGTTATCTTCATGGAGCTGCCGTCGGTCTCGATGACCGTGCCGTTACCCGCAAGGAAGATGTTCTCGTCAGGTATGTGGAGCTGTCTTGCAAGCTCGGAATGCTTGTACATATGCTTATATTCGCCGTGGATCGGTATAAAATACTTTGGTCTGGTGAGCGAGATCATCATTTTGAGCTCTTCCTGGCAGGCGTGTCCCGAAACGTGTACATCGTACATCGCTTCATAGACGACATTCGCACCCGCTTTCATAAGCTCGTTCACGACGCGTCCCACCAGCTTTTCGTTGCCGGGAATAGGATTGGCCGAGATGATGATAAGATCCTGTGGGGTGATCGTGACCTGGCGGTGCTCATTGTTGGCCATTCTCGACAGCGCCGACATCGGTTCGCCCTGGCTGCCCGTAGTGATGATAACGAGCTCCTCGGGCGGTATGCGGCGGATATCCTCGATATCAACGAGAATTCCTTTCGGCAGACGGATGTAGTTCAGTTCGATAGCCGTGGTAAGAACATTTATCATGCTCCTGCCCGAAACAGCTACCTTGCGGCCGGTCATTTCAGCGTTGTCGATTATCTGCTGAATGCGGTGGATGTTGCTGGAGAATGTCGCGACTATGATGCGTTTTCCCTCGGCGTTCGAGAAGAAATTGCGGAAGGTCGCGCCGACTCTGCGTTCCGACATGGTGAAGCCGGGACGCTCTGCGTTGGTGCTCTCCGACAGCAGCGCGAGAACGCCTCTGTTGCCGAGCTCACCGAACCGTGCAAGGTCGATGATACCGCCCTCTATCGGGGTATAGTCCACCTTGAAGTCTCCCGTGTGTATAACGATGCCCGCGGGCGTGTAGATAGCAAAGCCGCAGGAATCGGGAATGGAGTGGTTGACGCGGATGAATTCCACCGCCATACACCCCATTTTAACGGTCTGACGCGGCTGGACGACGTTCAGCGTGCATTCGGAGAGAATCCCGTGCTCCTCGAGCTTGTTCTTGACAAGACCGAGGGTGAGCGGAGTGCCGTAAACGGGCACATTTACTTTTTTAAGAAGGTACGCGAGTCCTCCGATGTGATCCTCGTGACCGTGCGTGAGCACAACGCCGCGCAGCTTGTCTTTGTTCTTGACGATATAGGTGAAATCCGGTATGACAAGGTCAACGCCGAGCATATCGTCGTCCGGGAACGCCAGCCCGCAGTCAACGATGAACATATCGTTGCAGCACTCGTAGAGGTAGAGGTTCTTGCCTATCTCGTTGAGGCCGCCGAGCGGGATTATCTTCAGCGGCGGAGCCTTTCTGCCGTTATTTGTGTAATTTGTGGGAAGATAGGTATTCTCGGGGCGCTGTTCCCTGCGGTCATTGCGCAGTACGGTGCGGTTCTGCCGCGGGGTCTGTCTGCGCTGGGGAGTCTTTGGAGTGCTTTTGCGGGTATCGGCTGCCTCGGCACGCCCTTTCTGGGTGCGTTCCTTACGGGAAGCGTTCTGCGCCGGCGCTTTGGCCGTCCCCTTTGCCGACATAACGTATTTGCCCGCCGGCACACGCTTCTTGCCCGCCGCGGACTGCCTGTGGTTATTATTTTTTTCCATTTTGCCTCATTTCCTCGGAGCGCAGGTCATCGTTTACAATAGATTTAAGGAAAGCGTCCCGCCGCCCCGTTATTATAGATATATTATTACGGCTTCAAGCCGATTTTACACAAATACATAATACATTATAACTCATTTAAAACAAAAAGTCAAGCCCTCGTGAGAACAGATGTCGCTAACGCTTGAGAGAGCGCCGCCGCGGGCGGCGCATGGGGAAAGGAAAACTTTTGTGTACAAAAGTTTTCCCTCCCCCAAAGGCGGAAGCCGCCCCCAGCCCCATCTTTTCAAAAAACTTTAATGACTTCGTTATTGAATTTGATAGTAACTGCTCCTGATGAAAGATACTGCTGATTAATACTGGGCTGTGCATATTATGCACAATTGTGTAATAGGAGCAGCTGCTCTGAAATACAACTGCGAAGCCGGCAAAGTTTTTTGGAAAGAGAGGGGGCTTGGGGGAGAGGAGAACCTTTTGTTCACAAAAGGTTTCCTCTCCCCCAAAGCGCGTCAGCGCTTCTCTCGAGCGTCAGCGACTTCTCTTGCCTATCTGCTTTTCGGCATTTCTGATAAGCTTCTCGGTACGGTCGCAGAGGGAGGAGGCGGTTTCGGAGCCGAAGCTTTCCGCAAACATGAAGATACCGCGGCCCTGTTTATCGGGGCGGAGATAGACGCGCTCACCGTTTGCCGCGAGCACGGCGCCCTCGTTTTCCTCCGGGACGGCGTTAAGGCGGCCGAGAACTCGCTGCGGCGGACAGCTGACCCGGATGAAGCGGTCGGCTGCGGAGACCTTCGGGAGAGTTTCGGCGATATCGGCGGGGGACATACCGCGTTCGTGCATATATCGCAGGACTTTCAGCGCGAGCGCGAAGCCGTCCCGCATGAAGAGCTGCTTTGCGGCAAGAGCCCGCGCATTCTCATCGCAGTCATCCATCGAGCTCGCGAAATACCGCAGGATATCCCTGCCGTAAGGCTCCGCACACTTTTCGGCTGTATGCGGGAAAGAAAACGGAAGTGCCGTGTCATTCCCCTTCCCGGCTTCGTCCGAACAGGCGGTAAGCGTGACCGAAATACTGTCGAGCCGCGTTTCTCCGCAGGATATCTCGCAGGAAACTCCCCGCTCCGGTATCGTGACGGTGAGCTTTTCGCGGCCTGCCGAGACCGCTTTCGCGAACGGCTGGCATATCGAGCGGATAAGCGGGCTGCGCGAGACTATGCGAACGTCGTAAGGCACCGTGAAGTCTGTCATTGCGGCAAGATACGCTTCGTACAGGCTCCCAGCCTCGGTGAACGGCTTTATCTCCCCGAAGCTCTCCCAACCTGCGGTCATATACTCGCCGCGGGTCACAGCCCCGTTGAGTATGCGCTCTCTGCCGCGTTTCAGAGGCAGCAGCCCCGCCGAGTATATCAGAATATCCGTTCGGGCGTGCGCTATGACGTGTATCAGTATATCCGCGCCGAGCAGCTTTCCGGAATACGCGAGCATGGGCAGCGTAGCCTCCCCGCAGTCGAATGCCGTATGTCCTGCACTTGATATGCCGCACAACAGCGCGTTTTTGATGCAGTCCGAGGCGTTTCCCTCTGCGCAGGACACCGCTATCACCGTATCGCTTATCTTCGCAGCCGCGCTGCCTGCCCGGAACGCGAATTCCGGAGTTATGACCGTGTTCGTGGCACCGGTGATACCTTCCTCGGAAAGCTCCGGCGCGGCATATGTGCCGAGCTTGACATCAGATGTCACTTCGGCACCCTTGGATATGCACTTGTTCGTCCATATCTTCACACCGCCGCTTATCACGGCATTTCCACCTATGACCGCGCCTTCCCCGACCACAGCGTTCTCATAGACCGCGGCGCCCGCGCCGATACGCGCGTTGGGGCAGACTATGCAGTCATTGAGCGTGGCTCCCTCGCCGACGAATGCTCCGTCCATGATGATCGCACCGCACAGCTTTGCCCCGTCGGATATATATGCACCCGCACCTATGGCTGTATTACCGGCAGCGAGAGCTTTCGGGGAAACATACGCCCCCTTCGTGATGAAAGCCGACTGCGAGATGTGCGGGTTGCCTGCCGCGGCTGTCTCGTCCCGCTCGGGAAGCTTCGCCTTTATCCTGCCTGTCATCATATCGACGGTACAGCGCTTATACGCCGCAATGTCCCCTATATCGCACCAGTAGCCGCTTTCCTCGTAGTAACCGAGCGGCATCCCACGCCTTAACATCTCCGGGAACACATCTTTGGCGAAATCCACGGAGCGCCCGTCCGCGACAAGTTCCGGCACCTTCGGGGAAATGACGTAAATACCCGTATTGGCGAGGTCGCTGCGGCAGTTGATAAAGCCCGGTTTCTCCGAAAATCCCGTAACGCAGCCGTTTTCGCCGAGTATAACGCCGTATTCCCGTGGGTCGTCCACAGAGCGGGCTGCTATCGTGGCAGCTGCACCGGAGCTTTTGTGGTGCGCATAAATCGCGGCGAGGTCAAAATCACACACCGCATCCCCGCTTATTACGAGAAAGTCATCGTCGAAGTCGGCGGCGGCTTTCTTCACGCAGCCGGCTGTTCCGAGCGGCTCGTCCTCGTAAGACAGGAATGTCCGCAAATTACCGAAAACACCGTCGCCGAGCGCCTCCGCTATGCGCGCGCCCTTGTATCTTACCGCGACTGCCGCCTCTGTGCAGCCGCCCCGTTCCAGCAGCTCGAGAATATAGAACAGTACAGGCTTGCCGCAGACGGGAACGAGCGGCTTGGGCAGGTCGCAGGTGAGCGGCCGAAGACGAGTTCCCTCGCCGCCCGCAAGTATCACAGCTTTCATAAAAGGCTGTCCCCCTTTGCCGGGAATGTCATTTTGCCGACATTCCGCATAGAATACATCGGGAACTTTGATCGCTCCCGAATAGATATGAATATTATTCCACGTTCAGAGGTGATTTATTTATGAAAAACGCAATTATACCGATAGGCTCGTTCACCGCGGCGAAACGCGCGTCACGCTATCTTGCGGGAAAGGGCATAAAGGCGCCGGTAGAACGGATAAGCGGCTCACCGTTCGGCTGCGGCTTCGGCATACGCACGAGCGAACCTGCGTCTTATATCTGCGGTCTGCTCGATGATATCGGGATCCGCTGCGGCGGTTCGATGCCCGTGCCGCCTCCCCCTCCTCCTCCGCCCATGCCTCCGTGGCATCCGGGAGCTCCCCGCCCTCCGAAACCGCCGAGACCACCGAGACCGCCGAAGCGCGGCAGATAACGACACCGGAAAGGGGAGCTCAACGTGATATATTTTGACAACGCGGCAACCACCTATCCCAAGCCGCCCGCCGTCATAGCCGCAATGTCCCGCGCACTGGTGAAGTACGGCGCAAATCCCGGACGCGCGGGTCACGCCATGTCGCTCGAAACGGCGGACGCGGTGTATTCGGCTCGTGAAAAATGCGCGGAGATGTTCGGTGCAAGGGTCGAAAACACGGTATTCATGCCGAACTGTACATTTGCGCTCAACACGGCGATAAAGGGCGTAATGACGGAGAATTCCCACGCCGTGACGAGCGACATCGAGCATAATGCCGTGCTTCGGCCGCTGTACGCGCTTTCCAAGAGCAGCGGAGTGTCATATTCCTTTGCACGGACGGGCACCGACGACGAGACAGCTGAAAACTTCGGACAGCTGATAAACAGACGCACAAGGGCAGTTATATGCACGCTCGCCGGGAACGTCACAGGCCGTATAATGCCGGTAACACGTATTGCGGAAATATGCGCGCGGCACGGGATATGCTTCATAGTCGATGCGGCACAGGGAGCTGGCGTTCTGCCGATAAAGCTGTCCGACGGCATCAACATCATCTGCGCGGCAGGTCACAAAGGGCTGTACGGGCCTATGGGCACGGGACTGCTTGTTACCGACGGGAAATTCACGCTGAAGACGCTTGTGGAGGGCGGAACGGGGAGCTTGTCGAAAGAGCCGGAGCAGCCGTCGTTCCTGCCCGACCGCTTCGAGAGCGGCACGATCAATACCGCGGGAGCGATATCTCTCGGTGCGGGTGTGGATTTCGTCCGTTCCCGCGGCATGAATAACATCCGTGAGCATGAGAACGAGCTGTGCCGCCGCTTCTTCGCCGGAATGAAGAAAAACCCCGCCGTAACACTGTACAGCGATGATTTCGATGACCGTTTTGTGCCTGTAGTACCCTTCAACATCGCCGACCTGCCCTCCGAACAGGCGTCCGCTCTGCTGAGCAACGCGGGCTTTGCGCTTCGGGGAGGTCTGCACTGCGCCTATCCCGCGCACCGTAAGATAGGCACCGCGGACAGAGGAGCCGTGCGCTTCTCCCCGTCGGCATTCTCAACCCCCACCGAGGTGAATGCGCTGATACGCGCGGTCGGTCGGCTCACCGCGAGACTTGGAAGTTAATTGACAATTGATAATTGATAATTGACAATTGTGGTGTCGGCTTCGCCGACGTATCGGAAAATTCCGCCTTCGGCGGAACAAGGTTTGCGGGGCTGCGCCCCGCAAACATCCGCGCCTCTCCCCTCGCCTGCGGCGGGGAAACGGCGCGCTTTGCGGGGCTGTGCCCCGCGCCCCCTTGCCCTTTCGCGCCTCTCCCCTCGCCTGCGGCGGGGGAACGGCGCTTCCTGCTGCTACAGGCTACGGGTAAAAAAATGCAAAAAAAGCTTGAATTTTGCACCGAATGGTTGTATAATATATATGTATATTATGTTCCAAAAGATGTTTCCGGAGGGGCAACCATGAACCAGAATATAACCAAAAGATGCGCAAAGTGCGGAATAACGCTCGGCGCGGAGAATATATCATGCCCGATATGCGGCGGAGCTCTCGAAATATCGGGAGCGGAAAAGACAGCTGCAGAAGCTGCTCCGCAGACTTTTTCGCAGCCATACACACAGAAGCCGACTGCTATTCCGCAGGGGGTCCCGCAGTCGGCTTACGGCCGACAGCCGCAAGGCTATCCGCAGCAGGCTCAGCAATTCGGGCAGACACAGTATGGACAACCACAGGCTTATCCGCAACAGCCACAGCAATTCGGACAGACGCAGTACGGACAGGCACAGGACTATCCGCAGCAGCCACAGCAATTCGGGCAGACGCAGTACGGACAGGCACAGGGCTATCCACAGCAGGCTCAACCGTTCAGGCAGACGCAGTATGGACAACCACAGGGCTATCCACAGCAGGCGCAGCAATTCGGGCAGACGCAGTTCGGCCAGCCGGAGCAGCAACAGTTTGTTCAGCCGACCGGATTTGACCCGTCGCCTTCGTATCAGCAGCCGGCTGCACTGCCCGTTCCGCCGAAGAAGTCAAAGGCCGGACTTGCTGTAGGGCTTTCCATTGCGGCGGTAGTGCTCGTGGGAGGCGGCGTTGTCGGTGTGCTCGCGATGAACGGCGTGTTCTCGGGCGATAAGGGCAAGGACGAGCCCGATGTGACCGATGATACCGGAACATCCTACAGCGAGACTACGGACGGCGGAATCAATGTGGTTTACCTCGGTTCGGATCCAACTTCGGAACCGGCCGGAACTGCGCCCGAAAAGACTACTGCCGCGAAAACTTCGGCGGCTCCGGACGATACATACGACGCGCAGGTGCTTACCACGACCACCACGGAGAACATCTACACTACAGCCGATACGACGGCAGCGCCCGCCGCGTCTATGTTCTACACCGAGGAGAACGATTACGCCGTCGAGCTCGGAGAGGTCACGATATACCCGCGCGAGATATACTTTACCGAGAACGGGGATCTTGAGGCGGTCTGCATACTGAGCAACGGCCTTGAGGAAGAGATCATAATAAATAATGTAAAGAATTTCAGAATATATGACAAGAAAGGCAACCTGTTCGCATCTGGCGATTTTATCGGTATGGACTTCTCACTTGAAGCGCGGATGAACGACAGCTTCACGTTCATTTTCGATGCAGCTTCCGGCGCAGTGCTTAACGATTCGCCCGACCTTTCGGATGTGACGCTCGATTACCAGTGTGATCATTCCACGAAGGCGGCGCGGTACTACTCCGAGGAGAACAAGGACACCATAGTTTCCGGGAAGCTCAGCTTTTATCCGAAAGAAGTGTATTACGACGACGACGGCAACCTATGCTGCAAGCTCTACTGCGGAAACGGCAAGGATAATGCGGTATTCGTCACCGGATTTGATTATCTGAGGATACAGGAAAAGGACGGCGATGTCATTGCGGATGCGGAGTTCAGCGGGATTTGCTTCACGATAGCACCGAATTCCGTTACAGAGCAGGAATTCGTCATTTCCAAAAACGACAACAACACATTCAGGACTGTGAGCGAATTCAAAGACCCTGAGGCGGATTTCTCGGTGAACTTCATCAATATGGGCACCGACCCGATCAGCCTGCACATCATGGACGCGCATTACAACGACAATTACGATCTTGTGCTGAAATGCTGCATTTACAACAATCTTGGCAAGGATACCACGCTGTACTTTATGAGCGAGTTCGAGGTTTACGATGCAGACGACAATCTCATTGCCACAACATCATTCGACAAGCTTGACAAGAAGATACCGAAGGATTCATCTATTATATATACGTTTACGGTACCGAGCAGCGACGTTACCGACTACTACGCCGATCTCTCGACAGTCAGCATCACTTACAGCTATAATTACGAGGACTGACAGCTCCCCGTTCCCTAAGGAGGAATTATTATGAAAGATTTTCTTGAACTCGCAAAAGCGCGCTTCTCCGCCCGTAAGTTCGACGGGTGCGATATCCCCGCCGAGGATGTGAATAAGATAATTGAAGCGGGAATAAGCGCTCCTACGGCGGTGAATTACCAGCCGATAAAGATCTGGGTGTTTGAGAGCGAGGAAGCCCGCAGAAAGCTGCTGACCTGCACCAAAATGTCGTTTATCGAGCCCGCAAAGGTGATATTCGCTGTCGGTACCGATACTTCAAAGGCGTGGGTGCGTCCTTTCGACAAGAAGAATTTCGGCGAGGTGGATGCCGCGATCGTGATAACGCACATGATGCTCGCGATACACGACCTCGGCTACGGCTCGACATGGATCGGGCATTTCGACCCGGATGCGCTCGGCGAGCTGTTCCCCGGGACGAAGGACTACAGCAGGATAGGGCTGCGGCCGGTCAGCGGCATAGCGCTCGACTGTACGCCGCCCGATTGGCTCGCACTGCACAAACCGCTTGACGAGCTCG
>JAEEGL014296482.1_pt1 | contig 16110 bp, 19 predicted proteins | sample 9134231 | NCBI WGS metagenome assembly JAEEGL01 (sample SAMN16246548, study PRJNA631951) | gut metagenome | biome: gut microbiome; feature: rumen; material: fiber-attached | host: Bos | place: Iran: Karaj | collected 2018-10
ACTAATAGAACGAGGATTTAATCCTAATTATTATTTTGATGTGCATTATCATGTTTTTAAAGGACAAAATCCTTTATTGGTGACGATTGCTAAGTGGATACACCTCTTCCCATCCCGAACAGAGAAGTTAAGCACTTATACGCCGACGATAGTTATGCGAAAATAGGTAGTTGCCAATTTTTTTTTTGCAATAAAGTTCCTTAGGGAACTTTTTTTTGTTATAATTAAATAGTGATGATTATGGTAAATTTATTAAGTTTTGATTTATGTGAACACTCCGGTGTTATTTATGCTATTATGATTCTTAAATTATTTATTAAGGTTTGTAAAATAGTAGCACCTATTATATTAATTATTACTATTATTATGTCTTTAACTAAAGCTGTCGGTAATCCTGATGAACTTAAGAAAGTGCTTCCATCTGCAGTAAAGAAATTTATTGCTGCTTTAGCAATCTTTTTTGTTCCTACTGTAATAAATTATGCTATGGATAATTTAGCTAATAGAGATCCTAATTCTTTTGCTACTTGTTCTACAAATGCAAATATGGATTATATTAAGCAATTAAAGGAAAAAGAAGAATACGAAAGAAAAGTTCGTATTGAATTACGCGAGCAAGAAGCTGCTGAAGCTGCTAAAAAAGCTAATCAAAAACTAGAAGAAGATAATGCTTCTACGGATGGAAATAAAGTTTATAAAGATAAGAAAAAACAACGTGAGCAACAACAACAGCAGCAACAACAAGGTGGTAATGGTGGTAATAATGGAATTGAAGGTGGAGCAGAGGGTTCTACTAATACTTCTGTGCCTGCTGGGACTTTAAACATTATTATTGGAGATTCACGTACTGTAGGTATGTGTGCAGCAATGACAGGTAGTTATACCGGTTGTACTTTTGGAGGATCACCAAAGGTTAGTGGTGATGATTTATATATTTGTAAGTCTGCTATGGCTTATACATGGTTTGAAAGTACTGCAGTTCCTGCTGTTAATAAGATAATTGCTGATCATCCAGGTACTAGATATAATATTATTTCTTTAATGGGAGTTAATTTCTTATTGGGTGATATTGATAAATATGTTGTTAAGTATAATGAATTAGCAAATGGTGCTTGGAAAGATCAGAATATTATTTTAGTTTCTGTTAATCCGGTTAATGAACAAATAGAAGCTTCGCATGGTTATTCAACTAAGAATGCTAATATTGTTACATTTAATACGAAGTTAAAGAATGGAACGGCAGGACATAGTAATATCGGTTATTGTGATGTATATAATCAAATTAAAGGTAATTTTGGAACATCAGATGGCTTACATTACACTAATGATACAAGTAAACAAATCCATAGTTTAATATTGGATTGTGTATAATTATGTCAAAATACTTTTTATTATTGAAATAGATAGATTAATATTGTTATAATCAATACAGGTGATACAAAATGAATTACAAATACACATCAAGATCAGAAGAAGATACAATTGAATTAGCGCAAAATATTGAAAGCGAAAAATTTCCTGGTATGGTTATTTGCCTTCGTGGTGAATTAGGAAGTGGAAAAACTGTTTTCGTTAAAGGTTTTGCTGCATCACTAGAAATAACTGAAACTATTACTAGTCCTACTTTTAGTTTAGTTAAAGAGTATGATGAAGGTGAATTACCTTTATATCATATGGATTTATATAGATTAGAAGATACAACTAATAATAAGATTGGTGTAGCTGATTACTTTAATAGTGATGGTATTTGTATATTAGAATGGCCTGAAATGATTGAAGATCAACTTCCAGAAGAAAGATTAGATATTAAATTTAAAGTAATGGAAGACGATACAAGAATCATTATTTGTACTCCACATGGAAGACAATACGAAGATTTATGTGAAGCTGTTTTCTAGAAACTCGAAAGAGTTTTTTTTATTGGCTTTTTGTGTTATAATACTGGCCGAGTGGTGATTATTATGTATTCATTATATATTGATACACATTACACTGAAGTGTGTATTGTTTTATTTAAAGATGGAAAAGTGTTGGATAAGGAAATAGTTAGATCAACTATGAAACATAGTGTTGTAACGATGCCTTCTATTCAAAAAGTTATTGAAAGAAATAATTTAGTTATTAAAGATGTTGGGGAAATAATTGTTGTTAATGGCCCTGGTTCTTTTACAGGAACGAGAATAGCGGTAACAATTGGAAAAACAATGGCTTTCTTATTAAATGTTCCTATTAAGCAAGTAGATTCATTAATGGTTAAATATGTATCTTTAGATACTAAAGATGATAAATATGTAGTTATTGAAGATAAGAATGGTGCTTATGTAGGTCATTTTGGTAAAGGTAAGGCATTAGATGAATATACTTATATGCCTAACAGCGAATATAAAGTATTTAAAAATGATCATGAAGTAATCGATGAAGTAGAAATTGATTATGATAAAGTTTATGAATACTTAAAGGATGTTAAACCAGTTAATGCACACGAAGTTAAACCTTTATATATCAAAGGAATAGATGCATTAAAATGATAAAAGAATTAAGTATTAATGATATAGATAAGTTTTTATATCTTGGTAGTTTAATAAAGAGTGATTTTAGTAAAACTAATGATCTTAATAAAATAGTAAATTCTGATAATGAAAAAGTTTATGGATATTTTATAAATGATGAATTAGTTGGTTTTATCTATGTTACAAAAACTATTGATAGTATTGATATAGTTGATATTGTAGTGGATGAAAAGAATAGAAGAAAAGGAATTGCATCTTTGTTAATTAATTATGTTGTTGATAATAATAAAGATATTAACAGTATTTTTTTAGAAGTTAATGAACATAATGTAGGAGCTATAGAAACTTATAAGAAAAATGGTTTTGAAACTATTAGTATAAGAAAAAAATACTATGGTAATGATGATGCCATAGTAATGAAAAGAGATGTTTAGATGAAAGATGTATATATTTTAGCAATAGAATCATCTTGTGATGAAACTAGTATGGCAATAGTTAAGAATGGTAATGAATGTATTCATTTAACTGTATTAACACAAATGGATACACATGCTAATTTTGGTGGAGTTGTTCCAGAAATAGCTTCTAGAATGCATACAGAAAATGTAACAATGGTATTAGAAGAAACTTTAAAGAAAGCTAATATGACAATGGATCAAATAGATGCTGTTGCTGTTACTTATTCACCTGGTTTAATGGGTAGTTTAATTGTTGGTGTAGAATGTGCTAAGACAATTGCTTATGTATGTAATAAACCTTTAATAGCAGTTAATCATATTGCTGGTCATATTTATGCTAATAACTTAGAAAAGAAAATGGAATATCCTTTGCTTGCTTTAGTTGTTAGTGGTGGTCATACTGATTTAATCTTAATGAAGGGTGATTATGAATTTGAACACTTAGGTGGTACTTTAGATGATGCTGTAGGAGAGTGTTATGACAAGGTGGCAAGAGTTTTAGGTTTACCATATCCTGGAGGACCAAGTGTAGAGAAAATGGCTCTAGAAGGCGAATATTCATATGATTTACCTATACCTATGAATGATGATTCTTTTAATATGAGTTATAGTGGTTTAAAGAGTAGCATTATTAATTTAGTACATAATGAAAAACAAAGAGGTAATGAAATTAATAGAGCTGATTTAGCTAGAAGTTTCCAAGAAGTTGCTGTTGATCAATTAGTAAGAAAGAGTGAATTAGCAATTAAGAAATACAATGTTAAAAGAATGCTTATTGCAGGTGGTGTTTCTGCTAATAAGTTCTTACGTGGTAAGATAAAAGAAATGACAGATCGTAATAATGTGGAATTATCTGTACCTAGTTTTGTTTATTGTACTGATAATGCTGCTATGATAGGTGCAGCTGCATATCCTTTATATATAAAAGGTCAGTTTGCAGACTATGATTTGAATGCCAACAGTTGTGAAGAGTTATACTAATAACTCTTTTTTTGTGGTATTATAATATTGATACATAAGTGATGGTGATAAAATGAAAAAAGTTTTAGTTACTGGTGGAGCAGGTACTATCGGTTTACAAGTAATAAGATTTTTATTAAGTGAAGGTAAATACGATGTTACTGTTTTAGAATTGAAAAGTAGACATACTTATAGAAGATTAAAAAAGTATAGAAAAAGAATAAGTATTGTTTATGGTGATGTTAAGGACAGTGCTTTAGTAGATGCTCTAATAAAAGAAAACGAGTTCGTAATTCATCTAGCTGGTGTTTTACCACCGTTTGCTAATTTAAAAGAAGAATATTCTAGAATCCTTAATTATAACGGAACAGAGAATATTGTTAGAGCTATTAAGGATTATAATCCTAAATGTCATTTATTTTATTGTTCAAGCACTTCTGTATATGGTGATGTCGGAGATAGAGATGTCTTAAATGTTAGATCAGTTGGTAAAATTAGTGATTTTGATTATTATTCAAAATATACTTTAGAATGTGAAGATCTAATTCAAAAATCTTTAAATAACTATACTATTTTTAGAACTAGTTATGTTTTATGTGATGTAAGAAATGAAACTGTTATTTATACTGTTCCAAAAGATAGTTTGTTAGAGGCAATATCTAGTGAAGATGCTGGCTATGCATTTGTTGCTGCTATAGATAATAGAAAAGCAATTAATAAAAAGATATTTAATCTAACGGGAGGTACTGGTTATACAGTATTGTTTAGAGAATATTTAATTAAAGTTTTAGATTGTTATGGTTTATCTTTTAGATATTTAACTAATATGATATTTGCCGATAAAGAATTCCACTGTGCATTATATAGTGACAGTGAGAAGTTAAATGACATATTAAATTTTAGATCTAAAAATATAGATTTATATTATGATACTTTAGAAATTTATAAACATAATATATTTAGATTGATTCCTAGATTATTAGCTAAGCCTTTCGTATGGAAATTAAAAATGGAGAAGAATAAAAAATGGCGAAAAAAATCGGATTAGTACTTGAAGGCGGGGGGATTAAAGGTTCTTATCAAATAGGGGCTTTTTATGCTTTTAGGGATTGTCATATTAAATTTGATGGCTTTGTAGGAACTTCGATAGGTTCTTTTAATGCTGCCATGTTAGCTTCAGGCAAAGAAGACGAATTGTTAAAATTTTGGTCTCATGTAAATCCTGGAGAATTATTAGAGTTTGATGAAGATTTTGTAGCTTCTTTTAATGAAAAGATAGAAGTTTCAAAGATAATTAAAGGATTTGTTAAAACAACTGTTAATATTGTTAAGAATCTTGGTATTCATAATGAAAAACTGTTGGAATATGTACAAAAAATACTTGATGAAGACGCTTTAAGAAACTCTAATAAAGATTTTGGATTAGTAACAGTTAAATTACCTAAAATGGAACCAATGTATATTTATAAAAATATGATTCCTAAAGGAAAACTAGTTGAACATATATTAGCTAGTTGTTATTTACCAGTATTTAGAGAAAAAAGAATAATAGATGGTCACTATTATGTAGATGGTGGTTTTCATGATATTAGTCCTTCTAACATGTTGGCTGATTTAGGTTATGATGAGATATATGTTATTGCTATAAAAGGAATAGGAATAAATAGACATCACAAATTTAATGGTATAAAGATGGTAGAAATATCTCCTAGTAGACCTAATGGTGCAATTTTAGAATTAAATAGAGCAATAATTAGAGACAATATTTCTATGGGTTATTATGATACATTAAGATATTTAAAGAATCTTGATGGCTATAAATATTGCTTTAGAAGAAGAAAAGATAAATTTTATAATTATTTAGTAAGGAATATAGATAAAAGGGAATTAAAGAGAGTTAAGAATTTCTTTAATGCTAAGAGTAATAAGGAAGCTGTAATAAAAGCATTAGAATATGTATGTAGTAAAGAGAAAGTTCCTTATTATGATGTTTATAGACCATATAAGATGATTAGAAAGTTTAGAAAGAATAACAATAAGCATTTTGTGTATAAGTTTATTAGTAAGATACGTTTACTATGGAATTTTTAAGATAATTTAGATATAATATAAAAAGTTTGAAAGAGGTGGAATTATGGGAAGAGCATATGCTGTTAGAGAAGCTAAAATTAAAAAAACAGGTGCTGCTCGTGGTAAAGTTTATACTAACTTTGCTAAAGAAATTTATTTGGCTGCAAAGAGTGGTGTTCCTGACGTTGAATCTAATAGTGCTTTAAGACACTTGGTGGAAAAAGCTAAAAAGATGCAAGTCCCTGCCGATATTATTAATAGAGCGATTGATAAAGCTAAGGGTGCTGGTCGTGATGAATATGAACAAATATTATATGAAGGTTTTGGACCTGGGGCATCTACATTCATGATTAAAACATTAACTGATAATGTTAATAGAACTGTTGGCGAAGTAAGAGCTGCTTTTAATAAAGTAAATAAAAGTTTAGGTGTTACTAATTCAGTATCATATAATTATGATAATTTAACTGTGTTAGCATTTAAATCAGATAAAGAAGAAGATATTCTTATGGCTTTACTTGATGCAGGAATAGAACCTGTTGAATGTGAAACTGATGAAGATGGTATGTTAAATATTTCAGTTAATTATACTGATAATATGAAGACAAGAGAAATAATTGAAAGTATTCAACCTGATGTAGATTTTGATGTTGATGAATCTGGATGGTATGCTAAAGACGAAATAACTTTAGAAGGCGAAGACTTAGAATTATATAATAGGTTATATGATTTATTGGATGAAATCGATGATGTAACTGATATATATACAAATGTTAAAGACATGTAATATGTCTTTTTTTGTATGTTATAATTAATTTGGTGATAACTATGAAAGAAATAATTATTAATGAAGATAAATTAAAAGAAAAAGAAGTTAATGGAGTAGTTAAAAGAGCTAAATTAGTAGTTGAAAATAGTAAAGGTGAATTATTGCTAGTTAAATGTCATGGTAATTGTTATTTAATAGGTGGTCACGTTGATGGTGATGAAAAAGATAATGATACTTTAATTAGAGAGATTAGAGAGGAAGCAGGAATAGATTTTGATCCAAAAGTTGGAGAGCCTTTTTATTCAATAAAGTATTATTGTAGAGATTATCCTGAGAAAGGACATAATACTAAGTATATTTCAAACTATTATTCTATTAAATATGATTTAAAACCAAATCTTGATAATGTATCTTTAACTGATGATGAAGCAGAGGGAGATTTTAGGTTAGAATATATACCTAGAGATAAGATACTAGAAGAGATGAATGCAATACTAGAAACTTGTTATAGGAAGAATGTGGTTAAAGATACAATTGCTGTAATAGAAGAATATTTGAAGCAATAATGTCTAATCGTTTACCATTGATTTTTAAAAAAAATCTTATTATAATATTTATATAAGTGAGGAGTTGAGAAACATGGAAGAAAAGAAAGAAGTTTCAAAAGTAGAAGAAACTGCTAAGAAAGGATTAGAAAAAGCTAAAGGATTTGCTACTAAGTTAAAAGAAGACAAAGCATTCTTAAAGAAAGTAGTTTGCTATGTAGTTGTAGCTGTAGTAGTTATTATTGCATTAGTATTATTACTAGGTTCTATGGGCCCTAAAGGTATGGCTAAGAAGTACATGAGAGCTTATGAAAAATTAGATCATAAAGCTGTACTAAAAATGATGTATAAAGATCAAGCTGAAGATTTTGAAGATACATTAGAAAAATCTTTTGAATACCTTGACGACAATGACTTCAAAATTAAAGAATGGGAAATTTTAAGTACTAAGACTCTAGAAGGATCAAAGCTAGAAGACTTCCAAGATGATTTTGAAGACGAATATGACGTTAAGCCTTCTAAAGTAGTTAAAGTTAAAGTAAAGGTTAAAGCAAAATTAGATGACGAAACTGATACTGACAAAACTGAAATTTACTTTGCTAAGATCAAAGGTAAATGGTATTACGTAATGAGATAATATAAAAAGAATGAAGTAATTCATTCTTTTTTTATGTTATAATTACCATAGGTGATAGTGATGGCAATAAAGATTGACAAAAAGAACACTTTGGATGTGTTTTTAGCTTTTTCAGTATTAGCTTTTATTGTTGCTATATTTCTTTTTATTGTTATGAAGAATAATAAAGTTGAAGTAAAAAATGTAGATGATGAAAAAGAAATTAAAGAACTAACAGCAAAAGTTATGAATTCTTATGAAATATTAGATTTTAATACTATTCTTCGATTAATGTATGATCCAATATCAGATGAGAAGGCTGAAGACTTTGAAAGACATTTTACAAGTATGGAAGATAGAGGATTTGTGATTACTAGATGGGAGATTGAAAATCTAAAGGAATTAGAATATGATGAATATAAACAACTAAAATATGATTATGAAGCTGAATATGATTTTTCTTTTAATGATTTTTATTTAGTTAGAATAAAATTAGATTTTACGATAGATGGTAGAAGTTATGAAAATCAAACATGGGATTTGATCTTTGTGCGATTTAAAGATAAATGGTATTTTATGGATGTTATTGAATGGGAATGATTTTTGTAGTCATTCTTTTTTTGTGTGGTATAATACGTTTAAGGGATTTGGTGATCGAAATGAATGTATGGACTGGATTATTAATATTTTTAATAATATGGTTAATAGCTTTTGTAATAATTGAAATAATTATTATAAAAGTAAGAGAAAAAAAGATTTATAGAGAGTATGAATATTTAGATACTCAATTTGAGGAAAGTAAGGCTTGTATATTAGAGTCAATAGGAATTATTGACCGATATAATGAAGCTGAAGCTGATAGCTTGAGTAAGAGTTATCGAGATATAAAAAGATCTGTTATTTCTAATCAAAGTTTAAGTGATTTATTTATGATGATTGATAGAATTTCTCTTTCTAGAAAAGATTCTAGTAGTTTATCAAGAAACAAGGATTACAAGGAAATAAGAGACTTGTTAATCAATTATAGAGATAGAATTAATGATAGTTTATTTAGATATAATATTTATGTAAGTAATTTTAATAATAAAGTATTTTCATTACCTACATATTTAGTATCATTCTTTTTAAGAATTCTTCCTTATAGTGAATTAACAATAGACAAGGAGTAAACATGCTAAAAAAATACATTATTGTTTTTTTGATATCGATGGTACCATTGATAGAACTTAGAGGAGCAATTCCTGTTGCCGCATCAATGCATTTAAATATGTATATATATTTTCCGGTAGCAATAGTAGCCAATATGATACCTGTACCATTTATTTATTTATTTGCTCGTAAGGTATTAGAGTGGGGAAAAGATAAAGCTCTAATTGGTAAGTTCTTTACTTGGTGTTTAGTTAAAGGCGCTAAAGGTGGTAAAAAGTTGGAAGCTAAAGCTAGCAAAGGTTTATATTGGGCACTATTCTTTTTTGTAGGAATACCACTTCCTGGAACAGGTGCTTGGACTGGTACTTTAGCTGCTAGTATTTTAGATTTAGATTTTAAGAAAACAGTAATGGCTGTTTTAGGTGGTGTTTTATTAGCTGGATTAATTATGATGGCTATTTCATTAGGATTGTTTGAGGTGATTTTAGTATGAATGATACAGTAGTTTATTTTATTAGACATAGTGAAGCTACACCAAAAGCTAATTTTAAGGAAGTTAGTTATCACGATAACGATCAATTAAGTAATGAAAAAATGATTCTTACAGTTAGTGGTGAAAAAAGAGCTGAAGCACTAAGCTTGTTACCAGAATTCCAAAATATAGATGCTGTTTATTCATCTAGTTATGTAAGAGCATTACAAACAGCTAAATATATTGCATTAGAGAATAATACAATTATTAATGTTGATGATAGATTAAACGAAAGAAAAGTAGGTAATATGGGGAAATTAGAATGGAAAGATTTTCACAGATTACAAATAAAGGACTTTGATTTTAAATTACCTAGTGGCGAATCTATTAATCAAACAAAAAAAAGAATGGTTGATGCTGTTAAAAACATTTTAATGTTTGAAGCAGGTAATAGAGTAGCAGTAATAAGTCATGCTACAGCATTAACAGCGCTTTTATCTACATGGTGTGAACAAGGTTTAAATTATGATGATGAAATAATTTTAACTTATGATGAACAAACAGTAGTTGATGCTACATGGTCTGCACCAATGGCATTCAAAGTAGTATTTGATGGTATGAATGTTAAAAGTGTTGAAAGATTAAATATTGATGAAATAGAAAAAAGTAATACTTAATGTATTACTTTTTTATTTTACGATAAATCTTTAAAAGTATTGGTAAGATTATATACCAAATTGGTTTGTTAACAAGATCAAATTCACCAACAAATTCAACACAAGTTCCACCAATTTTTCTTTTATATTCAAAGATACCTGCAAGATTTTTATATTTGGTTTCTGGATCACCTACAACACCAAATAGATCAGCATAATCGTAACCTCTATCATAAGCATCTTTAATGAATTCATAATATAATCTATTAACTGTACCAGTGTATGTAGCTACTTCATCATTACCGATATAAAGTGACCAAGCACCAGTTTTAGAATATGTACAAATAAGGGAAGCACAAGTGTATTCTTCTGGATGTTCTTTTGCAACTTCTTCTAAATAGTTAATGTCTTTTTCCATTCTAGTGCGACGATCATTGTTCTTTTCTTTATCTAAAGCTTCTTTGAATTTTTTTACTAGTTTTGAAGGATTAATTTTAGCATTAAATACTTTAACTAAATTATCTTTCTTTAATTCTTCATAAACATTATTATAGTAATCAAAACTATATTCGTGGAAGCCATCTTTTTCTGAGATAAGTTTAATCAAATTATAGAATGTTTGTACTTCATCAGCTTCGTATATTTCTATATCATAATCGTAACTTCTTTTTAGTGGTTTAGAATATGATTTAGAGAATGTTTTTTCAACTTCTTCAAATGATTTATATTGTTTAAAATAAGTTCTAAATGTATATCTTGGTTGGTTTCTTTCATATAGTTTATTAAATCCTTTATGTTTATATCCTAAATTAATTAAATTATTGTATACAGTATAGTTGTTTTCGCCACCATCTATTTTTTTTGCTTCTTCATCTACTTCTTGATACATAAGAGGTGGATCCATTTTTAAATAGATAGCTTTTTCTTCTTTTAAGAAAGTTTTTAATTGATTAGTAAAATCTGTTAAGACTTTTTTATCATTAAAATCTAATGTAAAGCCACGAGGAGAGTAGAAGTAACACATGTTTAATGGTGTTTTCTTCTTTAGTAATAGAGCAGCTGCTACAAGATTTCCATCATCATCTTTTAAACCTACATAACAAGGAATTTGATCACGATTTTTCTTTTGTGCAGAACCCCATTCATAGCTTTGCATGAAGTGATTATTTGGTGTCTTTTTCCAAAAGTCACGGTATTCTGATTCTTTTAAATTTTTAATGAATTTCATATAATTCACCTCTAGCTAAAGTATATCATAATATAGAAATGTTTTTGTTTTAAATTGTCAAATAGTGTTAAACAAAATTTCATTTTTGGGGAATAAAAGTTAAATTATGTAAATGTGTATAAAATACACTTTTATTATAATTATTAATGTGATATATTTTAATTGGTAGAGACAAGATGGTAAAAGGAGAGAGTTTTTATGAAAGTTGTTATGCTTGGAAATAATACCAAGAAAGAGATTGAAAAAAGGTTACAAATTGTTTCAGCTGCTGGCACTCTATCAAGAGCAGATGGAACTGTAACACAAGTTTTTAAAAGTAGAAATGATTATGAAAGTAATTTAAAACTAGCTAGAGCAATAGTTGGTTATGGACATAAATCGATATCCGAACATGATTATCTAGTATTTGCTTTAGAAGATGTAACACCTATAATTGAACAAACTATTATTGGCTATAGATTAACATCTTTTACAATTAAATCTAGAAGAAATGTAGATTTTAGAAATGTAGGTTTTTATGTACCGGATTTTAAAGATAAAGATGGTCATGTATTAGATGATAATAAAAAATTACAAAGTACATATAAAAAGTATATGAAATCTTTATTTAATAAATATGGTGAATTGGTTGATGAAGCAATTCCTGTAGAAGATTGTAGATATATTTTACCTTATTCATTCCATAGTAATATTATTATGGGTTGTGATGCTAACGAATTGTTAAATATGGCATCAGATATGTTATATGGTAAGGTTTCTCATATAGCAGAAGCTCATGAATTAGGTCAAAAATTAGCAGATATGATTAGAGTTTATGCACCTTATTTATCTAGAGCTTTGGATAATGAAAAACCAAAAGATTATTATGAAGATAAGTTAAGTTTTTTAGATGAAATAGTACCTGATGCTGCTAAAGCTGCTTATGTAGAACAAGGTAAGTTATTAGATAAAGTTGAGATGATTGATCATACTGAAAATGGTGATTGGAAAGTACTAGTTACTTCTTTAATGGCTAGATATCAATTATCTTATGAAGATGCTGAAAACTTATTACATAGTTTAGGTGATTATAGACCATCTGTTAAAAGAGACATGATGCAAGCTATAATTCACAAGAAACAACAAAGAGAATTGGAACAAGCTTATTATACATTCCAAATACCAATTTCTTTGGCTGTATTAACACATATTACTAGACATAGAATGCATTCTTTATTAGTTCCTGATTTTGCTCCTATATGGAATTTAGATAATTATGTTATTCCTGAGAGTGTTGCTAAGAATCATGAAGAGGAATATAGAGAAATATTTGCTAATAATAAAATAATGATGGAACAATTTAGAGCAGCTGGTGTTAGAGATGAAGATTTAATATATTTCTATCTAGCTGGTAATGCATGTAATATTACAACAACAATGAGTGCAAGAACTTTAGAATGGATCAGTAGAATGAGATGCTGTAATAAAGCTCAATGGGAGATTAGAGGTCTTGTTAATCAAATGGTTGCTAAAGCTAAGAAGGTATCACCACTTATTGGTGAAGGTTTAGGACCTACTTGTGAAGTATTAGGTTATTGTCCTGAAGGAAAAGATTCTTGTAAAGCTCGTGGTGTAGTAGTTTTATCTAAAAAAATAGAAGAAAAAAAATAGAATCTTTTATAAATTATAAAAAAGATGGTATTTTACTATCTTTTTTGTTAGTATAGTTAATTGAGAAGGTGAACCTATGATTAAATATACTTTAGTAGATGCATCGGAAAAAGATATTGAAATATTAACAAGTATGAAATCTATTACGATGATAGATGATAATATGGATAAGAAACTTAATTATAATGAAAAGAAAAAGATTAAGAATGATATTGCTAAAAATATTCAAGAATCTTATAGTACTTACAAATTAATATATGTAGGTAAAAAATTAGCAGGTGCTTATGCCTTGATTGATTATAAAGATGGTTTAATGTTAGATCAGATATATTTGTTTAAAGAATATCGTGGTATGGGTATTGGAACTAATATTATTAATGATATTATATCTGCTAATAGAAAAGTATATTTATGGACTTATAAAAACAATAAAGAAGCATTGAAATTGTTTAGAAGTCTAGGTTTTACATGTATGGAAGAAAATGGTTCAGTACTTATTTTAAAGTATGATACTGTTTATATAAAAATGGCTCAAGATATGAGTAAGATACAATTGGGTTATGTGGATAGACAAGGTAATAGATTTGTTAAACCACAAAAAGATTTTAAAGATAATTATTATCTACAAACACCAAATAGTATTTTAGAAACTGGTATAGGCTTATGTTTTGATCAAGTTGAATTAGAAAGATATTATATTTCTAAATTGAAATTAGATTTTAGAACATACTTTATGTTTTATCAAGATAGTAATAAAGAATTAGGACCTTCACATGCATTCTTAATATTTAAAGATAATAAAAAATATTATTGGTTTGAAAATGCTTGGTATAAATATAAAGGTATTCATGAGTATGAAACTTTAGATGAAGCTTTAACAGATATTAAATTTAAATTTGTTGCTACTTTAGATAGTTTTTCAGAAAATAAATTTAGAATATATTCTTTTGAGAAACCTAGAGCTGGTATAAATTATACTAAATATATTGGTAATGCAATTAATGGAAGAATAATTAAAATATAAAAAGGAGAGTTATGTATGAAAATATTCTTAATTGGTGGAAAAGCTAATAGTGGTAAAGATTCTACCGCTGATTATATTACAAAGTATTATAGAGAAAAGGGAAAAGATGTTGTTAATATCCAAATAGCTTATTATATAAAGATGTATGCTAAACAAATAGCTAAATGGGATGGAGATAATGAAACTAAACCAAGACAGTTATTACAAGATTTAGGTACGGAATTAATAAGGAAACAAATAGATGAATATTTCTTTATTAAAAGAATATTACAAGATATAGATATTTATTCTAGATATTTTGATGTTATTACAATAAGTGATGGAAGATTACCAGAAGAATTTGAAGAAATAACTAAAGCTTATCCAGAAACAGTTACTATTCATGTTACAAGACCTGGTTATGTATCACATTTAACTAAGGGACAAAAAGCTCACTTAACAGAAGCTTTAGTTGATGATATTAAATATGAATATGAAGTTGTTAATGATGGTACATTAGAAGACTTAGAAGAAAAAGCATTTAAATTATGTAGAAAAGTTGATAGATTAAGTAAACATAATCGTAAGGTAGAGAAAAGAAAAGTGGTAGAAGAACAATAATGAAAAATATTGTCTTATGTGGAAGTATGAAGGTTAAAGACAAAATATTAGAAGTAAGTGATAAACTTAATGAAATGGGATTTAATGTATTACTTCCTAAAGAATGTATGGAAGGTTTACCTAAAGTAATTGCTTCTAGAGCACATTTTGATAGAATTGTTGATAAGAAAAATAAATATATTTTAATTGTTAATGCGCCAAAAAAGGGAATTGATAATTATATTGGACCAAATAGTTTATGTGAAATATCTTTTGGATTCTATTTTAAGAAGAAAGTATTCTTGTTAGATGATATATATGAACCATTTAAAGATGAATTAGAAGGATGGGGTGTAACTCCATTACATGGTGATTTAACTAAAATCGTTTGACAAGCTTGTAAATAAGTTTTAAAATACGGGTATAAATGTTGATTGAGAAGAGTAGTAGATACTAGTTTAGAGAGAGTTAGCGTTTGGTGGGAGCTAATAATGATGTATTTATGAAGACACTCAGGAGTTGATTATAGAAATATAATCCGGAGAAATCCGTTATAAATAAAGAGATTACGAAAGTAATAAATTGGGTGGTACCGCGGAATAACTAGTTTTCGTCCCTTGTGGATGAAACTAGTTTTTTATTTTATAGAAGGGTGAAGAAAATGAAAAAAGTTTACAATGAAACAGTTAATATGAAATCTGTTGGAAAAACTGTTACTTTAGCAGGATGGGTTGCTAAGAAACGTGACTTAGGAGGTTTATTATTTATAGACTTACGAGATAGAACAGGTATTATTCAATTGGTTATTAATCCAGACAATAAAAATTATGAGGTAGCTAATGGATTAAAGAATGAATATGTAATTGAAGTAACTGGTAAAGTAGTTGAAAGAAGTAGTAAGAATCCTAATTTAAAAACTGGAGATATTGAGATTGAAGTTGAATCTTTAGAGGTATTAAATACTTGTGAAGAATTACCATTTCCAATAGTAGATGAAGTAAATACTTCTGATGATAATAGATTGAAGTATAGATACTTGGATATTAGAAGAAATCAATTAAAGAATAATTTATTCTTAAGAAGTGAAATATTACATTTCTTAAGAAATAAAATGTATGATTTAGGTTTTACTGAAGTAGAGACTCCAATACTTACGGCATCTAGTCCAGAGGGAGCTAGAGACTTTGTTGTTCCTTCTAGATTATTTAAAGGAAAATTTTATGCATTACCACAAGCTCCACAAATATATAAAGAACTTTTAATGGTTGGTGGAATTGAGAAGTATTTCCAAATCGCTCCTTGTTTTAGAGATGAGGATGCAAGAGCAGATAGAACACTTGAATTTTATCAGTTAGATTTAGAGATGAGTTTTGTTACTGAAGATGATGTTTTAGAAGTTGGCGAAGATATCTTTTATGATACAT
>JAEEGL016679317.1_pt1 | contig 16110 bp, 13 predicted proteins | sample 9134231 | NCBI WGS metagenome assembly JAEEGL01 (sample SAMN16246548, study PRJNA631951) | gut metagenome | biome: gut microbiome; feature: rumen; material: fiber-attached | host: Bos | place: Iran: Karaj | collected 2018-10
ATACAACATACTATGCTGAAGATAATGAGCAGGGTAAGAAACTGCTTTCCGTATATTCCGATATGGCAGCAAAGCTTCTTACATACACTCCTTTATCCGAGGAGCAGCAGAAACAGTACCTTGAGGATACTCTTGCATACGATGCGCTTATTGCAAAGAAGGTAAAGAGTGCCCTTGAACGGTCCGAATATTACAAGAACCACAACCCCATGGATGTAGAGGAAGTTGCAAAATATGTGGCTCCTTTTGACATCAAGAGGCTTCTTAAAGACCTTTACGGTGACAAGGCGCCTTCAACTCTTATCGTTTACGATCCCAAGGCCATCAAGGAAATGAGCGGCTACTTTACCGCAGAGAACTTCGATCTTTACAAGCATTGGCTCTATGTAAAGAACCTTGTATCAGCTACGGCATGCCTTTCCATTGAACTTAAGACTCTCGGAAACACCTACAGCAGAGCACTTTCCGGCATCGCATCCGATCCGGTTCTCGAAAAGGAAGCTTACAGATATGCTTCACAAATGTATTCCGAGCCTGTGGGCGTATACTACGGAAGAACATATTTCGGTGAGGAAGCGAAAAAAGATGTTGTGGATATGTGCCACAAGATCATAGACACATATAAGCTCAGAATGAAGAGAAACACATTCCTTGCTGAGCAGACCAAGGAACAGGCCATCAAAAAGCTTTCCACCATCGTTGTTAAGATGGGCTATCCGGATTCTGTCAGAGAGATCTGGTCAAAGCTTGTTTTTGATGAGGATGATTCTCTCTTCGATGCCATTTGCAAGATCGAGAAAGTTCGCACGGAAGATGAGCTCTATAAGCTCTCAAAGCCTGTGGACAGAACGGAATGGGTAATGCCCGGACATATGGTGAACGCTTGCTACAATCCTTTCAGCAACGACATCACATTCCCTGCAGCCATCCTTCAGAAGCCTTTCTATTCGCTTTCTCAGAGCGCCAGCGAAAACCTCGGCGGAATCGGAGCGGTCATCGGACACGAGATATCACATGCATTCGATAACAACGGTGCAAACTTTGACGAGAACGGAAACCTCAAGAACTGGTGGCTTGAAGAGGATTTTGCCGCATTCAAGGCACTTACCGGCGACATGATAAAGCAGTTCGACGGCATTGAATTCCATGGCGGAAAAGTTAACGGAGAGCTCACCGTCAGCGAGAACATCGCCGATAACGGCGGTATGGGCGTTACCCTTGAGATAACACATACACTTGATGATCCCGATTTCAAAGCATATTTCATGAACTGGGCAAGAGTATGGTGCATCAAGGCTAAGGAAGAATATCTAATGCTCCGTCTCACAAATGATGTTCATTCACCCGGCGTGTTACGTGCAAATATGCCTCCGAGAAATTTCAGCGAGTGGTATGAGGCATTCGGCGTAACAGAGAATGACAAAATGTACATCGCACCCGATAAGAGAATAAGCATCTGGTAATATGGTTCGAAAACACTTTACATTTACCGGCTCGGTGCAGGGCGTAGGCTTCAGGTGGCGTGCAAGACACGCCGCCGAGCTGCATTCCTGCACGGGCTGGGTGAAAAACGAATGGGACGGCTCTGTTTCCATGGAGATACAAGGCGAGGAAGAGGACATCGATAAGGTCATCCTTGATATTGAACGGGGAACTTATGTCATGATAGAAAACATGACGGTTAAGGATCTTCCGGTGGATGAGGAAGAGAGAAGCTTCAGGACTGAGTATTAGTGAGGTGTTAAAGTTGAGAATAGTGTTTGTCAGACACGGAGAACCCAATTATGAACTTGACTGCCTTACCGAAAACGGTAAGATCCATGCGGCAAAGGCAGCGGAGCGTCTTAAGGAGGAAGGGATAGAGGAGATCTGGACATCTCCCTACGGCAGAGCGTCACAAACAGCGGAAGTATCGTCAAGAGTCTTGGGCTTACCCGTAAAGACTCTTGATTTTATGCACGAATTAAACTGGGGCAGCATCGACGGAAAGCCAATATTCGAAAACGGCCACCCGTGGCTCATCTCAGATGATATGGCAAGACGCGGGATGGATCTTAACGATCCCAAATGGCGTGAGAATGAATATTTTAAGAACAATCGTGTAGTCGAAAACGTTGATATGATCGCGAAAAGGATCGATGATTGGCTTTCGGGTTACGGATACATAAGGAACGGTCTGTATTATAACCATACTTCGGATGATAGCAAACATCGTACCGTTGCTGTATTTGCCCACGGAGGCTCGACCTGTGCGGCCCTTGCACACATCCTTAACATGACATTTCCCTGTTCCTGTGCAATGCTTCATTTCGAATTCACGGGGATAACCATCGTAAGACTCGACAGGACCTCAGGGCCCGCAACACTGCCTATCCTCGAACTGTGCAATGACGGGAGACATCTAAGGTAAAAAACAAAAAGCGCCGCAGTCCTTTCGGACCGCAGCGCTATTATTTTTTTATCAAGCTTTTTCAAATGTCTTCTTTGCCGTGCTGAGAAGCTTAAGGTAAAGAACATAATAGATGATCGAGAAGATAAGGCTTGCTACCGCAAGAACAATTGAAATTGCTGTTGTGACCGTGCTCTTCAGAATGTCGGATAAAGCCTTTGTGATGATTGCGAGAACCTGGGAAGCAACAAGGAATGTGATAACATTCTTTGCTTTTGCAACAAGTTCGGTGTCGTTTATCTTTTCAGCGAAATCCCTGATGCCGTAAATGATAAGGCATGTGGTCGCAAGCTGGATGCCTGAAGAAATGGCGTCGATAAAAGCTTTTACTGTCGCATTTGAACTGAGAGCTCCGGAAACAAGGCTTAAAACTATAGCGCCTATGATCATGTAGAACGCAAGCTTAAAATAATGCTTACCGCTTTCATCTTCATCCTTTGATGCTCTGTTGACACCAACGATGCCTAAGATGAAAGATATGAGCAACAGTACAAGAACCGCAATGCCCAAAACAGCTGCTCCGATACCGCCTGCCAGCACTCCTACAAAACTGTCTGCGAGAGCGGCGGACGCAATGGCAAAGATGCCCAACACAAGTGCAACAAATCCGCAGATGCTGGCGATAAGGGAAAGGATCTCAGCAGTGTAGATCTTTTTTACGCCGTCTGCAACATTAGGGAATTTCATGATTTCTCCTCCTGCATTATGATTGTGAGTAATAAACCCAAGGCTCATTTTATCACTGCACTGCCAAAAAGCAATAAACGGCGCCCTTTATTCAAAAATATAACAAAAAACTTATAGTTTGTTTATATATTGACATGCTCCCAATGCTCATTTTTCATGCATCATGTATTCCGTGTCTTCCGCGATCATTTGGAGCATGATCTTTGCAAACCTCCCGTCAAACTGGGTTCCCATGCCCTTCTCTATCTCACTCTTAACCTGCTCCTGGGGGATGATATCACGATAGCTCCTGCGGCTCGTCATGGCGTCGTAGGCATCGGCAACGGCGATGATCCTTGCTTCTTCGGGGATCTCATCTCCCTTAAGGCCATCGGGATAGCCTTTTCCGTCAAAACGTTCGTGATGCCACCTGGCACCTGTCACAAGCTTCGGGATCTCGGTGATGGTTGTAAGAATCTCCGCTCCTATGGCAGGATGGCTCTTGATCATGGCATATTCGTCGTCCGTGAGCTTTCCGGGCTTATTTATCACCGTATCCGGGACTCCTATCTTTCCAACATCGTGAAGCAGTCCCATCATGTATATCTCTTCCTGTCTTTCCGGAGAATAACCGTATCTCTTCGCGATCTCCTTCGAGTATTCAGCCACCCGGTTGGAATGGCCGTTTGTGTACTTATCCTTGGCATCTATCGTCTTTGCCATGGCCTGAACAACGTGAAGCGAAAGGCCTTCAAGCTCCCTTGTCTTTATCTGCACTTCATGATGAAGGTCCTTCTGCAGCCTTATGAGTTCCAGCAGGTTTCCGACCCTGAGTTTCAGAACATCTGCTGCAAAGGGCTTCCTGATAAAATCCATGGCTCCCAGGGAAAGCCCCTTTGTTTCGGACTCCCCGTCATCGTTGGCCGTGAGGAAAATGACCGGAGTAGCCTCAAGTCCGTTTTCCTTTTCCCACTTCCGCAGTAACTCAAGGGTCTCAAAGCCGTCAAGCTCAGGCATTCTGATGTCTAAGAGCAGCATATCCGCATGATTCTTTTTGACATAATCAAGCAAGAGTTTCCCGCTTTTTAAGCATGTTACCTTAAACCCGCCTTCGGAAAGGATGCCTTCCGCATTGCGTAAGATAACGGCATCATCGTCAACTACAACAATCCTCTCATCCATTCTGCCATCAATCCCCCGAAATACTTCCGTACTGTGCCACTGCTTCATCCACCGTCATCTTGCCGTTACCCACGGCATACACCGCCGCCCTGAACTGTCTTACCGCCTTGTCGGAAAGTCCCGTCTGCTTGTCGCTAAAGCTCCGTTCTTCCGGTATCTCGGAAAGAGCGGAATACACTTCGTCAAGGGAAAAATCGTCGGTGGGTGTGATCATACGCTTTAATCCCGCCATGTTGCCAAGTTCCTGCCTGCTGACAAGAAATCTCATGAATTCATTTGCCATGTCGAGATCTTTGCTGTTCTTATTGACCGAAAAGCAGATGCTGACCGAATTTATGAAATATCCCCCCTCATCTCCGGAAGGAGCCATAAAGAATCTGTATTTAAAGGGATTTGCCACAAAGGCATCGGACTTGCTCTCCCTCTTGGCGGTTCCCGAGACCACGTCACCGGTACCCAGCATCATGGGAACATCGCCTTCAAAGAATCGCATGATCACGGAATTGTATTCATCCGTTATCTCATTTTTGCATTTTGCCACATCAACACAGCCGGAATTTACAAATTCATAAAGCCTTTCAAGTGCGGGCCGCATAACTTCTCCGGCTGAAGGATCAAGAGCGTTCAGCTTATCGATCTTGTCGCTGTTTTGTAAAACGTTATAACCGAACATTGCATAAGAAAAAGCATTGAACAGTCCCGATCCGCTGGACCTGTTCACACCCATCACCGGAGACTCGTACCCTGCTGCCTTTAATGCGGTGCACACTTCCATAAGCTCCTTAAAATCAGTCGGGACCTTTAATCCCTGTTTCTCGAAGATATCCATATTTACAAGCATTCCGTAGGAAGTGGTAAATATGGGAAGCATAAGGATGTCCCCGGAATCCGTGGTGCGTATGATGGAATCCCTTATGCATGAGCAGTCGATGCCAAGTAATGGATCGGAAAGCACTTCACAGGCTTCAAACATGCTGTCGTAATTGCTGTTTCCGATCATCCAGCCTGCAGTTGTAAAAATATCCGGCGGCTCACTGCTTATAAGGGCGCTGGATATAACGTTATTGTAATCGTCCATGGCCACATACTGCATACTTGCGTTGGGATAATATTCATAAAAGCGTTCAAACTCCGCCTCAAGCGACTCAAAATTGGAATAACTCCCCGCGACGGTAAGGGAAAACTCCGTTTCTTTATCGTATTTCGGAACAAAGGACGCATCACTTTTTTCATTGCCGCCACAGCCTTCCAAAAGGAACAGCGCAGCCATTGTAAGAGAAAGTAAGGTTCTAACGGTCTTCTTCATCCACATTACCTCCGCTTAAAAATTATTGTCCCATCTGTGGGTTTCAAAGTAATTATCCACGGCAGACACGATATCATCCCTGCTCATGGACTTAAGAAGATAGCCCTGGGGCTTAAGCTTCAAGACACGCAATATGCTGTCGCGGTCAGACTTGCCCGTAAGGAAGATGATCGGTACCGTTTTTGCATTGAATTCGCTCCTTATCATCTCCATTACCTGAGGTCCGGGGGTGATGGGCATGTCGTAATCGAGAAGTATGAGATCCGGCACATGGTTTGCAAGATATGTTATGGCCTGCATTCCCGATTTTACCGCAGTGATCCTGTACCTGTCGGAAAACCACCCCTGAAGCATTTTAAGATAGGTCGGGTCGTCATCCACAAGAAGTATCTTCTTTCCCCTCTTTCTCTCCTCATCGGTCCTCGCAACGCCCTTAAGCTGTTCCGCTATGAACTTTCCGTCAAAAGGACGCTTAAATGTCTTCTGGAAAAAGTTTCCGGGGATGAACTGTCTTATCTGTTCAAGTTCCTCGTCATAGCCTATCACGCAAAGGGGACGTTCCTCGTCGGTTGTGATATCCTTAAGGTACACCAGCGCATCGGAAGAGTTGTAAATATAATCTCCCGCCAGCAAAAGTATCATATCGCAGTTCTTTTTCTCTTCTTCGATGTCTTTCACAACGGGTTCCGAAAATTCGATCCTGAAGCCTTCCCTCTTGAGGTTGTTCTTCAGCGCATCAACCATAAATCCTAATCCGCTGCTTATGAGCAGCACCCTGTAAGCCATGTTTATCCCCTTTCCTCCGAAAGAATACCCGGTATCATCTCATAGTCATAATTATCGACAGCCTTTCTTATGGCGTCAACCCTCGTGGCTTCATCTTCCGGGATCCTGTAATCACCGAGAGATTCTGCGATCTCAACCACACTGTCAAAATCACAATTGTCGCAATGTTCCGACAAAGTTTTGTATATCTCTTTAAGTTCGTTCATATCGATCAAAGGACGGTCATCTTCTTCATCAGAGCCCTCATTTTCGCCAATGGGTTTTAGATCCTCCGCCAACTGCCTGTACATCATAACAAGCCCGGGAAGCTCTTTTTCAAGCATCCCGACATCACCGCTGTCTCCCGCCTTTTCAAGTCTTTCCGCAAGTTCTCCAAGCTCAAGGGCACCTATTACTCTGGATGTACTCTTAAGAGCATGAACCTTGACGGTAAGATTTTTGATATCGCGGGCATTCCAATATTTATCAATATCATCGGCATTTCCGGCTGCGGTGTCAAGAAACATTTTCAGAGTCTGCATGTATGACTCACGGTTGCCGCAGTGGATAAGGCCCGAATTAAGATCCAGCCCCTTAAGGTGGAACAAAAAGTCCGGGATCATGTAATCATCCGGTTCGTCCTCGTCGGATGCAGGTGCTATCTTACCCTTCGGAAGATACTGTAACAGCATGTTCTCAAGGCGTTCCGGATCTATGGGTTTTGTGATGTAGTCGTCAAAACCTGCGTTTATGTACATTTCACGCATGCCGGAGATGGCGTTGGCGGTAAGGCATATCACAGGTGTGTCAAAACTTGCCGCATCCACTATCTCTTTCATCTCTTTAAGAGTCTCGATACCGTCCTTGTCGGGCATCATGTGATCCAAGAATATCACATCGTAGTGCTTTTTGGTATACAAAGGTATACACTCGTCGCCGCTTTCCGCAGTATCGATCTGTATCTTTGTGCGGCTTAAGAGGCTCTTGAACACCGTAAGGTTCACCGGCGTGTCATCCACCACAAGCACTTTTGCATAGGGTGCCGTAAACTTCTCGCGGTATTCCCTTCTATCGCTTAAGGAATGCTTAAATGCCTCCTCGTAATCCCCTATGGGATCCCATTTGATGACTTTTTGATCAAGCTCAAAGGAAAATTCCGATCCTTCGCCGTAAACGCTCTTTACCTCAAGCCGGCTCCCCATCTTTGCAAGGAAACTCCGGGTTATGGACATGCCAAGCCCCGTGCCCTCGATGTTCCTGTTTCTGGACTCTTCGATACGTTCAAACGCAACGAACAGCCGGTCCATATCTTCCTGCTTTATGCCTATGCCCGTATCCGCAACGCTTATCTTAAGCTTTATATGATCGGGCTTGTCTTCCGAAACGGTATAGTCCGCAGAGAAGGATACATAGCCTTTTTTCGTATATTTGACGGCATTTGAAAGGATGTTGGTTATGATCTGTTTTATCCTTATCTCGTCGCCGTTAAGGATCATTGGAATATCCCTGTTTATGTTAAGCTTGAAAGCAAGTCCCTTGTCCTCCGCTTTCTTCTGCACCATGTTCACCAGGTCGTTTAAGACGGAGACAAAGTTGTAATCCACATTGATGATCTCCATCTTGCCTGCTTCGATCTTGGAAAAATCCAGGATGTCGTTGATGATCCGCAGAAGCGTATTGCCCGCGGTCCTGATATTCTCGGAATACATTCTTATGACTTCGTCACCCGTGTTCCTTAAGACCATCTCATTTAAGCCCAGGATGGCGTTCATGGGCGTTCTTATATCGTGGGACATGGTGGAAAGGAAGTGGGATTTTGCTTCATTTGCCTGATTTGCCTGCACAGCCGCCTCGGAAAGCTTTCTGTTATAGGTCATAAGAAGCAGGGAATTGAATACAAGAAGAAAAACAAGACCAACGGAAACGATCCCGAGAAGAAGCCAGTCAACAGAACGGTTGTTGACAAGATCGCTCTCGGGTATATACGCAAGAAGAAACCACACCTTTAATGTTTCAAGGGGAGTGTAAGACAGAATGCAATCCTCGCCGCGGGCATTTTTTATATTCATGCTGCCGGTATCTCCCGTGATCTCACGGATCACATCGTTATACTCGGCGGATGTGGAAGGATTGTAGGATTTGTAATATTCAAAGAAATTGCTGTTTTTAAAGGATTTGCCGTGAACAACGTAGTTACCGTCTTTGTCCACAAGGCTTATCTCCACGTTTTCGTATTCACCCTTAAGGAAGATAAGTTTCTGCTCCAGGCGGCTTAAGGGAACGACACGCATGATGAGCCCGCTTTTTAACTCACCCGTTTCTTCGTCAAGAACAGTCACGTTGTTTAGGAATGCAATGGACTGGATCCCGTTCATGGGGTTTGTGTAGGCTCTTGTAAGATTAACGACGCCGTCAACGTCGCTCACGTCATCGATATTGTCAAAAATGTTTATGTTATTGTATGAGACAGAATAGTCGTCCGGGTCTGAAACTGCGGCTGAAGTGGATATACCGGAGCGCTTTGGATCGTCAAGAAAAATAAGATGACCGGATATCTCCGGGGATATCTTGGCCTTTCTGATGAAGGATGCCGCTTCTTCCACAGTCATGGGCATCCCGGCTTCCGCCGATCTGTTGACGTAGTTTGCCCATATGTCGCAAAGATGCTGCTCATCCTCAAGATAGTTACTGATGATCTGACTGGTGGTCACAGTCATCTTTTCAAATGCTTCCACCGAATTTCTGTCATTCTCTTCGGAACGGGTCTCAGCATATCTCAGGATAAAAAACAATATAAATCCGATTATCAAGATATTTGGAATAACGATCAGCGCTTTTTTCACGGACATCCTCCCGCAAGTGCAAAACCTGACTATTATTATACCATAATCCGTGATTTTTCAAAATATGTTTTATTAACGGTGTCTGCCCGCAGGAACCACCCGTCTCCTAGAGGACTTTCAGAGTCGGGAACATCATATATCCCCATTCGTTGTGACGCCACTCCATCCGGTTGTTTTCATCCACCATCAAAACTTTCTCGAAAACAAAGGCATCATTTATCACGTCATGGACCGCATTATATCCGTATTCGTTTACGCTTTCGGCTGAGATCTGCACGGAATATTTTCCGGGAGCAAGCCAGTCGGTATCAAGGAGAACGGATATTGAATTGTCACCCTCTTTGGTGCGGATGTTTGCTTCTGTCGCGGCCATGCCCACGCACACGCCGTCGGATGAATATATCACCCAGCGGATGGCAAGCTGATGGATGGCCTTTTCGGAATAAAAGTCAAGCCCGATCCTGATCTTCTCGCCGCTGTAGTAAACGGGATAACCCGCTTTATCCAAAAACCTTGTGCTGTCGATCCTGATCTTCCCATCGCCCGAGTGACGATTCTCGGCGTAGTTATTGACAAGATCCATCATCTTGGTGCTTCCCATGTAGATCTCAATGCCTTTTTCCACGTCGCCGTCGAATACCAGATGTCCCTTTTCGAGTACGATGACCCTGTTGCAGAGACGTCTTATGGTACCCATGTTATGGCTGACATAAAGGATCGTCCTTCCCTCATCTCTGGAAATGGCATTCATCTTATCAAGGCATTTCTTCTGAAAGGCCATATCGCCGACTGCAAGGACCTCGTCCATGATGATTATCTCGGAATCAAGATGTGAAGCCACCGCAAAGCCGAGCTTTACATACATTCCGGAAGAGTAACGTTTGACAGGGGTATCGATGAATTTTCTGCATTCGGAGAAATCTATGATCTTTTCGATCTTTTCATCGATCTCTTTTTTTCTCATTCCAAGGATGGCGCCGTTCATGTATATGTTCTCACGGCCGGTCAGCTCCCAGTTAAAGCCCGTGCCCACCTCAAGCATGGAGGTCACGCGCCCGTTAAGGCATATCTTTCCCGATGTCGGAACAGTGACCTGGGATATCAGTTTTAACAGTGTGGACTTACCTGCTCCGTTATGTCCGATAACTCCGATGCGCTCACCCTTTTCAACCGTGAAAGACACATCATCCAATGCGGTAAATAACTCTCCTCGTTTAAAGTTTGCATCAAGCTGGCTTGTGGGATCGCTCGTCTTACGGATCCTTGCCCCCAGGCGCTGAAAAGCCTCTCTCAGCGTTGTATCCGCTATCTGGCCCAGCACATATTCTTTTGACAGATTTTCAACCTTAAGTATGTTCAAAATAAACTCCTAAATCGTATCCATAAAATTGCGTTCCGTTTTATTGAAAAGAATAAGTCCCAAAAACAGTATCGCAAGCGTGATCCCCCAGCTTATAAGATATTTGCTCAGTTCAAAATATCCGAAACCGAAGAGAGCGTACCTGAAGGTCGTGATCACGGGCGTTAAAGGATTTAAAAGGTAAAGCCCCCTGAGCTCGGCCGGAACAAGTTCAAGGCCGTACGCAACAGGACAGAAATATCTGAAGATCTCAAGTCCGAAGGGCAAGAGCATCAGAAGGTCCTTGTATTTCGTCGTGAAGGCGGATATCACAAGACCGAATCCGACGGAAAAAAGCATGAGCTGGAGCAAAAGTACCGGCAGCATGAGCAGCCATGCTGTAATGACAATGCTTGTCCCGCCTTTGATATAAAAGAACAGCCACATGATGAGGAACATGACGGCCTGTATGCCGAAAGGGATCAGCTGCGCAAAGACTATGGATATGGGGGATGTCAGTCTCGGGTAATAGACCTTTCCCATAACCGCCCGGTTATCCACAAACACTCTTGTGGTCATCTGGAAGGTCGTCGAAAAGTATATATAGACGATGTTTCCCGTCATATAGAACAGAAATCCCGGTATCTGAAACTCTCCGGCGACATCTGCGGTGGTGAGGTTTGCTATCTTTCCGAATACTATCACAAATACGACAGTTGAAAGGAGTGGCTGGATCACCGCCCATAAAGGACCGAGGATCGTCTGTTTATACTTCGCAGTAAAATCCCTTTTTACAAACAGAAAAATAAGATCCCTGTATTGGATGACTTCACGGAAATGAAAATCCAGGAGTCTGTGTTCCGATGTTATAACTTTTTTATACTGTTCTGTCATGTTTTATTACTTCCACCATTTGTTTTGCCGTATCATTCCATTTGAATTTGTTTGCCTGTTTTTTGCCACGTTCGATAAGTTCTGCCCTGAAATCCCGATCCACCAGCAATCTCTTATATGCTTCCACATGTGCATCCATGTCTTCGGGCGATATGCAGACAGCCGCATCCCCCGCAACTTCCGGAAGAGAGCTTGTATTGCTCGTGACAACCGGGCACTCTTCCGTCATGGCTTCGAGCACCGGCAGGCCAAAGCCTTCATAAAGGCTTGTAAAAGACAGGCAGAAAGCTCCTCTGTAGTATGCGCGGATGTGTTCATCCGGAACATATCCGCATATAACTATATACTTTCTGTCGTCGTCGGAAATATTTGCTTTTTTCAAAAGCTCCTCGCTGTTTCCGCAGCTTCCGACTATTGCTATCCTGAAATCCTCAAGTCCGTTTTCCTTTATGAACCGGAGACCTGAAACGATCTGTCTTTCCACGTTCTTATGGGGTACAACGGTCCCGAGTATGAGTATATATTGTTTTTCCGTAAGTCCCTTCTCCCGGATGACGTAATCGGGAGCCTGTTTATCCGGATCCACGTCTCTAGGAGCGTAACCGTTATAAACAACCCTGACATGGCTCGGATCGGCTTTGGGGCAGTATTCCAGAAAATCTTTTTTCGTGCACTCCGATATGCAGAAATAGTACTTGTCGGTAGTCACCTGATGCAGCACATCGTAGAGCCAATAGCCCTTGCTGATGCCAAACTCTCCCGTCACAATGGGGATCAGGTCGTGAATGACGGTATATACCGGGATCCCGGAGCGCTCTATGGCATAAGGAGCAGGCTCACAGGGAGAGATATATGCATCGTACTTTCCAAATGCTTTCGCGTCGCTTTTATAGAATATCCTGTCCAGGGAAAGACTGAGTTCCTCAAGCCGCCATCCGCCCCGTACGGGCTTTAAGCCTTTCAACTCTCTCTTTTCGTTAAGCTCTTTAAACCTGGTATTTATCATTCTGTGGAGCATGGGCTTTAGCGTCTTTATGTCGAACTCCAGCCCGGTACTCTCTTTAAAGCCCTCCAGCAAACGCTTCTTTTCCCGGGAACAATAAACCGTAACGGTCAGATCTTCCATGCCGCAGAATTCTTTGAGCAGTGCGTATGCCACGAAATATATGCCGCTTCTGCCAAAATTTTTGCTGTTGTAATTTGAGAGAATGTCTCCGTTAAACAACAATCTCATTTGGATCATCTCCTGTTGCCCTTACGAAAGGGCATAAGCTTACGATAGAAGTTTATCACCTTATTGAGCTTATCTTCACTGTTATTGTCTCTTGCCCATTCGCTGAGCCAATTTTTAAACGATATCCTTTCGTAGTAAACCTTCATATCACGGCATACATAAAGCGCACCGTTCTTTGAGACTTCCCTGTTAAAAGGTATGTGCTCGCAAATATGCTTAAAGTCGGAGCTTCTCGTATTGTCCTCCGCCGCGTAACGACTGTTTCCTATCGCATCGTATCTGTAAACGCCCACGCCGCCGAATGCGGATCTGCACTTAAGATATCCGTTCTTTTTTAAAGCTTTGTGAGTATCCTTTCTCATCCCGTGCATCTCGGTTTCGGTCAGAGAATCCTCTTTGCCGTCTGCGGGAAGATAAGCAAAAAGGTCGTAATATATGACCGGGATCCTCACTGCCCTCGCCTTTAGGTAATAACAACCATTGGCAAAAAGAGCGCCCCAGCCTTCGGGAGCACGCTTTATGGAACGGATGACCCCGGCGGGATCAAAATCAAGATCACTGTCTATCACTATGTAATAATCAGGGGTATAACCGCTCTCCCTGACCATATCCAGATTTCTGTTTCTGAGCCGAGCCATCTTCTCGATCCTGGGCAGACCGTCAAAGTCCGGATCGTCAAATGTATAGAGCATCACACCATGATGGGAAGACCTGTATCCTTCCAGCAGTTCTCTCGTGGAATCCTTGCTGCCGTTCTCGACTATATAGATCTCGCTGCCCGAAAAATGGGATCTCAGTGATTCTGTTTTTACCAGAAATACCGGAAGCGTTTTTTCGCAATCTCTTGCAAGAAATGCGATCGCAGCCTTCCCGGGAAGCGTTACCTTAAGCATTTTTTGATAACTCCTTTGATCTTTGCGCGAAGTTTGTCTTTGAAGGGTATGTCCCTCCAGGAACCCACGCAGCAATGCACTGCATAATTACTGTCCTTCGCGATATAACGTGTTCCCCCCACATAGGAAGAAGGATAAACCGTCATCCTGTCACCGATCCTCTGGAGGCAGTCTTTGTATAAAAAGCCGTACTTTCTTGCGCAAAGTGCATATATGTCCGGAGCCAGAATACTTGTATCAGGCTTTCCCGATGTTGTCAAGAACGACCTGCCATTATAATGATCCATACAGTCTTTTACAAAGGCATGGCCCTTCTCGGCTCCCATAAATGCCGCCTGCATGCAAAATCCGGGAATGTGTGTCTCCACAAGAGCTTTTCCGTCTTTGTCTATAAGGTCCTTATAGGGCAGAAAACCTTCTTCGTGGTACTCAATAAAAGAGAAAAATCCGTTATCCAGAAACTCATCGATATTCTTTTTCATGAGAATATCGGAATCAAGATAAATGCCGCCCTCGTTATAAAGGATCCAAAGCCTTAGATAATCGGTGGCAAAAGCCCATTTTTTGAGCGACAGGGCTTCCTTTACATATTTTGGCATTTCCTCAAAGGAAAAATCTTTCATGCTCCACTCACGGACTTCATAATCCGGCAGGACTTCTTTCCACGAAGCTATGCACTCTTTGATATCTTCCGGCTTCTCGGAACCCGACAGCCAGACGTAATGAATGATCTTAGGTATCATGTCTTTCTCCGGTAAAATGATCGTAGAACCGTTTTGCAACCACTCCGGTCTCATAAGTGTTTAAGTACAGGTCTCTGTTGTCGGCGCTGAAATAACGCACGTTTCCGTCAAGATATGAATCGATCTTATCGACAAATTCTTTTTCGTCGTTGCAGAGGATGCAGTCTTTTGACAGCGAATATCCTTCAAAGCTTTCTTTGGTACCGAATATGACTTTTCCATGCATCATGGCTTCGCACGTCTTGGTCTTCATCCCCGAACCGCTTATTATGGGCAATACCACCGCTGCCGCATCTCTGTACAGCTTTGACAGGTCATCCACATATCCGTAAAATCTGATTTTGTCGGAAGGGTACTTGTCCTTATATCTTTCCATTCCTTTTCCCGCAACTACAAGCGGTGCTTTTATGTCATCAATGCAATGATCGCAGAACCAAAACAGCCCCTCAGTGTTCCCGAAAAAGTCACTGCCCACAAAGAGCAGGAAAGGCTCGCCCTTATCCACGGCCCCTTCGGAATATGTGTCGGGCATGGAAGTGGGTAAGATCAGATCCGCGCCCCTTCCATACAAACATTTAAGGCGCCCGGAATCGCGCTCATTCAGCGTTATGACAGTATCCGAATATTTGCAGAGCCTTTTTTCATAAAAATATGTGGCGGCCTTATAAACAATGTACGACAGCCTGCTCTTTAATCCCCTTGGCGAAGCGTACAACTGGCGGTAATAATCATATTCCACATTGTGGAAAAAAGTGACCACCCGTTTTTTTCGAAGGGCGGGCCTGCTGAACGTTCCTCCGTCGGTACCGTCAATAAAGGCCATGTCCGCATTCTTCAGGCTTTCCGTAAGTTTCCTGTCCGCGTGCAGCTCGAAGCCGGTTATTTCCTGGAGTATATATGCGATCTTCGCCAAACCGTTAAATTCGATCTGCCGGGAAAAGAAGGAAACATTTCCCTCACCTGCGATCTCACTCAAATACAGACGGTTTCTCTTTCTGATCACCACTCCGCCGTAATCCTGTTTGTCATAATCTATAGAATAATATAAAACCTTCATGATCTCTTTCCGTCAAACAGATACCTGATCTTCACCATGGAATGATATATGATGAACATGCGCATTACAAGGGTCATCTTCATTGATCTCTTTAATCCGCTCTTCACCCTGATATTCCATGAATATTTATTTATCCCGTTTTGATCGACCAAGGACCAAAAAACACGTTTCTTGATACGATATCTTTCTTTTCGGAAACATATGACGGTTCCCATGAGTACCAGATGGTCAAGCACTCTGTCCTTGATATGTTCCCTGAACTCTTTACTGTTCGATCTCAGATAAAACTCACAATATCTGTGCAGAATGTCGTTGAACATATCAAAGTCGAACCGGACTCTGCTGGACAGGGAATTCTCGTTATGTTTACGGTATATATAACCGGCGTCGCTGATGAGACAGCCTTTTTTCGAACTGAAGAGCACATTCAAAAAAAAGAGGGTATCTTCCGAAAAGCATAATCCTTCGGGAAAGCGGATATTGTTCTCCTGTAACGATCCTGTTCTGAACATCCTCCATCCGACACCGGCCACAAACTTTCCGTAATCCCCGATGCTTCTTTGCAGTTCTTCCCCTTCGAGCATCTTGTCTGTCGATCTTTCAAAAGTTCTTTTATCTGCGGACTGTTCCCATATCTGAAAACCTCCGAGGCAGAAATCGGCGTCTCCGATGGCTTTAGCCATATTATCAATGTAATCCGGCTCGATAAGATCATCGGCATCAACAAAGGTCACGAAAT
>JAEEGL017003577.1_pt1 | contig 16110 bp, 11 predicted proteins | sample 9134231 | NCBI WGS metagenome assembly JAEEGL01 (sample SAMN16246548, study PRJNA631951) | gut metagenome | biome: gut microbiome; feature: rumen; material: fiber-attached | host: Bos | place: Iran: Karaj | collected 2018-10
CTCCCGAAATGGTTTCTTCCATGAACAAGGATGCCATTCTCTTTGCCATGGCCAATCCCGTTCCGGAAATCATGCCGGATGTGGCAAAGGCCGCGGGTGCCAGAGTAGTCGGTACCGGCCGAAGCGATTTTCCGAATCAGGTAAACAATGTCATCGCATTCCCCGGCATCTTCAAGGGTGCCCTGGAAGGGCGCGCAAAACAGATTACGGAGGAAATGAAACTTGCTGCCGCCATGGCAATTGCAAATCTGATTCCCGACGAAGAATTGAACGAAAACAACATTCTTCCGGAAGCCTTCCATCCGACCGTGGCCGAAGTGGTAGCAGAGGCTGTAAAGTCGCATATTGTTAAATAACAAAGAATCGAGATTTTCATGCAGGAACCGCTGACATTATATAAACTGATGATTCTCTATGCTTTAAGTCTTTCCGGGACTTCCGTAAAAAAGACTCTGATAAGCAATTGTATCATCGATCAGAATTATACGGATTACCTTACGGTGCAGACTGCTATCGGCGAACTGACCGAAGGAGGCTTTATCGCTTCCGAAACCGTCGGCAATGCCACCTTCCTCTTCCTTACCGCGGAAGGCCGCAACGCACTGTCATTGTTTACGGGAAACTTAAACGAAGAAATCCGTAAAGATCTGGAGAATTATTTAAAAGAACACCGGATGGAAATCAACAACTCCTCTTCCGTCCTTTCAAACTACAAGCGTAGTCTTAACGGAGAGTACGAAGCCACCCTGACCGCAAAGGACCGCGGAAACACCCTGGTGGAGATTCGTATGCAGGTACCGACCGAGGACATCGCATCCAACATCTGTAACAACTGGCAGAAAGAGAACGCCGAAATCTACCGTTATCTGACCGAGAAACTGTTTTAAGGAGCAAACATGGATTTATTCTCTTATGCAAGAGAAGTAAACAGTGAGAAACAGGAAGCACCCCTGGCCGCAAGAATGCGCCCGAAGACCCTTGATGAAGTGGTCGGACAGGAGCATATTTTAGGCGAGGATAAAATGCTTACGCGCGCAATTCGCGCGGACAAGCTCCGCTCCGTCATTTTCTACGGACCTCCGGGAACCGGTAAAACCACACTTGCCAAGGTCATTGCCAATACCACCGCATCGGAATTCATGCAGATCAATGCGACCACTTCCGGTAAAAAAGAAATGGAAGAAGTGGTGGAAAAGGCCAAAGAAACTCTGGCAATGTATGCAAGGCGCACCATTCTCTTTGTGGACGAGATTCACCGATTTAACAAAGCACAGCAGGATTTTCTTCTGCCCTTTGTCGAAGACGGAACCTTAATCCTGATTGGTGCAACCACCGAAAATCCTTATTTTGAGGTAAACGGCGCATTAATCTCCCGCTCCGTGATTTTTGAATTAAAGCCGCTTTCCATGGACGATATCGAAAAACTGATCCGTAAAGCGGTTACGGATAAGGAATGCGGCATGGGCATTTACAAAGCGGACATTACCGATGAAGCCGTAGATTTCCTTGCGGATATGGCGGGCGGCGATGCCAGACATGCTTTAAACGCCGTGGAACTTGCAGTGCTTACCACTCCGCGCTCCGAGGACGGAAATGTTCATATCACATTGGAAATTGCGGAAGAATGCATCCAGAAAAAAGTCCTTCGCTATGACAAAACCGGAGACAATCATTACGATACCATCTCCGCTTTCATAAAAAGTATGCGCGGTTCGGACCCCGATGCCGCCGTCTATTATCTCGCAAGAATGCTTTCCGCAGGCGAAAGCGTAACTTTCATTGCAAGACGTATCATGATCTGTGCTGCGGAAGATGTCGGAAACGCAGACCCGCAGGCTTTGCAACTTGCCGTCAGCGCTTCTCTGGCCGTAGAACGCGTCGGCATGCCGGAAGCACAGATTATTCTCTCCCAGGCCGCTTCGTATGTTGCATGCGCTCCGAAGAGCAATTCCGCCGTGAATGCCATCAGCGCCGCCATGCAGGAAGTCGGAAGAACCGGCAATCTGGACATTCCGAATCACTTAAAAGATGCGCATTACAAATCCGCCGGCAAGCTCGGACACGGTGACGGATACAAATATTCACACGATTATCCGAACCACTATGTGGACCAGCAGTATCTGCCGTATGAGCTCAAGGGCAAAGAATTCTATGTTCCCGGAGAACTCGGGTACGAAGCAAAGATTCGCGAGCATATGCTAAAGATTAAGAAACAGAAATAAAAACCGGGCACCTGTTTGGGTACCCGGTTTTCTATTTATTTTGCAACTTATTCTGCCGCCCGTGCTTTGCGTACGAGACATGCGTTCATACTACATGCGCAGTAAGTGTTCCGTCTTCTGCGGTAAATTCCACCGTATCCTTCATGCTGACCTCTCCCGCAAGAATCATGCGTCCGAGCATGGTCTCCACCGTCTTTTGCACATAACGTTTCAACGGTCTTGCCCCGTAAACCGGATCGTATCCGTTTTCGGTTAAGTATTCCTTTGCGGAATCGTTCATCACAACCGTGATTTCCCTGTCTTCCAGACGATGATTTAAGTCCTTTATTATCAGATCCGTAATGTTTCCGATGTTTTCTTTGGTCAACGGCTTGAACATGATGATTTCGTCCAGACGGTTTAAGAATTCCGGCCGGAAAGATGCATGCAGTTTATCCATTACCGCTTCTTCGGCTTCTTCGCTGATATTTCCGTTTTCATCCATTCCGTCCAGCAAATCCATCGCTCCGAGGTTTGATGTCAGAATCAGAATGGTATTTTTAAAATCAACGGTCCTTCCCTGCGAATCGGTAATCCGTCCGTCATCCAGCACCTGCAAAAGCACGTTGTAAACATCCGGATGTGCCTTCTCGATTTCATCGAACAATACCACCGAGTATGGTTTTCTTCGAACCGCTTCGGTAAGCTGTCCGCCTTCGTCGTAGCCGACATATCCCGGAGGCGCTCCGATCAGTCTTGATACGGAGAACTTCTCCATATATTCACTCATATCGATACGAACCATATTGGATTCGTCATCAAATAAAGTTGCCGCAAGCGATTTGGCAAGTTCCGTTTTACCTACACCCGTAGGACCGAGGAATAGGAACGATCCAATTGGTTTGGTCGGATCCTTGATTCCCGCTTTCGAACGGATAATGGATTCCGTTACCAGCTTCACGCCTTCGTCCTGTCCGATGACACGCTTATGCAGTTCATCTTCCAGATGCAGGGTCTTGTTTCTTTCGCTTTCCGTCAGTTTTGCAACCGGAATGCCTGTCCATCTGGAGATAATTCTTGCAATCTCCTCTTCGGAAACATTCTCGTGAAGCAGGGTTCGGTCGGAGGACTTTAACTGCGACTCCTCCTGCTCGAGTTCTTTTTTCAAAGCCGGTAACTGTCCGTAACTTAATTCCGCTGCCTTCTCCAGATCGCCTTCTCTCTGGGCAATCTGAATCTGACTGTTGACGGATTCAATCTGTTCACGCAGTTTGCTTAACTTTCCGACATTTGCTTTTTCATTCTCCCACTGCGCTTTTGCGGTATCAAACTGTTCTCTTTCCTCCGCAAGCTCTTTTTGCAGATTCTCAAGCCGTTCCGCACTTAAGGAATCATCCTCCTTTTTAAGCGCTGCTTCTTCGATTTCCATCTGCAGAATTTTCCGGCGCATTTCATCCAGTTCCGTCGGCATGCTGTCGAGTTCGGTTTTAATCAGCGCACAGGCCTCATCCACCAGATCGATTGCCTTATCCGGCAGGAAACGATCGGAAATGTAACGATGGGAAAGCGTTGCCGCACTGACAAGTGCATTATCGAGAATTTTAACCCCGTGATATACTTCGTAACGGTCTTTCAAACCACGCAGGATGGAAATGGTATCCTCCACGGTCGGTTCATCCACCATAACCGGCTGAAAACGACGTTCCAGCGCAGCATCCTTTTCAATGTATTTCCGGTACTCATCCAGTGTGGTCGCACCGATACAGTGAAGTTCGCCTCTTGCAAGCATCGGTTTTAACATGTTTCCGGCATCCAGCGATCCTTCCGATGCTCCCGCTCCGACAATTGTATGAAGTTCATCGATAAAGAGCAGAATCTCTCCTTCGGATTTGCGTACTTCATCCAGAACGGCTTTCAAACGTTCCTCGAATTCACCTCTGTATTTGGCGCCTGCAACCAGTGCACCCATATCCAGCGCGAAAATCTTTTTGTCCTTCAGTCCCTGCGGAACATCACCCTGGACAATACGCTGCGCAAGTCCTTCCACAACGGCGGTTTTACCGACACCGGGTTCTCCGATTAAAACCGGATTGTTCTTGGTTTTTCTTGAAAGAATTCGGATTACGTTCCGGATCTCGCTGTCACGGCCGATAACGGGATCAAGCTTTTGTTCCCTTGCCCGTTCCACAAGGTCCTGACCGTATTTCGTCAGCACATCATACGTTCCTTCCGGATTATCGCCGGTAACACGCTGGTTTCCGCGCACCGTCGAAAGAGCTTTTAAGAATCTTTCTTTGGTAATTCCGAACTCTTTTAAAATCGCCTTCATATCCACGGAAGGATATTCAATCATGCAAAGAACCAGATGTTCTACAGAGATATACTCGTCTCCCATCTGCTTGGCGGTTTTCTCCGCAGACTGCAGAACTTTTCTTAAGTTCTCTCCCACATACGGATCCGCTCCGGAAACCTTGGGTTTTGCCTCAATGGCCGAAAGAACGCGGTTGACAAAGTACTCCTTGTTAATCTCCATTCTTTCCACCAGTTTCAGAATCAGACTGTCGTCCTGCGTCAGCAATGCATAAAGAAGATGTTCTTCACTGATCTCCTGATTACCGTATTCCTCCGCCAGACTTTGGCAGGCCTGAATCGCCTGTATTGATTTCTGTGTCAATTTCGAACCATCCATATGCACACCACCTTTCTGTTTACTGTTTATTTGCACCTTGCCGCGTCGACACATGGTTTCATTTCCACGTCGGCACATAGGTTCGTTGTCTCGTCTGTTCTATTACTACTATAACAGCATTTTCTTTCTTGTCAATACTTTTTTATTATTTCATTCGGAGGTTGCAATCGGTCAGGAAAGATTTATCGCCCCCTGCTCGCACGCATAAAAAACGCGAAATCGTGGTTTCACCTCAATTTCGCGCTTATTACACGGATACTTATACTCACGTTTGTTCCTGCTTCCGAAATCTCCTGTTTACAGAAGCTTCGCAAGCCTTTCTTTCTGCGTCTTGGTAAGTTTCTTCTTTTTGTTGCATGCTTCCAGCATGGCTACCACATCCCCGTCATACCATTTCTTTACAAAAGAAATTGCCTCTTCGGTTCTGTAATCCTTTGCCTTTACTTCCGCATGATAATAGAAAATTCTGCCCTCTCTGTAACTGCTTACGTATCCCGCATCCGTCATTCTTTTTAACAGTGTGGATACCGTCTGTTTTGCCCAGATTTTTCCGTACTTGTCAGCAGCTTCATCCATCAGTTCATGCATGGACATGTCACAATCCTCTTCCCAGAGAATTCTCATAAGCATTGCTTCACATTCCGACATGCGTTCCAATTCCAGTGCCATACCCTTGTCCCCCTTTTTAAATCAGTCTTAATCCTGCTCTTCCTCTCTGCTTGCTACCCATGCAGATGCGGAAACAACCGTTGAAATCGCAGCGATAATCGCTACAATAATGCAGATTCCGATGATTGCAGATAAAATAATAAACATAAACCCTCCTTCTTCAAAAGGCATCCTTTCACTCCGGGGTCACCTTTCAAAGCACATATTTATTATACTACAAATGTAATAATACTTCTACAGATTATTCATCCAAGACCTTAATTTCGTCCGCGATACGCTTCATGATACCGTTAATCTCCATATCGGAATTCATCGGAATCACGATACACTTGCGTCCGTCAATCACACGGATTTCCACGAGGTCGGAACTGCCCGGTTTTACCATAATCTTTAAGTCATCCGACTTCATGGTAAGATTCTTTTTCTCTCTTAGGCTGTCCACCTTAAACGTGGCATCCGCACCGGCTTCCTTGTCAAAGTGTTTTTCGAACGAAGGCAGATGTTCTTCCTTTAAACCGGCATTTACCATAATGTCCTTTAACGCCTGCTTGTCAATCACCACCGGATCCGCGGAAACCGATTCTTCCGCAATGTCCGTTAAGCAGTCGTTGATGGAACGAACCATCTCAAATGTATCATACTCGTTATTGTCATTTAATACGTCTTCCACAATCTGGTGGAACACTTCCTTTTCATCGTCAATCGACGGTTCCTGTTTGCATCCGAGAATCTTTTCTATGATTTCCGGGTGATTGTCTTTCGGATCCTTACAGTAATACATAAGTTCATTTACATCGCAGGAACGGTTGTTAAAGGCAGGATACAGGAATCCGACATCCGGAAGTTCCACTACGAAATCCCTTTCCCTTCTTGCAATGGTATTTGTTTCCTCATGGTAGGAAAGTGCCGGTTTACAGAGATTTACCGGACAGATTAAGCAATAGATGTATTTGTAAGTTTCCTCGGACTCATCAAGTTCAAGATTATCCTTGCCAATTAACGGAATGTCGTAAATATCATGAATTAACAGAATCAGATAGTTTCCCGTGCATACGTAAGTTTCGATTACGCTTTGATAGAAAGCATCCAGCATTGCGGGGTCTTTTAATTCACTGTCGCGAAGTGCCAGAAGCGACATCATGGACTTCGGGTTCTTCTCTCCCGTTGCCCCCTCAAAGGAAAGACTCTGCAGGTTCTTTCCGAGAATTCCGGAAAGCCCTTTCTTTACGATTTCAAGATACTTAAACTGTTCGGATTCATCCAGATCCGAAAAATAGCTGTCGATCGTGGTCTGTATTTTTTTCTCCATCCCCAGCACATAACAGCCCTGAATGCGGGTGATGGTATTGTCTTTCTTAAAACGTTTCTTTAATTCCAGTATATCCGTGTTGTTCATTCGTCGTCCTTCTTATCGTCCTTCTTACCCTTCTTCTCCGCCTTGTCGATACTCGTATCGACTACTTTACCTTTGAACTTCTTTGCAACCTTTAACTGGTGCAGTTCAAGCATGGCGGGAACCATATCCATACTAAAGTATAATACGGCAAGGATACCGAGGCCGACAAAAATCCACATCCAGTGATTATGTCTGGTAACAACCATCAATACACCGAACAGGATAAAAATCAAACCGCCGATGGACGGGAAAAGTCCGTTTGCCACGCGCTCGGAAAGCTCATATATCTGCTTTTCCTGTTCCGGAGCCTTTGCATCCGGCTTCTTGCGCTCCACAATACCGAAATCCGAAATTCCCTTGTAATAGATTCCGGTCAGGAAAACCAAAAGTCCGAGTGTTGCCAGAAACAGCGGTTCAAAATACCAGCCCGCGTCCATAACCACCTTCGGATTTCTCGCATCATAATATAATGTCATAAATGCGGTATCGCTGTCATATTCTCCGTCATATGTAAAACTGGTCGTGACATTTTCCGATCCGACCGGATACATCACTGTCATAAGCGTCTGCTTTACATCACTGTCATCGTCTTTATAAATGGAAACCTTTGTAAGAATCGTCGCCTGCACTTTCTTGGCACTTAGATTTCTGAAATTGATCAGAACAAAGAAAACCAGTCCCGCGACCAGAAACAGACCGCCGAGAATCAGGCAGAGCAAACCGAGTTTTTCCTTTTTGGACAGATTATTCATTCTATGAAACTCCATTTCAATATAGTAAAACACATCATCTTCTCTATTTTATTGCACATAAGTTTCCATTGCAAGCCTTAAAGTATAGTGATATACTGTTACGGTTTGAAAACAGAACACAGAAGCACAGTTTTCCCCGCAACGGCTTGCAGGGACAGTAAGAAAGAACGAGAAAGAATTATGATTACGAAAAGAGAAGACGTCAGAAACATTGCCATCATCGCCCATGTAGACCACGGTAAAACCACTCTTGTGGACGAACTTTTAAAACAAAGCGGTGTATTCCGCGAGAACCAGGAAGTGACCGAACGTGTCATGGACTCCGGCGACATCGAGCGCGAACGCGGTATTACCATTCTTTCCAAGAATACGGCCGTTACCTATAAGAATACGAAGATTAACATCATCGATACCCCGGGTCATGCGGATTTCGGCGGCGAGGTGGAACGTGTATTAAAAATGGTAAACGGCGTTGTCCTCGTTGTGGACGCATTCGAAGGTCCCATGCCGCAGACACGTTTCGTATTAAGCAAAGCGATGGCATTAAAGCTTCCCGTCATCTGCTGCATTAATAAAATTGACCGTCCCGAAGCAAGACCGGACGAGGTTGTCGACGAAGTACTGGAGCTATTGCTGGATCTCGGCGCGGATGATGATCTTCTGGACTGCCCTTTCATCTTCGCTTCCGCTAAATCCGGAACCGCGGTAAAGGACTTAAACGACACTGCCATGGATATGCAGCCTCTGTTTGATACCATCCTCGATTACATTCCGGCTCCCGAAGGCGATCCGGATGCAGGAACACAGGTGTTAATCAGCACCATCGATTACAACGAGTATGTCGGACGAATCGGTGTCGGCAAAGTAGACAACGGAATTATCAAAGTCAACCAGGACGTGGTCATCGTAAACCACCACGAACCTGATAAATTAAAGAAAGTAAAAGTCAGCAAACTTTACGAGTTTGACGGCCTGAACAAAGTGGAGGTGAAGGAAGCCGGCATCGGTTCCATCGTGGCAATCTCCGGTATTGCAGACATTCACATCGGTGATACGCTCTGCTCCGTGGATGCTCCCAATCCGATTCCGTTCCAGAAAATCTCCGAGCCCACGATTGCGATGCATTTTCTTGTAAACGACTCTCCTCTGGCGGGCAAGGAAGGCAAATACGTAACCAGTCGTCACATCCGTGACAGACTTTTCAGGGAATTAAACACCGATGTTTCCCTTCGTGTGGAAGAAACCGAAAACACCGACAGCTTCAAGGTTTCGGGACGCGGCGAGTTACACCTTTCCGTTTTAATCGAAAACATGCGCCGTGAAGGCTATGAATTCGCAGTCAGCAAGGCGGAAGTTCTGTATAAAAAAGACGAAAACGGCAAGCTTCTGGAGCCGATGGAAAAAGCATATATCGACGTTCCGGACGAATGCAGCGGTGCCGTTATTGAAAAATTAAGCCAGAGAAAGGGCGAGCTCATCAACATGACGCCCGGAACCGACGGATATACCCGACTCGAGTTCTCCATCCCTTCAAGAGGTTTAATCGGTTACAGAGGCGATTTCTTAACCGATACCAAGGGAAACGGCGTATTAAATACCCTCTTCGACGGATACGGTCCGTTCAAGGGTGAAATCACATACCGCAAGCAGGGCTCCTTAATCGCATTTGAAGGCGGCGAAAGCGTTACCTATGGTCTGTTCAATGCACAGGAACGCGGAACTTTGTTCATCGGCCCCGGCGAAACCGTATACCCCGGTATGATTATCGGTCAGAATCCCAAGACCGACGACATCGAATTAAATGTCTGCAAGACCAAGCACTTAACCAATACCCGTTCCTCTTCCGCAGACGAAGCACTTCGCCTTGTCCCGCCCAAGATTTTAAGTCTGGAACAGGCAATTGATTTCATCGATACGGATGAACTTTTGGAGGTAACTCCGCAGCATCTTCGTATGAGAAAGAAAATCTTAGACCCGACGCTTCGCAAGCGTGCCCAGTTTGCAAAGAACCAGGCAGCAGCTGCTGCAGCGGCAAATGAGGAATAAACAGGCGCCCCGCACCGCGGGGCGTTTTCATCTGCTCGGACAAGTTTCGCGATATTTCTTGACAGAACCAAAATTGTCCTTTATGATATGCAAAGTAAATAAATGCTTCTTCGGGGCAGGGTGAAATTCCCTACCGGCGGTAAAGTCCGCGAACCGCGAAATGCGGCCGATTCGGTGCAATTCCGAAACCGACAGTACAGTCTGGATGAGAGAGGAGGAAAATATGAAATTTTCTGCAAAAAAAATCACTACGACTGCAATGCTTGCAGCCATCGGCTATGTTGTAATGGTATTCATTCGAATTCCGTTAATCCCCGCAGCATCATTTCTTGAATACGATCCGAAGGATGTGCTCTTTGTCATTATCGGCTTTTTAATCGGGCCGGTTGAGGCATTGATTTCCATCATTCTGGTGTGTCTTCTGGAAATGGTCACCGTAAGCGATTCCGGTCCGATCGGACTTTTAATGAACGTGATTGCGAGCGTATTCTTTGTAATGCCGGCCGCATTAATCTATCGAAAGTTCAAGACTCTTCCCGGTGCCATCGGCGGACTTGCGACAGGTGTGGTTTCCATGACCGCATCCATGCTTTTATGGAATTATTTCATCACACCGCTTTACATGGGTGCTCCGAGAGAGGCGGTCGCAGCCATGCTGCTTCCGGTATTCCTTCCGTTTAACGCAATCAAGGCCACCATTAACATGGCAATTGCACTGATTATTTATAAGCCGATTTCCAAACTGTTCCATTCGCTCGGCATCTCAAAAAAGGCCGAAAAGAATGCAGCGGGAGCTTCCGACAACAGTACGGAAGGCAAAGAAAAAGCAGCGCACAAGTTCACCCCGGTTGCCATTATCGTAGGTTTTGTACTGCTGCTTGTTTGTATCGCCGCTATTTTACTTTTCAAACTGAATGCATAAACCGTTTGACCGTATCAAATCGGTCTCGTAGCTTCAAACAGCCACTGAATCTCCTCGTCTTTTTTAAGAAGCGGGGAGATTTTTTCATATACCGCCTCATGGTAATCATTCAGTCTTTTTCTGTCCGACGCATCCATCCGGGAGGGATCGATCATGCGAAGATCAATCGGTACATATGTAAGAGGCTGCATCTTCAAAAATCCCGCGGAATCCTCCTCTTTCTTAACCTTAACGCATTCCACCACGGATTCCGTACGGATTCCGTACTCTCCTTCAAGATAAATTCCCGGTTCGTCGGAAGTAATCATGCCGGGCTCGAAAACGGTATTTGCTCCGACGGAATCCCTTGTGATTCTCCAGGAAATATTCTGCGGTCCTTCATGGACATTTAAGCAGTATCCGATACCGTGTCCCGTTCCGTGATTATAATCCAGGCCGTGTTCCCAAAGCACCTCCCGCGGAATTGAATCGAGATTGGCTCCCGTACAGCCGTAGCGAAACTCTGCGGTAAGAAGACGCAGATTTGCTACCGCAACATAGGTGAAGTGTTCTTTCATCTTCGCAAATGTCTCGTCATCACGTTTCCCGATAAAAACCGTTCTGGTAATATCCGTGGTACCGCGTGTATACTGTCCGCCGGAATCCAGTAAGAGAAAGTTTCCTTCCAGGACTCTTGCCTGCGTTTCTTCTTTCGGCTCATAATGCACGATTGCCGCGTTCTCGCCGAATGCGGAAATAGTTTCAAACGAAGGAGAAAGGTACCCTTCTATCGTACTACGTTCGTCGTCCAGCATACGTGCCAGATCCAATTCACAAACGGGGCTTTGCCCTGTCCCATCGCCGGTGAAAAAACCATCCTTCGTCATTTGTTCGAGCCTGCATAAGAATCTGCAAACCGCTGCAGAGTCCTCCAGATAGATTTCGCGAATATTCTTAAGCTCCGTTTCGTTCTTTACGGCCTTTAAACTCATTACCGGACTCAGTGCCGCCACCGGCATAATCCCGGTTCCTGCAAGAGTACCCATAATTGCATCCGATACGGAAAGCGGATCTATCATAACATGTCCGGCCCATTCGGTTTTCGCAAGATCTTCAAAGAAATCCTCATAGTCCCGAATCACGAATCCGTTCTCATTCGCATACTGTAAAACTACATCCGTAGTTTGTTCTTTCATCAGATACAGAATGACTTCCTCCCCGTTCAAAACAAGGTAAGAAAGCGCAACTGGATTATAGGCAATATCACTGCCGCGGAGATTAAGAAGCCACATGATTTCATCGGGTTTATTCAGAATCAGCGCTTCGGTTCCTCTTTGTCCCATGCGGGTTTTTACGCGTTCGATTTTACTTTTCACACTTTCACCGGCAAGTGTCTCATCCATTATCCAAACCGGTTTTTTCGGATAATCCGGTCGCTCCGGCCATACTTCACGGACGGGATCGAATTCTCCCCGAACCGCAGCTCCGGCTTTTGCGGCAATCTGCCGGTAAATGCTTCCTCTTTGTGCCCGGATGCATCTTGCATCATAAGCAAGGCACATCCCTTCCTTCAGGCAGGATTGCAGGTATTCTTCCGCCTTCGGGACTCCCGGTTCGCCCATTCGCATCAGTTCGATTCCGGTTCCGTCAAGTTCCTTCTTTGCGGAGATAAAATATCTTCCGTCGGTCCAAAGCCTTGCAAGGCATACATTCTCTTCGTCGGATGCATGCTTCGTCTCCACAATCAGCACCACGTTATCCGATGTGCAGCCGCTTAAATACTCCGTAAACTTAAAACAGTCCGAAACATACTCCGAACCGTGAAAATCCGTGGATGTTATAAGATAAACATCCACGGACTGCTCTTTCATTACTTCTCTTAACTTTTGCAAACGATTTACAATCAGCTCTTTACCCATTTTACTCCTCTTTGGGGGATTCCTCTTCGGGGGACTCGTCCTTCGGCGCATTCGCTCTGGGGTCCTTATGGAATGTATACTCTTCCTGTTTTTCGTTCTCGCCGCGATTCTCGAAACTGTCCATGACGAAACGGACCGCGTCCGCTGCTTCAACGAATGCCTGTGCACAATCCGGGTCAAAATGCGTACCCGCCTCTTCCTCAATAATACTCATAGCCTTCTCAAAGCTGAACGGCGGCTTATAGCAGCGTTTGGAAACCAAAGCGTCAAATACGTCGGCCACCGCCATAACCCGTGCGGAAAGCGGAATCTGCTCACCTTTTAATCCCACGGGATAACCTTTGCCGTCCCAGCGCTCATGATGGTAATATGCCAGGTTCATGGCTTCCACAAGATAACCGGGTTCATCGGAAACGGATTCAATTGCCTTGCCGATAATCTCCGCACCGTAAACCGTATGCATCTTCATCTTTTCGTATTCTTCATCATTAAGCCGGTCGGGCTTATTGAGAATCAAGTCGGATACACCGATTTTACCGACATCATGCAGGGGTGCCGAGCTGACTACATCTTCAATATAGGCATCTGTCAGAACATCCGGAAACTTGCCCTGTTCACGGAGTTTGCCAAGAATGATTCGGACATAGGCTGCCGTCTTCTTGACATGATCTCCGGTATTGGCATCCCTGCCTTCTACCATGTCCGCAAGAACCATGATCAGACCATTCTGCATCTTCATGATGATGCGGTTCTTTTCGTTTACGTCATCGATGTAACCCATGGTATCGTGGGTGGTTTTTGCGATTGCATAATACAAATGCTCGACTTCGTCTCCCGTGTGAATATTCAGGGATTCGATTTTCTTTACGTTTTCGTCACGCGCTTCCTCGCTGTCGTATGCGAATGCTTCCGCAGCCGCTGCCATATCGTTAATCGGATGTGTAATGCCATGCTCGGCAAGACGCAGGCTGACTGCCAGAATCAAAAGGAACACACCGAAGAATAAGGTGATGACCTTAATCAGGAATTCATAGATTTCCGCCTTCATTTCCGTGGTTGAGACATCTACGATGGAATAAGCAACACATTTTCCGTTGCTGTCAATGACGGGTGTCGATATACTCATCATTTCGCCGTCATCGGTTGTACGTGTCACAATCGGGATTTCCTTGCCGCTTAAAAAGTCCGAATAATACTCTCTCAGTTCCGGCGGAAGCATGGTCAATTCGCCGGGCTGCAATTCCTCGGAATGATCCTTTGAAACACCGAATACAAAACTGGTTCCTTTCTCACTGATGGAAAGAATATAAAGCTCCGCGACATCCGGCACATTATCCCTTAAATCTCCAAGACGAAGTGCCGTTACACGGTATTCATCTTCGTCGAATTCGCCCGAAAGATAATCTTTTACATGATCCGCATTTACAATCTTGGCTGCCACTCTCGAAACGCCCTGTCCCAGACTGGTACGTCCGTTCACTTCGGAAGTCTTAAAAAGATGGAAACTGATGACCGATGCGGAAACCGTAATCAGAATCGATGCTGCAATTAAAAGAATCAGAACTTTCGCGCGAAGGGAAAGACTCTTGTGATGATAACTCTTTTTGTCGACATCCCCGCTCTTAAAAATCATCTCACGCATCATTTCCGGTGCATCCATTAAAAGACGCTCCGTCTCGGAATGATTGATGAACATCTCGCGCACTTTTGCGGGGAAAATACGAATCACAATCATGGTGATTCCGACACAGAGGAATTTATCCAGAAGGTCAATCAGCATATCCGCGATAAACTGTGCCCAGAACAGGCTGAACGCACCCGTATTGTATATTGCGTGCGCCAGCGGAGCCGAGATTCCCTCGCCGAAACTGAAGCCGTATAAAAGCCAGGTCACAACGCTTCCGAGAGCGCCGCCGATTAATGCAAGAATGACGACGAACAAAAGCAGCATATGCGGTTTCTTTAATGTTACAAAACCTCTGCGCACAAAGATTGCCGTTACGATTGCAATCAGGACATTCAGAATTCCGTAGAACATGGTAATCGGATCGGACAACCCGTTCAGAATGTTGGTAATGTATCCGACGATAACACCGGGAAGCGCTCCACCCAATGCGGCGGCAAGCATCGTGCCGATGCAGTCAAAGAAAACCGGCAGGTTTAAAAACAGAGCAAACTTGGCTCCGAAAATATTAATCAGAATACATATAATCACGAGAATGACAATGTACAAGGTTATGAATTTGGTCTTTTTCATATCATCACCTCTTCTTCGCACTCATACCAAACAGTATGACATCGCGCATATGTTCCCGGTCGGAACGTTCATCGTAATTCTTACGAACTTCCTTAACCAGATCTATTTCGTCGGTAATCAGATAATCCACGCCGCAGCGGATCATATGGTTCATGACGGCCTGATCGTTTACCGTCCAGACTCCCACTTCTTTCTCAAGTGAATGAATTCTCTGGATATTGGAGTAGGTTGCCAGAGTGTATTTCATTAAAATCATATCACAATTTGCGGTCATGGAGTTTTGCAAATTGTTGGAAACCAAAAGCCCGGTTTCAAATTCCGGATACTTTTCGTTCGCATATTCTATCGTATCCCTTGCAAAAGAAATCAAAACAACCTGATCCACACAATTTAGTGCGCGTGTATAGGATACCAGTTCGTCCACCATTTTCTCATCCGCAGTGGTACCTTTCAATTCAATGAAAAGTTTCTCACGGTCAATCGTCGCATCCAGCATGTCTGCCAAACGCAGGATTCTGTGAACTTCTCCGTTTCCCGTGGTATCCTTGATCAGCCAGTTTTTAAAATAATCCCATTCCATGTCGGCAATAATGCCGTTACGTCCCGTCAGCCTTGCAAACGACGCATCGTGATTCACGACATAAACACCGTCTTTGGATCTTTGGATATCGATTTCGCTCGCATAGCATCCGGCTTCCACCGCATACTCGATTCCCTCAAGAGAATTCTCGGATGCATGTACACCTCCTGCCCTGTGCGCCACAATCAGCGTATGGTCTGCCGTAAACAGCGGATTGTAAAAATATCCGAGGAATGCACATACCACAAAGATACTGGTAAAGGCCCAAAGCATGAAGAAAAGTTTCGCATCATAGCCCTTCTTCAAAAAGCTGCTGCCGTAGGACGGTTCTTTTCCGTCACGAAAACGCATGTACAGGTCCACAAACCGCATCATAATCATGAAGGACGAAAGTTCGAGGCTGAAAAGAATTAAGAGGTTTCCCAAAAATACCTTTTCGGCGCACAGCATTCTGTAGAGAATCACGTAACGGTCCAGCTGCGTAAGACGGGAAATATGAAAGAGGGATTCCTCCGCCACAACGTAACCGAACGGAACCTTCTGCTCCATGAGTATCAGTATTTCTTCCGGAATTACGATAAAGACACTGATAAATCCGGCTTCGATAATGAATACTCCGACGAAAACAAGCAGAAATCTTGCGACAACACGCGCTCCCTGTTTTTTTATGAACGCCGCAAGTTTCGGGAAGACTTCGCGA
>JAEEGL010265361.1_pt1 | contig 16109 bp, 16 predicted proteins | sample 9134231 | NCBI WGS metagenome assembly JAEEGL01 (sample SAMN16246548, study PRJNA631951) | gut metagenome | biome: gut microbiome; feature: rumen; material: fiber-attached | host: Bos | place: Iran: Karaj | collected 2018-10
ATAAAATTTGTAGTCCGAGCTTAGCCGGAAGAATGATTCCGCATCTTTCATCGCATGGAGAAAACAATTTTGGAATTGCACCAGTTTGAGCGGATGAAAAATCATACATGGTTTCTGCAAGTGAAATCGGTAAAAGGCCGTTCTTAAAAGCATGGTCAAAAAGTTTTGGCGCGCAGCACTCGCCAGTTCCTGTCGGGGGAAGCTTTCCGCCATTGTACATGCTGCATATTTCTTTTAATGAGCGTCTTTTTCCGTCAATGCAGTAAAAGCTGTAAAGTGAGTGAACTTTTTTTAGGGATGACGAGCACAGTTCCTCACGGAATTTTTTCAGTTTTAAGACTTGTGATTGTTCATCACTCCCTGATTTTTCGGCTTTTTTTTTGTTTATTTCATCTGTAAGCTCGTGAATCGCACGGTCGTTTTCAGACAAGGCTTCTTCGATTTCGCTTGCGCTGACAATCGGCTCTACATAAGTCAGAAATCCTTTTTCCTCGTTTGAAAGGCGCATTGTTTTTGCTGTTCCTGAGTTTGTGAGCAGAATGACTTCATTTCTGGATTTATCCAGACAGACAAGGACTCCAATCATGATTCCCTGGTTTTTTCGCTCCTCGCTGATTTTTGTGACTTGCTCGATTTTGATTTTGCCTTCGTTTATTTTTGAGATGACATCTTTAAGTATAGTTGCGGCTTTATCTTGATTAAGTGGCGGAAACATCTTGCATACATTTTAGCGAAAAAGATTTTTCTTGCACAATATCATTAAAACTACTAAAGTAAGCAAAAGCGGTATCTTAGGGGCACCATCTGATATCGCTATAAAAAATAATGCGTTGTTTTTTGGAGGTAACATGAAAACAGCATTAACGATCGCAGGAAGTGATTCTTGCGGAGGCGCCGGTATTCAAGCGGACATCAAGACGATGACTGTAAATGGTGTATATGCCATGAGTGCAGTCACGGCCTTAACCGCACAAAACACTACCGGCGTATTTGACATAATGGAAGTTACGCCGGAATTCCTTGCAAAGCAAATCGAAGCCGTTGTAACTGATATTTTCCCGGATGCAGTAAAGACAGGAATGGTTTCTTCTGCACAGCTCATAAAAGTCATTGCAAACAGCGTAAGGACTTACTCGCTCAAAAATTTAGTCGTGGATCCCGTTATGGTTGCGACAAGCGGCGCAAAACTTATCTGCGATGAAGCAATCGACACTTTAAAAAAAGAGCTTTTTCCTCTTGCAACTGTAATTACTCCAAACATCCCTGAGGCCGAAGTCATTTCCTCACTTAAGATTTCAAGCGAAGAAGAAATGGAAGAAGCTGCCAGAAAAATCTTTTCTGAGTACGGATGCGCCGTTCTTTTAAAAGGCGGTCACAATCTCAATGATGCAAATGATTTTTTGTATGCGGATGGAGTTTCACGCTGGTTTAAGGGACGAAAGATTAACAATCCGAACACACATGGGACTGGATGCACTCTTTCAAGTGCCATAGCGGCAAATCTTGCAAAGGGCAGCTCCCTGGAATCTTCCGTAGAAAAGGCAAAGGAATATATTTCCGGTTCTTTAGAGGCCATGCTGGATTTAGGAAAAGGTTCCGGCCCCCTCATGCACAATTATAAATTCATCTAAAAAATTCAAGGAAAAATTCATGAAAAATAAAAATACCTCAGTTTTTAATAATGCTTTGATTTGGTTTGGAGCAGGGGTTTCTGTTGCCGAAATCCTTACCGGAACATATTATGCTTCACTTGGCTTTTTGAAGGGAACTCTGGCAATTCTTGTCGGCCACATTATCGGCTGTGCGCTTCTTTTTTTTGCAGGCTATATCGGTGGAATTTCCAAAAAAAGCGCAATGGAGACAACAAAATACAGTTTTGGTGTCGCAGGCAGCAAGTTTTTTGCACTTTTAAATGTCCTTCAGCTTGTTGGCTGGACTGGAATTATGATTTATGACGGAGCGCTTTCCGTCAACGGAATCTTTGAAATCGGACAGTGGATTTGGGCACTCGTCATTGGAGCACTTATCGTTCTCTGGATTTTGATTGGAATTACAAATTTGGGAAAGATAAACACTGTTGCAATGTCACTTCTTTTCATCCTCACTCTGGTTTTGTGCAAGGTCATCTTTTTCTCAAAATCGGGAATTTCTGTTTTTGAATCGGCTGATGACGCGATGAGTTTTGGAGGTGCTGTTGAGCTTGCCGTTGCAATGCCTCTTTCGTGGCTTCCATTAATCTCGGATTACACAAAGGAGAGTGAAAAGCCATTTAAGGCAACTCTTGTCAGCGCACTTGTTTACGGTCTTGTAAGCTGCTGGATGTACATAATTGGAATGGGAGCTGCAATTTTGAGTGGCGAAGGTGATATTGCTCAGATTATGGTAAAAGTCGGTCTCGGAGTTGCGGGGCTTTTGATTTTGATTCTTTCTACCGTGACTACAACATTCCTCGACGCGTTCAGTGCCGGACTTTCCTCAAAAACTGTCTTTTCCCGCGTAAATGAAAAATGGGCTGCTGTATGTGTTGCTTTTCTTGGAACTTTAGGCGCAATCCTCTTCAACATGGACAACATCACGGATTTCCTGTACCTGATAGGTTCTGTTTTTGCGCCGATGATTGCCATCCTTACCGCGGATTTCTTTATTGTAAAGGCTGACAATTCATCAAAAAAGCTTTCTGTCTCAAGAGCCGTAATCTGGCTGTTTGGCTTCATACTTTACAGGTTTTTGATGAGGATTGATTTTGTCCTCGGATGCACGACTTTGGATATGATCTTTACGTTCTGTGCAACCGTAATTTACGGAAAAATCAGGAAAGAAAAAGCCTCTGCTTAAAAATGCTTCGTTTTAAGACTGGCATCTGATTGAGTTTATCCCCTGCCAGAAATTTTTACACGAAGATTTTTCAGGCAGGGATTTATTTTGTGATTTTATTTTTGCCGTTACTGACGGTTTAGCAATTCAGACAGGAGGGGAATGAGCTGTTTTTTTCGGCTGACGACATCGCGCAGGTAGTAGATGTTGTCTGCCTGCTTTGGAAACTCGAACAGAATCGGACATTCCTTTGTTTTTGCAACGAGCATGATTGAGCTTAATGAAGATATGTCTGTTACCAGAAGGGCTGCAAAAACAGAGCCGTGACTTCGGCGGGTTATTTCAAGTTCGTCAAGGAACTCTTTTTTCCTGCTCAGAATCTCATCAGTGCTTCCGACTTCAATCTGACTTACGGTAAATACGTAGTCATTTTCTTTATACTCTTTCATGTCCTGGCTTATGACTTCAGATGCCGAGCGGTTTCCGATTTTGCTTCCCGCCGCGATTATTTCGTTTCCCAAAGTCATTATGTCCAGACCTGTGATTCTTGAAAGATATTCTGCAGTCTCGCAGTCTGTTTCTGTCGTGGTGGCCGATTTTAGAATCAGAGTGTCGCTTAAAATCCCGCAAAGGAGCAGCTCGGCTGTCTCTATTGGAATTGAAACTTTTTCCTCTCGGAACATGTTTGCTACTTGTGTTGATGTGGAGCCGACTGGCCTGTTTATGAACGTAATCGGATATTTTGTTGAGATTGGAGAAATCCTGTGATGATCAATGACTTCTTTTATCCTGTAGTTTTCAATTCCGTCCACGGCCTGACTCAACTCGTTGTGATCAACCAGCGAGACCGATACCTTTGGCTCACGCAAAAGGTCATTTTCACTTATCATTCCGATTAAAGTGTTTTCATCGTCTACTACAGGCAGCGCGTGGCTCGGGCTGTCATGCAGAAGATATTTGATTTTTGATACGGGATCCATCGGATGAACAGGCACTACAGAATAGTCGCTCATTGCAGAAACCGGCATGGAATATGCAATCAGCATTGATGTGGATGCAGTGTCGAATGCGCTGACTAAGACAGAAGTGTTTTTCTTTTTTGCCTCGTCCAAAAGCTCTTTTTTTGGAATGCGTCCTCCTGAAAGAACCAGGGCAAATACATTGTTTTCAAGAGCATATCGCTGGATGTCCTCGCGGTCGCCTGTTATGAGGACGACTTTTTCTGAAGAATGGGAGTCAAAAGTTTTCTTGAATGATTCAAAAGTTGCAGCCCCGACAATCATCGTGATTTTCGAAACGATTTTTTCATTTTTTACGACAAGAGGCTGTGCGTTTAAGGTGTTCGTTATCAGGTCGATGCTCGAATATACTGAAAGGTGATGCTCAGGATTTAAGAAAGAAAAAATTGTCTTTGCGAAAACGTTGTAGTGAAGGAGGGATTTAAATTTATTGTCCTCATCGACTACCGCTATGACTGAATTCTCGTGTTTTTGAAGGATTTTTGCCGTATTCCAAAGAGAGTAATATTCCGGAACCGTGTCGCAGTCATCTTTCATAAAATACTTTACTTTTGGAATCAAGTCCGGGATAAATTCTGGGGGAGTTACGCTAAATTTTCTGTAGATGTATTCTGTCTGTGGATTTAGTTTGCCTGCCCTTGCCGCAATGTATTCGTTTTCGCCGAGAATGTTCTTTAACTTTGCAAAGGCTGTTGATGATACGATTGAATCTGTATCAGGATTTTTGTGTCCAAAAACGTATGTTATGTTGTTCATTCTAAAAATTATACCACACAAATTTTAAAGTGGTTATTAAAATAACGAACAAAAAAAAGGAAAGGCAACCTTTCACGAAAGGCTTTCCTTTCCTTTTCGAATCCTATCCTTCCAAAGGTGTTTTGGACTTTTTCTTCGTTCAGGACTCTTTTATGAGGAATTTTTGTTTCGCGGCGAATAAAATCATCTCGACGGCTTCCTCAACTGAAAAAATTTCCATGTTTATCATTAAGTGACGCGCGTTCAGTTCCTCACGGTTCTGTCCTGTAACGAACTTGTACCATTTTCGCCTGAGTGTGTCGACTTTTTTTATGAGTTTTTTTGCATTTTTGAACGTGAGGTTGTACGTGCTTGAGACATGAGCCATTCTGAATGACAGTGGCGCGTAAAGAAAAACGTTCAGCACGTTCTCGTAATCTGCAAGAAAGTGATCTGAGCACCGTCCGAACATGACGCAGCTTTCCTTGTTCGCGATGTCCCTGATTACGTGCGCCTGAGCCGCGACAGCCTCGGTCTTGTAGTATGCATTCGCCGTTCCGTAATCAAACTCGTTTATGTAATGCTTCATCAAGTCCTTCTCGCTTTTTTTTCTGTCGATGTCGTAGATGCTTGATTCGTCGATTCCCACGATTTTTGCCGCGCGCTCGACAAGTTCTTTCTCATAGAATTTTACGTTCAGTTTTGATGCAAGTTCTCTTCCAACTTCACTTGCGTTGCATCCGAATTCCCTGCCGATTGTGATTACAAATTTGCTCATTTTCTTCCCCTTTTTTGTCAGACGATTTCCTTTACGACTTTTTTTGAAATATAAAGCAGCAAGGAATTGATACAGAAATAAATTACGGCGATTACGGCGTAGAGTGCGATTATATAGGATGATTTTACGTATTTTCCCATGATGATTTGGCCTGAGTACATGAGCTCGTGCACAGCTACAACTGCACAAAGCGAAGTGTCTTTCAGAATCGTCACGAACTGTCCCATCAAAGGTTTTCTGATTCTCTTTACTGTCTGTGGAATTACAACATGAACCAGAGTTTCCATATATGAAAATCCCTGGGAGTATGATGCTTCCCACTGACCTTTAGGAATGGAAGCCATTCCTCCACGAATGATTTCCGCAATCAATGCACAGTTCAAGAATGTGAGGGCCACTATTGAACTTGTAATCGTAGGGAGCGGAAGCGTGAAACGGAATGCGATAATCATCAGAATAAGCGGAAGGTTTCTTGCAATATCGATGTAAAGCGCAGATATTTTTGCTCCGAGTCCTTTTCCCGAAAACTTTGAGACTCCAAGAACTGCCCCGATAAAAAAACTGAGTATGATTGTGCAGATTGCAATCAAAAGAGTTGTTCCTAGTCCCCGGAGCAAGAACAAGACTGTCGTAAATGAAAGAAATTCCGTGCTTGTCATTTTTTACCCCCTCACGACCTTTTTCTCTAAGAATTCTGACCATTTTGAGAGCGGAAGGCACAGAATGAGGTAGAGAAGGGCAGAAACTATGAAGCTCTGGGTGTAGCATCCGTAGTCTGCTGCCCATCCGTCTGCCCTGTACATAAGCTCGCCTGCGGTAACGACCGTCAGAGTGGCTGAGTTTTTAATCATGTTCACGCACTGGTTCGTCATCGGAGGAATTGCGATTCTTACGGCCTGAGGCAAAATTATGTAGAAAAGTGTTTGGACGTAGCTCATTCCCTGACTTAAAGCTGCCTCAGTCTGTCCTTTTTGAATGGCCTTTATCGAGGCCTCAAAGACGCTTGCTCCGAAAGCTCCCGTATAAAGCGAAAGACCGATGCATCCGCACAGAAAAGGACTGAGCATGAGTCCGATTCTAGGAAGGACGTTGTACATAAACAGAAGCTGTACCAGAAGCGGCGTGTTCTGAAAGAAATTTATGTAGGCGAGGGTGATGTTCTTTGCTACCGAACTATGTGAGCAGCGGATTATTCCTACGCTGAGAGAAATGATGATCGTAAGGACGAGGCTTACAAAGGAAATCGCGATTGTTATTAAAAATCCTTCGGCAAAAACACGCCAGTCGGAAAAAAGCAAAAGCCATCTGTTGATGTCGAACATATCCATCTCCAAAAAATATATGCGGTGGCAAAACGATTCTTTCTGTGATTCTTGAAGAATTGTGCCACCACAAAATCATTAGAAAACTAAAGGTTATTTATCAAGATTGAACTGCGCCTTGATTTTTGCCATCTCACCAGATTTTTCCATTTCCGCAATCGTTTCATCAATCAGGGCAAGAAGAGCCTTGTTTCCCTTTTTGACTGCGATTCCATAATTCTGAGGAGAATATCTTTCGCTCAAAAGTGTTACAGAGTCTTCCATGTAGCCTGCAAGAATTGAAGAGTCAACGGAGAAAGCATCGATTCTTCCTGAATCAAGAGCGGATTTTATCTCTGCGTAGGTTGCATACTCGTTGAATTTAAGTGTGATGCCTGCTTTTTCAGCCTCAGCTGTCAGAGTCTTTTTTGTAGTCGCAGCCTGTGAGACGCCGACTGTCTTTCCGTTCAAATCCTTGAATGAGGCAAATCCTGCTGATTTTTTTACCATAATTGCAATCGGATCCTGCATGTAAATCGTAGAAAAATCCCAGAGTTTTCTGCGTTCGTCTGTGACTGTGAAAGTTGCCGCAACCATATCAATCTCACCGGTGTCTACCAGAGGACCTCGTGTTTTAGCCGTTACACCGGTAAATTTTACGGATTCTTTTCCAAAAATTTTTTTAGAGACGGCCTTTGCAATCTCAATTTCAAGACCTTCATGTTTGTTTGTCGCAGGATTCAAATATCCGTATCCAGGAACATCTTCCTTGCATCCGACTTTGAGAACGCCGGCTTTCTTAATTTTGTCAATCTCAGTTTTTTTTGCCGCGAAAACAGAACTTGCTGCAAAAATCATAAGTCCTGCACAAATTACCTTAGCCAATGTTTTTTTCATAATTTACCTCCAAATTGTCCTGATTATTTTGAAATTAAAATTTTGCTGAAGAACTGCTTGGTGCGCTCATTCTTCGGATTTCCGATTACATTTTCAGGCGAATCATCTTCAATAATATGACCGCCTTCCAAAAACAAAAGTCTGTCGGCTATATGCCTTGCAAATCCCATCTCGTGAGTCACAAAAACCATCGTGATGTTTTCCTTTGCGACTTCCTCCATGATTCCCAAAACTTCGCTGATCATCTCCGGGTCGAGTGCGCTCGTTGGCTCGTCAAAAAGAATTACTTTCGGGCGCATTGTCAGTGCACGGGCAATCGCAACTCGCTGCTGCTGGCCACCGCTAAGCTGGCTTGGATATGAATCTTTTTTTGCAGCAAGTCCCACTTTCTCCAGATTGGCCATTGCGCGATCAATCACTTCTTTTTTTGGCTCATGCTTCAGAAGAATAGGGGCAAATGTCAGGTTCTCAAGGACAGTTTTGTGCGCATAAAGATTGAAGCTCTGAAAAACCATTCCGATATCCTGCCTTGCCTTGTACAGAACTTTCTGCTTTTGGTTTGTGAGGAGTTGACCGTTCACGCTGACAGAACCAGAAAACGGTTTTTCAAAAAGATTCATGCATCTGAGAAGGGTTGATTTTCCGGCGCCGCTTGGACCGATTATTACGGTTTTGCTTCCCTCTGCAATCTGAAGTGAAATATCGTTCAAAACAGTCAAGTCACCGTATTTCATGGTTATGTTTCTCATATCAATCATTGTCTTTGTGCTGACCATTAAAAACCTCCGGACGTAAAAAAAGGGAACTGGCGTTTTAAGGCCAGCTCCCTTGCTGATGTGGTAAATCTATTCTCAACGGATAAAATAATCAATACGGTAAGTACAATTTCTTATTAAAGTTCATACTTTTTTGGTATGAAAATGATACTTGTTTCTTTTTAAAGATAGGCAAATCCTAAAAGGGGAATCGTAAAAATCGAAAAAAGTGTCGAGACGAATATAATCTGGCTTGCAAAAACCGCATCTGAGCCGTACTTGTCCGCAAGAATGGAAGCCGTGGAACCAGCCGGCATTCCTGACATGATGACTGAAATGCTCATCAAAAGTGGATTTATGTTCAGCGGTTTGAGGATTGCAAAAATCAGCAACGGAAAAATCACGATTCGTATCAGAACGAAAAACAAAACATCCTTTGAGAACATAGTCCTGAAGTCTGCCTCCGACAAAATCGAGCCGATGACGAGCATTGAAAGGGGTGTAGTACATTTGCTCAGAAGGACTACTGAATTAGAAAGGAAGAGCGGCAACTTGAAGGGCAAAAAGATTATGATGAATCCGACAAAAATAGCGATTATGCACGGGTGAACGGCAAGTTTTTTTATTGCGTCTTTTCGGTTTACGTTCGTAAAAAGTGAGAGGCCGGCAGTCCACATCGTAAAGCGGATCGGAATCTGAAAAATCGAGGTAAACAGAACGCCGACTGAACCGAACAAAGATTCTGCGACAGGAATGCCTATGAAACTTGAGTTTGAGCAGATCATTCCGTAGCGGCAGACATCGCTTTTTTCTTTCGGAAGTCTTTTGAAAACCAATATACCGCTTAGCGTAACAAAAATCTGAATGGCCGCTGAAATTAAAACCGCAAGAACGCAGTCTATGGCGAAATTTCCGTCAAATTTTACTCCGCCCAAAAATGCGCTCACCGTGTTGCACGGAAGGACGATGTTTATCAAGATTCCCGAAAGAGATTTTCTGCTTTGAGGACAGATTATTTTTGCTTTTGTCGCAATCACGCCGATAAAAATCAGGATAAAGAGGGTAAGCTGCAGGTTGAATATTTTTATTATGAAGTTCATGAAAATCTTATACCATAAAACAGTTATCCTTGAGAAATACTAATTTTAATCTAAAAACATATCTAAAAAGTATGAAGTGTGATAAAATAAAGTATTGGACATATGTTTGCAGAATAAACTAGACTCAATCGCATGTTCAAAGTTTATTTAAGTGAAAATATTGCGGAGTCCGCTGTTGAGCGCTTGAAAGAGAAAGTGGAGCTGGTCTCAGATTTTGACCATCCGGAAGAACTTGACGCAATAATTGTCCGTCAAACGTACTGCACCGCAGAGATCATCAGTAAGGCAAAGAAGTGCAAGTTGATTCAGATGCAGGGAGTCGGTCTTGATCGAATTGATTTGGAGGCAGCGAAAGAGGCTGGAATCCCTGTAAAAAATTGTCCGGGCGGAAACAGCGAGTCGGTTGCTGAGCTGGTTCTTGCCCTTGTGATTGCGCTGAGCCGAAAACTCAAGTTCATTGATACGGGCTTGCAGAATGGAGATTTTAAGACATTCGGGCTTCCTGAAACCGTCGGAAACGAAGTTACTGGTAAAACTTTAGGGCTTGTAGGCTCTGGAAGAATCGCAAAGCTCGTTGCCAGACTTTTCATGAATGCGTTTTCATGCAGAGTTCTGTGCTACAATGATTTTTTGAGCGAGGAAGATGCAAGGGCAATTGGTTTTGAAAAAGTCCAAAGCCTTGAGGAGCTTGTGCAGAAATCTGACATCGTTTCTGTTCATGTTCCGCTCACGGAGCAGACAAAAAACATGTTCCATGCAGGAATTTTTGACAGGGCGAACCGAAATTTGATTTTTATCAATACCGCGCGAGGCGGAATTGTTGATGAGGATGCCCTGTATGAGGCTCTCACAGATAAAAAAATAAAAGCCGCGGCTCTTGATGTTTTTGAGCAGCAGCCACCGTCAAAAGATAATCCTCTTCTGTCCCTTCCGAATTTTATCGGAACGCTTCACATCGGTGGAAACACGGAGGAAGCCCTGGAGAGAAACGGTCACACTGTTGTCGAAAATGTTTTTGCCGCGCTGGGGATTTAATGGATTTCCGAATAATGAAAAACTTTCTGAAGGTTGCGGAGACAGAGAACATAACGCAGTCTTCAAAAGAATTGAACGTGGCACAGCCTCACCTGACCCGTCAGATAAAAAATCTTGAGGAAGAGCTTGGCGTAAGGCTTTTTTCGAGGGAAAAAAAACGCATTCACATCACCGATGAAGGAAGATTCTTGAAGCATCAGGTTGAGCAGATTTTAAATCTTGTTGAAAAAACTGAACGGCAGATTCAGGAGATGAGCACGGAGATTTCAGGAACACTTTTTATCGGGGTGATTGAAAGTGTCGGAGCAAATTTTCTTCCCGAGTGGATTAACGTGTTCAAGAAAAAATACTCCAGGGTAAAATATAATATATGGTCTGCAAATTCAAAGGATGTGACCGAGCGGCTTGCGAAGGGATTGGTTGACATAGCGATAGTCCGAGAGCCAATAGACAATTCGAATTTCAATGCGATTCACCTTCTCGATGAAAAATGGGCTGTTTTTTTCAGCAAGGATCATATTTTCTCACAAAAGCAAGGCGATAAAATCACACTGTCGGAGCTTTCTAAAGAAGAGCTTTTGGTTCCTTCTCAGCGCGTGGAAGAGATTGAGGGATGGTTTTCAGAGAGAAAACTTTCGGCTCAGATAATCTGCGCATTTTCGCCGATGAACAACGGACTTGAGCTTGTAAAGCAGGATTTTGGGGTTGCGATTTTGCCTGAGTCAGCAAAAAAGAGCATCAATCCCAGTGAAATTTTTTCAAAGACAATTTCGGAAGAAAAAAATACAGGAATAGCCCTAATCTGGAAAAAAGATTATGACCTTCCTGTAGTCGCAAAAAACTTTATAGAAATCCTGAAAGAAAATCTATAAGTCTGTATGAATTGTAAAATCTTACTCGCCCAAAAGAACTTCTTTTAGAATTGCCAGTCCTTCGTCGATTTCTTTGTAAGAGATGTTGAGCGGAGGAACAATCCTCAAAGTGTTTGCACCGGCTGTCGATGTGAGGAGACCTTTTTCAAGGAGTTTTTTCTCAACATCTACAGCTACGGCTCCGTTCACCATGTCAACTCCAATCATGAGTCCTTTGCCGCGAATGTCTCCAACGCACTTTGCGCCGAAACCTGCGATTGCTTTTCTAATGTACTCGCCTTTTTCTGTTACGCTGTCAAGAAAGCCTGGCTTTGTAAGTTCGTGAAGGACTACAAGACCTGCGCTGCATGCAAGTGGATTTCCGCCGAAGGTTGACTGATGATCTCCCGCCTTAAATACGTCGGCTGCTTTTCCGCGGATAAGGATTCCGCCAAAAGGAACGCCGCCAGCTGCTCCCTTTGCAAAACTTACGACTTCCGGCTCAAAACCAAGTGCATCGCTTGCAAGAAGCGTACCCGTGCGTCCAAATCCAGTCTGAACTTCATCTGCCATGACGATTGCGCCTGCTTTTCTGGCTTCGTTTGCTGCAGCTTTTGCCCATTCTGCATCGACGATGTTGACGCCGCCTTCTCCCTGAACGCATTCAATTAAAAGGGCTGCCGTCGTGTCGTCAAAAGCTGTTTTGATTGCCTCCCAGTCATTCGCCTTTATTGTCTTGAAGCAGTCAACATATGGAGCAAAGCAAGCTGGATGGAACTTGTCCTGGCCGGTTGCTGTCAGAGTTGCCAGGGTTCGTCCGTGGAAAGAAGATTCGAGAGTGTAAATTACGCGTCTTTTTTCGCCACCGTTAAGAAAACCATACTTTCTTGCGAGTTTGATTGCGGCTTCGTTTCCCTCGGCACCAGAGTTTCCGAAATATACGGCATCGAAACCTGTGTAACCGAGCAGTTCAGTAGCGTATTGGACTCCGATATCGCTCACAAAATAGTTGCAGACGTGAATCTGCTTTTTTGCCTGCCTTGAGATTGCCTTTACGAGCGGCTTGAAATTATGCCCGAGACAGTTGACTGCAATTCCTGCAAGAAAGTCGATGTATTTTTTTCCATTTGTGTCGTAGACAGTTGAGCCGTTTCCCTTAACCATTGTGACATCAAACGAACCGTAATTATTTACAACAATTTTTGAACCCATAGCGTGCTCCCAGCGTTATAATGATAAAAAAAGATAACATAAAAACATGCTTGGTTCAATCTTAGTGTAGGCGCAATGCATTCTGGAAGCGTGCATGATTTTTACTCAGCAAATAAATTTGTGCTCAAATATCTAAGACCTGTGTCAGGGAAAATTACGACAATGTTTTTGCCTGCAAACTCTTCCTGCCGGGCGATTTTTGTTGCTCCCCAAAGGGCAGCTCCGCTTGAGTTTCCCACAAGAACGCCGTCTGTTTTTGCGACTGTCCTTGCAGCCTCAAAAGCTCCGTCAGGCTCTGCCACAAATACTTTATCGTAAATTCCCTCTTTTACTTCACCTTCGTCCTTGAGGCTTGGAGGAACTTTGTCTACGCTGACTTCCGTAAAGTTATGGATTCCAGTGAGAATCTTGTCATCAGCAGGAGGCTCTACGGCAAAAATCTTTACGTTTTCATTCTGTTCATGGATGTAATCGCTGATTCCCCTGATTGTTCCCGCGGTTCCAACTGCAGCAACGACAGCGTCAAGGTCTCCATCCGTGTCTTCCCAGATTTCCTTTCCTGTTGTGTCGTGATGAGCTTTTGGATTTAGAGGATTTATCATCTGGTCAACAAAATAAATGTCATCGCCTGCAGCCTGTCGGTCGCGGATATGCTGTTTCAAAATGTTTGTCGCAGCCACGAAGTCATTGTTTGTAGCCTTGAGCGCATCCTGAAGTTCCGGTACTTCGCTGATTTTTGTTACTTTTGCGCCAAAAGCCTTCATTACCTGAAGTCGCTCACGGCTTACGCCATCCTGCAGGTAAATCTGAACCTTATAGCCTTTCATTGCGCCGAAAGCACTTACTGCGATTCCTGTGTTACCGCTTGTATATTCTATTAATGTTGTTTTTCCAGGCTTGATTTTTCCCTCACGCTCTGCGTCTTGAATGATGCGAAGAACGATGCGGTCTTTGATTGAGCCGATTGGGTTAAAGTATTCTACTTTTGCAAGAAGATGTGCTTTTAATCCAAGTTTTTTTTCATATCCGTGAAGGCGAACAAGGGGAGTGTGGCCTACAAGTTCGGTAAGTGAATCGTGAATTTTTTTAGACATTTTGTACCTCCAATATATCATCGCATTTTTCGAGGGCTGCTCTGTCATGGCTTACCAAAATTACTGTCTTGCCTTGAAGTGAGAGTTCCTTAAAAATGCGTACGATTTCTTTTGTTTGATTTTCGCTTACAGAGTCAGTCGGCTCATCCGCGATTATGATTTTTGGTTCGTTCATGAGTGCACGGGCGATTAAAACCCGCTGGTTCTCGCCTCCTGAAAGTACGGACGGATAGTTTTCCGAAAAATCAGAAAGGCCGAAATCTGAAAGAAGTTTTTTTCCGCGTGAGATGATTTCTTCTTTAGAAAGACTGAGTTTTTTTGAAAGCAGGGCAGGGAGAATCACGTTGTCCAAGACCGTCAGATTTTCAAGAAAACTCTGTTCCTGAGAGACGAAGCCGATGTTTTCATTTCGAAACTGACAGATTTCATCATCAGAAAACGAAAAAATTTCCCTGCCGTCAATCAAAATGCTTCCTGAATCAGTTTTTTGAAGGCCTGCAATCATTGAAACGAGCGTGCTTTTTCCGCTTCCAGATTCTCCCGTAACGCCGAGAAAAGTTCCGTCTTTTATGGAAAACGAAAAATCTGAAAGCACATTCCTTATGCCTCGTGGTGTCTTAAATGATTTTGAAACATTTCTTAACTCAATCATTTTTTCCTCTACTTTACGTCCCCGTAAACTTCAAGTTTTGACAGGCGGACGGCTCCGTGAAGAGCTGAAATCAGGCACGAAAGGGCCATCAGGACGAAAACTGCCGCTCCAAAAAGAAGAATCTCACCTGCACTGCACATTGCAAATGGAAGTGCGATTTTCTGTGAAATAACTGCGCTGAACGGGATGATTGCCAGTGCAGAAAGAAAAATTCCTGCAATTGAGCCAAAACTTCCCAAAAGACCAGCTTCAATAAATAAAATCCGTTTCAGCGATGCACGGTTTGCACCAAGCACGCGCAATATTGCAAACTCTTTTCGACGCTCGTTAATCGTAAGTGAAAAAACAAGAGTCAATGATGCAATCGTAATTACAAGAATCAAAATCGAAATGCCGTACAAAAACACAAGAATTCCTGAAAGTTTCTCAGAAAAACTTCTGATGAACTTTTCTCCGGCAATCACCTGAACCTCAGGAAGAGCGTTTCGTATGCGCAAGGCTACGGAATCAGTGGAGCTGTCTTTGGTTAAGCGCACTAAAACCGTGCTGACTTTGTTTTTTGTGTCTCCATCGGAAATGAATCCGAATCCTTTTGATTTTGCATCCTCGAAAATTGATTCAAGGCTTTTCATGTCGCAAAAAATCACATTGTCCATTCCTGTTCCGCTTTTAGAAAGTTTTCCAGAAATTTTGTGGTTCGAACCGAAAAATTTTACGCTGCCTTTCTCAACATTTACGTTAAAGCCTGCAAGTAAAAATTCTCCGGATGAAGATTGTATTTTTTCTCTGCCGGAGAGCCAGTTTTTTATTACGAAGTCACTTTCCTTCTCAAAACCGATAATCTGGATTGGAAAATCACAGCAGCTTTCAGAAAGGCTTGTAAGATAAAACTGCGCGCTCGCTTCTTTGACTCCTTGAACCGAGCGAACCGAATCAAGAACGGAACGATCCATGTAAAAATAATTCGGCTCGCCGGTAAGGAGAACGCTTTCTGCACCTTTCTCGTAGCCCTGAGGAACTACAAGCAAATCTGCCCCAACTCTTGAGCGCAGCCCTGCAATTCCTGCCTTAAGGCTTTGGGAAAGGACAAGAGAAGCGAACAGAACGGCGGAGGAAATGGCAACAAGGAGGGCTGTCAGGGCTGTTCTGTAGGCTTTTCTTGAAAGGTTTGAAATTGCAAGCGACTTTTCGGTTGTCAGGCGAAAAATCAGCTTTTTTTCCATAAGATTACCGCTTGGATTGCAGAAATCACGAAAATCAGAATTCCGAAAGCAAATACAGTTGGTGCTGTTACTGTGTGGCAGTGCATTTTTGGCATTGCGCAAACTTTTGCAAATGTGTATGGAGCTATGGCTGTCAGTAATCCAAGCACTGCAACTACAATTGAAATGATGCTGTTCAATTTCTTCATTTTTTACTTCCTCTTAAAGCGAAAATCCTGTGCGGACTCCGTTAATTTCCTTGAATGTTTTTGTTTCTTTATCGTAAGAATATCCGTCCGGTACTCCAAAAAGCTCGATGTATCCCTGGGCGATGAACTTTTCGATGTCTGTAGATTTCTTTAGGATTCCTGCTACCTGAAGCTGTCGAGCTGCTGAGTCGAATGTCTTTTTTCCGAGTGAGCGGCTTGGAATGAAGTTCAGCTCTTCAAGGAGGGCTGCATTAAAGTCCAGGTCACCTGCAACAAGGTCGTTTTCAATCTGGAGTTTTGCAACTTCTCTTGGCTCTGCCTCAACATATGCGCTGGCTTTCTGCAAGGCGCGTGTTACGGCTGCTGCACCCTCAGGATTTTCCCTCAAGAGTTTGTGAGTTACAAACTGCTGGCAGCAATATTCATTTACGAATTTCTCATCTGTTCCTGTGTCG
>JAEEGL011488628.1_pt1 | contig 16109 bp, 15 predicted proteins | sample 9134231 | NCBI WGS metagenome assembly JAEEGL01 (sample SAMN16246548, study PRJNA631951) | gut metagenome | biome: gut microbiome; feature: rumen; material: fiber-attached | host: Bos | place: Iran: Karaj | collected 2018-10
AACAATGTGATCCTGTCACAGACAGAGAGACTGACGATGAACAATCGTCCGGCACAGCCCAAATACGCCAGGAACAAGAACACGCTGGTTGTCGGCGGATCCGGGGATGGTGGTATTATAGTGTCAAGTCAAGCAAAGACCGCATAAATCAAAGGTTTTTGGCTGATTTAGTCCTACAAGAAAATGCCTTAGGCGAGGTATTTACAGGTGGGACGGCGCCGTTTGCAACTGAAAATATGAACCTCTTGCACTAATATAACACGAGGGGTGACAGAGCCTTAAAGGCAAAACGCACGGGCGTATTATGTCCGTGTGACAACAGAACATGGAGTTAAGGTAGGACTTAATCGGTGACTGGGTAGAGCTGATGATGTCCTATTTTTTTTATGCCTTCCCGGATGCCGGTTGAGTGCCCGCCGGAGTCGATCAGAGTAAAGGAGAGAAAATCTATGGCAAAGGCAAGGAAAGAATACAGGGAGCTGACGGTGAGCGAGGCTACGAATTACGGAAGGAAGACTGCTCCGATGCTGCGCATCCAGGGATTGTGGTTTCAGGAGCTAGGCTTCAATATCGGGGATCCGGTGTTGGTTAAGTGCGAGGATGGAAAGCTTGTGATCATGCGAGACACCACAAGGGCGGAGCTGAAGGAAGCGGAAAAGGCGTTCATGGAAGAAGAGACAAGGAAACTGCATGAGCGGTTCCTGAAGGAAAAGAAAGAGCTTCACGCAAGGTTTGTGGCCGAGAGACAGTGCAGTTACGGAATGATTGCGGAAAGCGGATTGGAGGCGGTGAATGTTTAACAGCGATGATCTGAAATGCCTTGATCCGGCATACTTCTCCATCATCGCCGTGGATGACTACGATGTGACCATAATGTCCCGGAACACGGGGCATTACTGGTACATCCATAACTGTGAGTGGCCGGATGCGGGTTCCGTGGTTGTCTTTCATAAGCACCGGTACCAGCATCCCTACCACCAGCATAACAGGGCAAACACGCTGAGACAGGCGGTAAGAAGTATCAAGCGGCATGATCGGTGGCAGATGAACGGAAGGAAATGGTGATGCGAGGCGGACTTGTAGGCTGACGGCTTATGAGTCCGTTATTTTGGACATAGCAGCGGATATAATAGAAAATGGAAGGAAATTGAAGCAGATAAATTACAGCAAACAACAAGAAACGATAGCAAACGTGTTGCAAACAACATTTTACTGTGATATACTGTTTGATGGATTATATTGTTTTGATGATTCGACCGGAGGGCTATGATGGCGAATGTTAGCAATAATGATAAATGGATAAATATTGATGAAGCCGCAGAATATCTAGGAGTAAAGCCAGGAACAATACGCGACTGGATTAGAAAAGAAAAAGGGATACCTGCTCATAAAATAGGAAAACAGTGGAAATTCAAGTGTTCTGAACTGGATGAGTGGGTTAAGAGCGGCGAGAGCGCAATATAAATAACTAAGGCGGTAAAAATATGCATAAGAGTAAGAAAACATATGATCTTACATATATAGAGGAACAGTTGGAGTCTGCTTTCTCTAAAATAAAGATTGTCGATAAATCAATAGATAAAGGTAAGGTTAAGAAACAGCTTCTTGATTATTACCAAAAGAAATACTGTGATCTTCAAGATGAAGCATTTCAGTATGATTTTATCGACCTTTTTTGTGGTGCAGGTGGTTTGTCTGTCGGAATGGAGCATGAAGGATTTAAGCCGATAATTGCGGTAGACAAAGATGAAGCGGCGTTAAAAACATATAGATTTAACAGACCGTGGATGGATGAGGATATGCTGATCCACGAAGATATAAGAAACCTGATTAAAGAGAAGGTGTTTCCGCACGTACCGGTAATAGTGGGTGGACCGCCGTGTCAGGGATTTAGCGTCGTAAATCAGCATCAAAAGGAAAATGACGAGCGTAATGAACTGTATAAGTTTTATGTTCATGCCGTCAGTCAGTCAAAACCTGATATTTTCTTGATGGAAAATGTCGAGGGGATCTTGAAAATATATGAAAAAATAAAGAGTGACTTCGCTAAAATAGGATATTCTGCGTGTGAGCCTTTACTGCTTTCCCCTAAGGAGTTTGGTTTCCCTCAAAGCAGAAGAAGAGCTTTCATTCTTGGAGTGGCAGATAAATACAGGGATATGCAGCAGGAATTATATGATGTATTTAAGGATTCCATCGTGTCTGAAATGATTGGTATTCGCTATACGTTGTGGGATGCTATTTCAGATTTGCCAGCTGTAGAAGCAAAGACCTTGAAAAATGCAACTTATTCCGAAAGTGAGAAGTGGGGATATACTTTTGCCGGGATGCATAAAGATTCTTCGGAATATGTGCAGCTGATTAATCGCGGATTAGATAAGAAATTACCACTACTTAATCATAGATCAAAATATAACAACGAAAGGGATATCCAGATTTATGAGACACTGAAACCCGGAGAAAAATCCGATGCCGAAAGCATACAGGAAATAAATCCTTATAAGAACCGATCTGAGATATTCCGTGATAAGTTCGATAAACTGGTAGCGGATGAACCATGCAAAGCGATAACGGCTCATATGTACTATGACTGCAATATGTATATTCATCCATATCAAGCGAGGGGATTGACTCCGAGAGAAGCTGCAAGGGTGCAAGGCTTTCCAGATGATTACCTGTTCCTTGGATCACCGAATGAGTGGTACAGACAAATCGGAAATGCTGTAAGCCCACTAATGGCAAGAGTTTTGGCTGAGGCATTGAAGAAAGTATTAAAAAGGATTGGCATATGAAGGAATTAATACGATATTTTGACTGCTTCGCTGGAATAGGCGGATTCCATTGCGGTGTACAGCAGATAAAGAATGATCATTATGAGTTTTCTCATGTCGCATATTGTGAAATAGAGGATAATGCGAGAAAACTATATTCCGAGGCTTGCGTCAATGGGGATGTTCAAGTGATCAAGGATGTAAAAGATATAAAGACCAAAAGAAATCCGAATGGTATTGAAGTGGAACCATTTGATATATTATTTGCCGGTTTTCCATGCCAGTCTTTTTCTAATGTAGGATATAGGAGAGGTCTTGATGATCCAAGAGGTCAGCTCTTTTTCTACATCTTAGATATGTTGGATTATTATAAGCCGAAATACTTTGTCTTGGAGAATGTTCAGAAGATTCACACCATAAAAGGCGGTGGACTCTTGGATGAAATGAAAAATGCGCTAAGAGAAATAGATGGTGGATATGTGCTTCATACTTGGGATTTAATGGCATCAGACTATGGATTGCCACAAAAGAGAAACAGAATTTTCTTCTGCGGTATAAGAAAAGATTTAACGGATGGTAAGGATATTGGCGTTCCTCCGACTATTGATCTGAAAAAAGCTAAATATCCTACTACATGGCATTTACTGGAAAAGGGTGAAGTGGATCAAAAGCATTACATCCCATCCGGATCCCGAAAGACTATTTTGACGAAACCGTCAAATTGGCAGGGGGATGTTAATATTGACAATGTAATAGCGCGACCATTGACTGCAACAATGTCAAAGTGGCATAGAGCAAATCAGGATAATTATTTTAGCGAAAGCTATATAAAAGGGAACGATCCATATATCAGACCTTCGGTTGATCTTGAAAATGAACCAATAAGGCGTATCACTCCATTGGAAGGATTTAGGCTGCAAGGGTTCCCTGATAAATATGCAAAACTGGCTGAAAAGCTGAAGATATCTTATTCGGCACAATATAAACTGATTGGTAACGCTTTGCCAGTGGATCTTGCTCATGCGGTGATAGAACATTTTTTGAATAGTTATTTGATCTCAGACAAGGAGGAAAACGGAAATGCCTAATATTTCTGATACGGATGGATTTGGAAAATATCTTAGTGTGCTGAAAGAAAATCTTCAGTATGTTGAGGGTGATACGTTTTCGTGGGATGATACCTTAGCGCTCCTTATCATCAAACTTAGGAATACTGATAGTTTGAATAAAGCAAGGAACGAGAGCAATGCCACACAGATACAATTGACCAGTGAGAGGGATGCGAGCGAAGGAAAACGAAAGACTGAGGATTTCTTTCCTACACTTACGCTCAATACAACATTCAAAAGTTGGAGACTGTCTGTTCCAGCGCGTATGTCATCGTTGAACATTGCAGCGCTTAAAGATGAAGCCGTAGGCGAGAGTGGGAAATGGATATCTGATACTATTCAGATTCGTAGGAGATTGCTTAATGCAGATTCTTCCGGAGGTGGAAATCCTGCTATCCATATTTGCTATGGGAATGATTTGATGCCTCTGAGAGAAGTTCTGCAGGTTGATGACTATCTCGTTATCGTAAAAAGAAAGAACGAATCGGTTTATGAAGCTTTTGGGGTTAGGGGAAATGTTGATTTAGGAAATGGTAAGCAGATGTATATTTCTGATAAGGCTTCCCAAGATAGCACAACGTTTTCTTTGAAGGATATAACGCCTTCAGATACTGAAGCGGCTGATGAAACAAAAACTTTATGTTTTAAAACAGGATGTAAAAGTAAGTTCTCCCGCAATCGCATTATTTTTGGAGCGCCGGGTACCGGCAAGAGCTATACGGTAAATAGTGATCGGAAAGAATTGCTTGGTGAAGAAAATGATCTTGACTATGAGCGCGTCACATTCCATCCTGATTACTCGTATGCTAATTTTGTCGGAACCTATAAACCTGTCATGGTAGCAGGAGAAAAAACTCACTCATCGGATAAAGAAACGGATTATGTAATAACGGTATTAAATGACAAGGGGAAGTCTGCTCAGGAAAAGTACGACATCCTTTTTGAAAGGTTTAAGGATGATAATCTGACGCGGTTGCCGGTATTGCTTGGTCTGTATACAGATGAATTGTTTAAGACACGAAAGCAGGATGGAAGTGATGCTGTTGGTGATAATAGTGTTGAAAGGAATCATGGAAGAGCTATAAGAAAATATGTGAATCTAATCACAGGGCAAAAGCAGGTTAGCGACATCGCATATGAATATGTTCCTGGACCGTTCATGAGAGTGTATGTGAATGCTCTTAAGAGTGCAATGGCTGGGGATCAAAGACCTCATCTGCTGATCATTGAAGAGATAAACCGTGCAAATGTAGCGGCGGTGTTTGGTGATATATTTCAGTTGCTTGACCGTGATGAAGATGGGGTTAGTGAGTATCCGATACAGGCGACTGAAGATATCAAGAAATATTTGGCTAGGGAGCTTGGCGGAAAACCGGAAGATTATGCAAGGATCCGCATCCCGGATAATATGTTTATCTGGGCAACTATGAACAGTGCCGATCAGGGAGTATTCCCTATGGATACAGCGTTTAAAAGGAGGTGGGATTTTACTTATCTCGGCATTGATGATAGTGATAAGGATATCAGAGGCAAGTATGTAACCATAGGCTCTAAAGAAAAACAGCGTATAGAGTGGAATGAGCTTCGCAAGGCAATAAATGAGTTCCTTGCGGAAAACAAGATAAATGAAGATAAGCAGCTGGGACCGTATTTCATTGCGAGAAATATTGTTGTTCCAGCTGATGGTGGAACTGAGATCGATAGTGATAGATTCTGCGATGTTTTTAAGCATAAGGTTATCATGTATCTTTTTGATGATGCTGCAAAGCAGAAGCGGCCTACTCTTTTTGAAGGAAGTGCCAAAGGACAGACACGATATTCAAAGATATGTGAAGCGTTTGATGAGCAGGGAATAGGAATATTTAATCTTGCCATCCAGAGCCGTGTTAAAATCCAGGATCTTATGTATAACGAACAGGAACTGGATGAAAACGGAATGCTTAAGAGCTGGGGAGAATCCGGAGAGTAGGAGGTCTTAATGTATGATCTCAAAATTTCTTAGAGAACAGAAAAGATATACACAAAAAGATCTGTGCAATAAGTTTGAGTGCTCTGAAGAAAAGGTTGTTCCGATAATTCGGAAGCTTAAAGAATTTGGGGTTTTAAAGGCTGTAAAGGCGACTGATCCGCAGCGGGATATGTCTGATCTCATCGACGAAGATATAGAGGTCGCAGATGTTGAGGTCGGGGAGAACGAATACCTTTATGTCTTTACGTTCGTTGGTGTCATAGTTGTAGCTGGGAGAGCGTTGAAATGTTATCCAAAATATCTGCTAAATACTAAAGAACCGAAGGATGAACTGAGACAGGTCATAAAAGTAATTGAGAAGTATAATGCTAAAGAACAGATCATCCGTATGTTTAACGACAGTAGTGAGAGCAGTTCGTTTAATCTGTTGGCGGTATTGTTGTTTCTGATACAGGATTATTATGAAAATGGCGTTTATAACAATACGCAAGATATCATTGAAAGTAATGGTTCGGGAGAAATACTCTGGGATAAGACAATCAATGAAACTTTCAGCTTATTAGCAAATAGGCGACCTTATTATGTTGATCTACAAACAAAAAGAAGAATCACAGATGACTATGATTATTTCAAACGACTTCATGAATGCATATTGACGAAGGCATCTAAAGAGCTGAGGGATGCTGATCTACTGGATTTGTTTGAGATTACGGAAATAGATCTTACAGATGAGGAACTAGACGTATTTGGAGATAAGGAATATATCCTTTATCGGATAGAGAAAGAACTGAGCGTACAGTTTAATACAAGAAAACAGCTTGTGCTGAAGACAATATATGCATACATCGATCATAGTGGAAATCTGTATGACACGGATTGTCTTTCTATGTTTGGTACTAATAGTTTCAATCTGGTATGGGAGAGCGTTTGTTCTGATATTATGGACAATCAGCTTGATAAGCAGCTGGGAACACTTGACCTGCCGATCCCGTTAAAAAAGGAATATGATCGGAACATGAAGCTGATTGATCTCATAGAAAAACCAATGTGGACAGCAACTGGTAAAACAGCAAAGGACACATTGATTCCAGATTTGATAACAATAACGGAGAAACAGTTTATAATCTTTGATGCGAAATATTATAATGCGAAGCTTGAAGATGGAATGCCACCAAAGGGGCAACCGGGAATCGAGTCTGTAACAAAGCAATACTTATATCAGTTGGCATATCAAAAGTTTATAACTGATCATGGATTTGCTGATGTGAAGAATTGTTTTTTGATGCCAACAGAGAAGAAAAAAGTGGAACTAAAGGGTGAAACATCAATGGAGATGCTGTCAAGATTGGGACTTCAGAACATCAAAGTTCGATTCGTTCCTGCAACAATGGCGTATGAGCATTATTTATCAGGCCATAAGATGGATATAAACATACTTGAATTATAGGACATAGGAGGCGGACGGTATTATTCCAACGAATAAATAAATATAGTTCCGGCAGAAATCTATTGAAATGACTGATAATGCAGAAGGAGGTGGGATCCGGCATGAAAAAATATAAAGACTTTAAGGAATATATGGAGGATCACTACCTCGATGAGATCATGGATGCTATCAGCCCTGTTGTTATCAGGCATAAGGATAGTTTTGAAGATGAGGATTTCTATGAAATAAAGTGGGTTGAACTGTCGGATGCATCCGTTTGTGGTGTCACATTCAAGGATCTTGGAAACGACTGGCTTGAAATACGGACTTCTGTTGATGCCACTGTGGAAATCAGCGGCAGGACGCGTTATGGTCATGATTCCGATTCTGTTACTCGGACATATAATGTTTTCTTCAAGGCAATATTGAAAGACGGGCTGCACAGTGTATCCGTGACCGGGGCTGAAGAATATAACAAGGCAGTTTATGAAAAGGATAAAAGCCTTAGTCAGAGCCTTGTGCCATATATGTATGAAGAGGATGTGGACAGGCACGCTGAAGACTTTCTGCGTAGAAATTTTGAGAAAGCATTGCTCCAACCAATGCCGTTGCCAGTTGAAGAAATCGCAAAGAGTATGGGCATGGAAATATATTATGCCCCACTTGGAGATAAGATCTTTGGAAAAACGTATTTTGGAAAAGAAACTGTCACCGTCTACGATTCAATCATCGGTAATAATGAACATGAGATCACTACCAGACCGGGTACAATGCTGATAAATCCGAATGTGTACTTTATGTATAACATCGGTACGGCAAATAATACGATCATTCATGAGTGCGTACATTGGGACAGGCATAGTAGGGCATTTGAACTTCAAAGACTTTTGGACGGCGACAGTAGCCATATTTCATGCGAGATAGTTGAGACATATGATGGAATACCTGAAGACTCTCCCGCACTCAAATGGATGGAGTGGCAGGCCAATCAGCTTGCTCCGAGGATTCTGATGCCTGCGAAAATGGCAGTTAGAGTTTACAACGATTTCTTGGTGGCAGCTCATCAGTCTAATCAAAATAGGCGCTATGCGGAAAATGTCCAGGAAGCTGTAGGACAGACGGCTTCGTTTTTTGGCGTTTCTCTTATAGCGGCAAAACTCCGGCTGATGGAACTTGGCTGTGAAGAGGTGCTTGGGGCTTTTGTTTATTGCGACGGTGAATTGATGCCGCCATTTGCATTTCATAAGAAGAAGATCGACAGGAATCAGAGCTTTGTTGTTGATGAGCAGAATCTGACCATACAGCTGATTATGCATCCCACGATCGGACAACTGTTTGCGGATAAGGTGCTTGTATATGCGAACCATATGCTCTGCCTCAACGATCCTAAATATGTTCACCAGACAGAAGCAGGAAGTTATGAACTGACGGAATACGGATTGGAGCATGTTGACGAATGCTGCTTTGTATTTAACCGCAAATTCAGTGCGAGTGATAAGTATTCCGATACGTTTTACAGGCGTTGTTTTCTTTGCCGTGAGATGGATGCTGATGATTATGTTCCGGCAGAATATGATCCCGAACATGAGATTAATCAGTCCAAAACGGAAATGCAGGCTGAAATCGATAAGATCATGGCAAGAGTTAATGCTGAAGCTGATGATATGAAGGAAAAAATGCTGGGAGGCTTTGGCGGTGGTCTTAAGTATTACATGGATCATTATAATGTAACTCTTGAAGAGCTGCAGGATCGATGCGGAGTAAGTACAGTTACCATAAGCGGGTATCGCAATGGTACGGATACTTCTTTGGAGAAAGGTACAGTACTTGCCTTGTGCAAGGGGATGTACATGACACCGGCACATGCTGAACATCTTCTGGATCTTGCCGGGTTTAAGCTGACAAATCCAACGCCATCTAATATATTTGTCCGGATCCTTATTACAGACCACATGGATGATACATGGAAACAATGGGTTGAGAAACTAATCATGGCAAACATTGCAAAAGACTGGATTCCAAGCCGTAATAATATCGTCAAAGAGGTTCGGGAAGAAAAAAATTAAATATTTTTATCCAAAATCATTAAGTCGGACTTAATGTAGGAAAGCATATATCTACAGGGTTTTCAAAGTTATCTGAATTACAGATGACGGCGAAAGCCCTTTTTTTGTGCCTTTTTACATTAAGTCCGGCTTAATGTTGCTATTTCTGGAAGGGATTTATTATGTCCATATCGACTACGAATTGACCGGAAGAATACTGACAAAACACGCTTAGAAAGACAGAAGGGGTGCAAATATCCCAAGAAATATAGGAGGGGAATCGGAAAATGCCGATTTTGGTTACCTAGACATATAGAAAGGTTGGATGCGGATCAGAGTCCATATCAGCGGATATGGGCTGTGATGGGGATCCAACGGGATGTCCAAATAACAAATTCATATCAGGCCACATGTGCGCAGTGAGGCAGGATACGACATACCACGGAAAGCAGTCGCGATAAAGGCGGCTGCCGGAAGTGGGTGTAAGTACCCTTGTTTTCTTGCGCTCATTTTACGGCTATCACAGGGGTACTTCGGTCAGAAGTCCATACCGGGTATCCTGCTCTCTCTGCCTCCAGGCCGGAAACGGAGGCAATTATGAGAGTCAAAAAAACATGGTCAGATCAGAGAGGCACGTACAGGTATCCGGTAGAGGTTCCAGACGGGCGTGGAGGTTACAGGACAACCTATAACGAGATCAAGCCCGGTGATGACGGCACAACGGAAGTGATGATCCAGTCACTTCACAGGATGGATGACAACTGGGTGAACTGCAATATCCGTAATGGTCATCCAAAACTCACACCTGAGCAGAAGACTCATAAAAAGGCGTGGGAAGAAGAGCATCCCGGAGAGAAGTATCCGATGGGTTGGAACTATTCTCTCGATTATGAGATCGGAGAATGTGAGGACGGGGATGTGAGCAAGAGCAGCGTGCTTGCCGGTGTCAGCTACGATCCTTTTGAAGAGATGGAAGTATCGGATGAGGTAATGAAGCTCAGGGAGATCGTTGCTACAAAGATGACAGACAGGCAGAGGCAGGCCTATCAGCTGATCGGTCTTGAGGAATACACAATCACTGATGCGGCAAAGATCATGGGCGTGAGTATCAAGGTAGCAAAGGTTCATTATGACAAGGCTATCGACTGCATCAGGAAGAATTTCTAAAAAAGTTTTCGGGGAGGGTAAAAATCCTCCCCTTTTCGTTGCCTGTGACATGTAAGGAAGACGAATTCCTACAGAAAGAGAGGTAAGCAGCTATGGCAATTAAACACAAGATTGTCATCAACGTCTCGGATCCCAACGGACGCAAGGCGAATGTGCTCAGGGGTGCTGACGTGAAGCTCCCGACAAGACTGTTGAAGTTTTTGTTCGGAGATTTCACAACAGTGTACTTACTATCGCCGGGGCAGACTGTTGAGAGTGTGGACATCAGGGAAATCAAGGAAGGAGGAGCCAAAACATGTCAAAGATGAGCGAACTGAGTATGGTGCTTCAGGAACTGAAGGAGTGCGGCGAAAAGATGGTTTCCATTTCAGAGGAACTGGCAGAGATCTTCTCAACATCCGATGCAAAGGAGCCGGAAAAGAAGAAGGCATCCGCAAAGAAGAAAGAAACTGAGGCGAAGACGGAATCATCCGAACCGGAAGAGAAGCCTGCAAAGGAATATACCTTCACGGAAGTAAGGACATTCCTAGCTGACAAGTCCAGAGCCGGTCATACCGCTGAGGTAAAGAAGATTCTTGCGACGCACGGTGCGGATAAACTGTCCGATTTGGACAAGGCAGAATATGCGGCCGTAATGGCTGAGGCGGAGGTGCTTGAATAATGGGAATGCACGCACTGTTATCGGCATCATCGAGCCACAGATGGCTTGAATGCCCGCCTTCCGCAAAGCTTTGTTCCGAACAGGAAGACAGAGCGAGTCCTTATGCACAACAGGGTACCGACTGTCATGAGCTCTGCGCCTACCTTGTAGAGAAATCTCTTGGAAGGGATGTAAAGGATCCCACGGAAAACCTTGACTACTACGATCAGGAAATGCAGGACTGCGCTGAAAGCTACTGCTCATATGTAAATGAACAGATAGAAGAAGCGAAAAAGCACTGTCCGGATCCACAGATACTGATCGAACAGAGGCTGGATTTTTCCAGATGGGTGAAAAATGGTTTTGGCACTGGCGATGCTGTGATCGTAGCGGATGAGGTGCTTCAGATCATAGATTACAAGCATGGTCTGGGAGTGCTGGTTTCGGCAGAGAAGAATCCGCAGATGATGTGTTACGCACTTGGAGCGTTGGAACTGTTCGATGGTCTGTATGACATAAAAGAAATCAGCATGACCATATTCCAGCCGAGGCGCGAGAATGTCAGCACATTTACCATGACAAAGGAAGACCTGCTTGCATGGGCGGATGAAGTCCTTAAGCCTACAGCCGAACTGGCATATGAGGGCAAGGGTGAGTTCAGAGCCGGGGAACATTGTCAGTTCTGTAAGGTCAAGGCTACTTGCCGTAAAAGGGCTGAATACAACCTGGAGCTTGCAAGGTATGATTTCGAGATGCCTGCCACTCTGGAAGATACCGAGATTGCGGCAATACTTCCGAGAGTCGATGACCTTGTAGCGTGGGCTACAGACCTTAAGGAATACGCGCTGCAGCAGGCGTTGTCCGGAACGCACTATGACGGGTTCAAGGTCGTGGAAGGAAGGGCAAACAGGAAGTACAGCGATGAGGCAGCAGTCGCTGAAGCGGCCAAGGATGCAGGATACGATCCTTATGAGAAGAAGCTGCTCGGTATCACGGCAATGACAGCCCTTATGGGCAAGAAAAAGTTTGAAGAAGTACTTGGATCTTTTATCACAAAGCCTCAGGGCAAACCGGCGCTTGTGCCGGAATCTGATAAGAGACCCGCAATCAACACAGCATATGAAGATTTTAGTGAAAATTAAGGAGGAAAATCACTATGGCTAAGTTCAATAACCCTACAAAGGTAATCACCGGAGTAAACACCAGATGGAGCTATGTCAACGCATGGGAGCCTAAGAGCATCAACGGCGGTGCTCCCAAATATTCGGTGTCACTGATCATCCCGAAGTCTGACACAAAGACCATCGAGAAGATCCAGAAGGCAATCCAGGCGGCATATGAGGAAGGCCAGGGCAAGCTTAAGGGAAACGGAAAGTCCGTACCGGCGCTTTCCGTACTGAAGACTCCCCTTCGTGACGGCGATGCTGAGAGACCGGACGATGAGGCATATGCGGATTCCTATTTCATCAATGCCAACAGCAGTACGGCTCCCCAGATCGTGGATGCAGACTGTCAGCGCATCATTGACCGTTCCGAGGTTTATTCGGGGGTATACGGAAGGGCGAGCATCAATTTCTATGCTTTCAACAGCAACGGAAACAAGGGCATTGCCTGCGGTCTGAATAATCTTCAGAAGATCAAGGACGGAGAGCCTCTTGGCAGCAAGTCCAGTGCGGAAGATGATTTCTCTACTGAGGATGATGAGGATTTCCTGTCATAACGGATCAGGACAATATGTGTAAAAGGGCGGCGGTGAAAGCCGCTGCCTGGAAAGGACAATAATATGATTGAGACTATTGCAAATATCGAGATGTGCATCCTGCTTGCCATTTTCTGTATCCTGGGCATTACATCGTTTGTGCTGATGATCATGTCGAAGGTGCGTGAGATGCGCAAGGATAAGGAAGAAAAAGGTACGTGGGCTGATTTCTTCAAGCTTAGGAATGAGTTTGATGATCTTAAGAGAGAAGTAAAGATGCTTCAGGACAAATAATGTATGAGAATGCGGGCATCGGTCTGTGAGGCCGGTGCCTGTTTTCGAATCGGAGGTTTTATGGATACGATCAGTATTGATATCGAAACATATTCCGGTAATGACCTGAATAAATGCGGTGTGTACAAGTATGTGCAGCATCCGGATTTTGACATCCTGCTTTTCGGGTATGCTATGGACGGCGGTGAGGTTCATGTTATAGATCTTGCATCCGGAGAGAAGATACCGGATGAGATACTTGCGGCATTATCGGATGAAAATATTACGAAGTGGGCTTTCAACAGTAATTTCGAGAGGATATGTCTGTCGGAATGGCTGAGAAGAAATCATCCGGAGCATTTCTGCTCTTACAGTGTTAAGGGGGATACTGTGGGAGAGTATCTGGATCCGAGGGGATGGAAATGTTCAATGGTATGGTCGGCGTACATGGGACTGCCGTTATCACTTGGCGGCGTGGGAGCCGTACTTGGTCTGGAAGAGCAGAAACTGAAGGAAGGCAAGGATCTGATCCGGTATTTCTGTGTGTCGTGCAAGGCGACGAAGAGCAACGGCGGCAGGACAAGGAACCTTCCTGAACATGATCCGGAGAAGTGGGAACTGTTCAAGTTTTATAACCAGAGGGATGTGGAAGTGGAGCAGTCGATACAGAAAAAACTGCATAATTTCACGGTGCCTGATTTTGTATGGGAAGAGTTCTGGCTTGATCAGGAGATCAACGACAGGGGCATACAGCTTGACCTGACGCTTGTGGAGAAAGCTATCGCCCTAGATGAGATTTCAAAGGATAAGCTGTCGGACGCAATGAAAGATATAACAGAACTGGATAATCCGAACAGCGTTACTCAGATGAAGCAGTGGTTGTCCGATCAGGGCGTTAAGGCTGAATCCCTTGGAAAGAAGGATGTAGCAAAGATGATCGCGGATGATGATATTGACGAAGCTGTTACCGAGGCTCTTAAGCTCAGGCAGCAGCTGGCAAAATCATCTGTGAAAAAATATCAGGCTATGCAGACGGCGGTATGCGCTGACGGAAGGGCAAGAGGAATGTTCCAGTTTTACGGAGCCAATAGGTCAGGAAGATGGGCGGGGCGTATCATACAGCTGCAGAACCTTCCGCAGAACCACATGGATGATCTGGAACAGGCACGGGGGCTTGTACGGAATGGTGATTATGAGGCGTTATCGTTGTTATATGATTCCGTGCCAAATGTCCTTTCGGAACTTATCAGGACTGCATTTGTCGCAAGGGAAAGAAACAAATTCTGTGTGGCAGATTTCTCAGCAATAGAGGCGAGAGTTTTGTCATGGCTTGCCGGGGAGAAGTGGCGTACAGAGGTTTTTGCAAACAACGGGGATATCTATTGTGCATCAGCATCCGCAATGTTCGGGGTTCCAGTTGAAAAGCATGGTCAGAATGCTCATCTTAGGCAGAAGGGCAAGATTGCAGAGCTGGCTCTGGGTTACGGTGGTTCTGTCGGCGCTTTGAAGTCGATGGGTGCTATCGAGATGGGGCTGACAGAGGAAGAACTTCAGCCGCTTGTGGATTCATGGAGAGCCGCAAATCCGAATATCGTAAGGTTCTGGTGGGATGTTGACCGGGCGGTGAAGAAGGCTGTGAAACAACATGAACCGTCAACGCTACAAGGAATCAAGTTCGAGTGCCGGAGTGGGATGCTGTTTATAACGCTTCCATCCAGCAGAAGGCTTTCATATGTGAAACCGAGGATGGGTACTAACCGTTTTGATGGGGAGTCGGTTACCTATGAAGGAGTTGGCGGTACGAAGAAATGGGAACGTATCGAGAGCTACGGTCCGAAATTCGTGGAGAATATCGTGCAGGCGATATCGAGGGATATCCTCTGCTATGCCATGAGGACATTATCTCATTGCCTGATATGTGCTCATGTGCATGATGAACTGATCATAGAGTGCCGGGAGAATGTTTCACTTGCGGCGATATGCGAGCAGATGGGGAGAACGCCGCCGTGGGCTGAAGGTTTGGTTCTTAGGGCTGATGGATACGAAACATCGTTTTACAAGAAAGATTAGGCTCTCCGAAACATATTGCTCTTGACATAGGTGCTATGCCCGTGCTAATATCATAGCGAAAGGGGGATAGCACCTATCCCCGAACAGATTGAATTATAAAAGGCTGGAGGTGATTCTATGGGTGAACTTATCGCCTATGGTAGTAAAGTTACAAGCGTTTTCCAGTTAATTGGAACATTGGAAAATGACATTACAAAAAGTATTGCGTGGGCTTTTTGCCAGTGCCCTTACTTTTCCAAATATGTTTTTGACGAGATGTTTGGAATAGACTGTGATCCGGAAAAAATCCAAATTGCATATCAACAGTGGGAAACTGACAAAGGAATAACAGATCTTGAGATAACAGATGGTGAATTGTTTTATGCAATCATTGAGGCGAAAAGAGGATGGATATTGCCTGGGGCGGATCAGCTTACTTTGTATTCCGAAAGAAAGAATTTGCGTGAGAGCCGTGCAAAACATAAGGCTATAGTATCTATGTCTGAGTGTAGTCCTGAATACGCAGATTCATACCTCCCCTTTAAGATTGTTAATGATATACCCATAAAACATCTTTCGTGGAAGAGGCTTTATGAGATAGCTTCTATAACCGTTGGACAATCAAATAATGCTCAGAAGCAGTTGTTAAGAGAACTTATGGAATATTTTAGGAGGATAATGACAATGCAGCAAATTACTTCTAATTGGGTTTATGTGGTATCTCTGTCATATGAAAAAGCAGAGGGAAGTGATCTTTCATATGTTGATATAGTTGAAAAGAAGGGAATGTATTATCATCCGTTTGGGGTAAGAGGGTGGCCTAAAGAAGCTCCAAATTATGTGGCATTTAGATATGGAGGACAGTTGCAGTCAATTCATCATATTGAGAATTATACGGTTACAAGAAAGATGCATGAGGTAATTCCTGAATTGCCAGATGAAGAATGGGATACGGATCATT
>JAEEGL011713862.1_pt1 | contig 16109 bp, 1 predicted proteins | sample 9134231 | NCBI WGS metagenome assembly JAEEGL01 (sample SAMN16246548, study PRJNA631951) | gut metagenome | biome: gut microbiome; feature: rumen; material: fiber-attached | host: Bos | place: Iran: Karaj | collected 2018-10
AATGTGGAAATTATTGGTATTGGAATTGGAGTATATCCTTATGGAATAAAATATTTATTTCCTTATATTGTTTATTCTCCAAACCCTTTAAATGTTATGTTTGGATGTTCTGAAGTGCCTTTAAATATCTTTGGTTTAATTTAAAATATTTTTTAAATTATTTAAAATTAATATATTTATTTTATTTCTTTTAATTTATTTTTAAAAAAAAATTAAAAAAAAGAAATATAGTTAGTTAAAATAAAAATTTTTAATTTTATTTAATGAAAGATACAATAAATGAAATAATATCTGAAAATAATAAATTCAATTTTGAAGATGAATTCAAAATTGAAAAATTTAAAAAAATAGCTAAAAAATATAATTACATTTGGGATGGTTTAGAAAATCAATTATGTTTATTTAAAAAGTATTTAGAAAGAGGAATTAATATTTTAATTGAAGGTCCAACAGGGACATCAAAATCATTTACATCAGAAGTAATTAGCGAATATCTCGATTATGAATTAATTTCAATGAATTTAAGTTCAGATACAAAAATAGGAGATTTGATGGGAAAATTAATAGGAAATTCAGAAGAATTTTCAGGAATTTCCTTTAAAGAAGGACCTTTTCTGGAAGCTTTTACTAAGGGAAAATGTTTAAAAATTGATGAAATAAATTTAGCTTCAGAAAATGTATTACAATGTATTGAACAATCTCTTGACTCTGGATTTATTAGCAATGAATTAAATGGAAAACAATTAAGTGATAAAATATTAAAAATGAATGAAAATTTTAGATTAATTGCAACTCAAAATCCAAAAGATGAAAAATCATACAATAATAAAAGAAAAAAACATAGTGATAATTTTTTATCTAGATTTAAAATAATAAAATTAAATGATTTATCAGAAGAAACACTAAAAAAAATTGCAAAAGGTTTGGGAAAAAATTTTTCTAATGATAATAATAATAAATTTGAAAAAGAAATTGAACTTTTAGTTAAATTCCATGAAAAATGGAAAAATCACAAAAATAGTTACATTCCTTTAACAATAAGACAAATTTCAACTGTTATTTTTTGTTTATGTAATAATAAAGAAAATTATACTTTAAGAGATTTAATTTATTTAATTTATGGATTTTCTTTTTCAACTAATGAAAGAAAAGAAATGAATAATTTTATGTTAAATATAACAATGGAAGAAAAATTTAATTATGAAAATAAATTACCAAATTTTAAAAATCAATTTATTTATAATAAAGATTTTTTAAAAGCATTTAATATAATTAATTTTTTATTAGAAAAGAAAAAAAATGTTATAATAATAGGAAAAGAAAATACTGGAAAAAAACAATTAGCTATTTTTATAGCTAAAGAATATGACAAAAAATATAATAATAATAACGAAGATCCTATTATATGTATAGTTTCAAATGAATTAAATATTCAATATTTAATAGGATATTATCAAATAGATTCTAATGAAAAAACACTCCCAAAATTAGAATGGAAAAATGGTTTTTTAATAGATGCAATAATAAAAGGGAGATGTGTTGTATTAGTTGGGATAGATAGAGCTCCTTCAACTGTTATTGAAAGAATAAATTGTTTGTTTGATATTCCTTATTCTACTATTGAAAGGAAATTTTTAATTCCTGAAAAAGGTTTAAATGAATTTGTTGTTATCTCTCCTAATTTTAGAATTATAGCAACTACTAATAAAATTAAAGATTTATCTCCTGCTTTTCTTAATAGATTTAAATTAATTGAATTAGAAAATGAATATAAAATTGGAAAATTTAATGAAAAAGATATTAAGGAATTTATACGTAATTTATTTAAAAAAGAAGATAAAGATGATGCTGAAAAAATTTCTGAATTGATGCTTAAAAAAATTAAAAATAAAAATAAATTTAATTTATCAAAATTTTATAAATATTGTAATTCGGTTAAAAAAATATTTTATGAATTATCTAAAAAAAAATCTGAAGAAAAAGAAATTGTTGTTGATTATATTTTTAGTTTATTATTTGAAAAATGGTCATCAATTCAAAAAGAAAAAATAGATTATTTTTATGAAAATATTTTAAAAGAGAGAGAAAAAATTATTAATAAACAAAATAAAAATGAATTTATTACTAAAAAAATAAAAGAATTTCATTTTAAAGATTCAGATGAATTAAAGAAATTTTTTGTAAATATTTATATATCATCTTTAATTGGAAATCATATATGTTGTGAAGGTTTGACAGGTTTAGGAAAAACTTCATGTGCAATTGTGTGTGCATTATATAAATCAGATAATTTTCAAATTCATAATTTTCATTCAAAAACAAAACCTCATCATTTTTTTGGCTTAAAAGGTAAAATTAAAAATAAAAACAAACTCAATGAAAAAAAAAATAAAAACTATCACAATAAAATAAATGAAGAATTTGAAGAAGAAGAGGAAGAAAAAGAAGATGAAAATGAAGAAAAAGAAGATGAAAATGAAGAAAAAGAAGATGAAAATGAAGAAAAAGAGGATGAAAATGAAGAAAAAGAGGATGAAAATGAAGAAAAAGAAGATGAAAATGATGATGAAAAATTTTTTAATATTAGTGAAGGAGGTATTATTCAAAGTATTAAAAATGGAACTTTTTTTATTGCAGATGAATTCAATCTTTGTGAAACTAATACTATTAAATCTATTATACCAATTTTAAATAATAATTTAGATAATGAAATTTATATTCCAGGAATTGAAGATAAAATTAAATTTCATGAAGAATTTTTTTTTATTGCTTGTCAAAATAAAATCGGAATGAAAGGAAGAAATAAAATTCCAGATTCTTTAAATATTAAATATGTTGATTATCCAAATTCGCTTGAAGAGAAAAAAAATATTATTCAAAAAATAAATGATGACATTTTTAATAATTTTAATGATAAACAAAAAGATATTCAAAAAAATTTTTCTAAATTAAATAAAAAAGATATTAAATTAATAATAAATATAATGAATGAAATAGAAATATCAAAATCAAAAATATTAAATTTATCAATAAGAGAAATTAAAAAAATTTTAAAAAGATATTATTATCAACAACAACAAAAAGAAAAATTTAAAAATATTACTTTAAAAGATAATTTAATTTTTTTCTTATTATCAAGACAAGAAGACAAAGAAATAATTTTAAATGAAATAAAAAATATAAAATTTTTTAATATTAATAATGAAATTTTAGAAAATACAAAAATTTCATCAAATTTTTTAATTAAAGGAAATAAAATGATTAGTTTAGATGTTTTCAATAATAATATAAAAAATGATAATTTTAAATATATTAAAGATATTCCTAGTTTATTAAATAATTTATTTCAAATTGGTTTAACATATCCTAAAGAATCAATTATTTTAATGGGAGATTCAGGAAATAAAAAATTTATTGCTGAAAATTTTATTAAAAACTGTAATAATGATTTGGTTATTAATTTAAATAATGATTCTAAAATTGAAGAATTATTAGGTTCTTCTATATTTTTTAATCCTGAAAATATTGATGATGCCTCTAAATTTTACATAAGAGAATGTTTAAATATTATAAAAGAAAATAATGAAGATTATTTCCAAAATTTAATAAAAAAAAAAATAAATCCAAAAGATTTAAAAATAAAACTTTCTATAAATAATCCAAATAAAGATAAAACAATTGAATATTTATTTAATAAAATGATAGAAAAATATAATAAATCAAAAGAAATAATTCAAATTTATAGAAATACACCAATTGTTGAATTTAAACCTGGTTATATATTAAAAGCGTTTTTTGGAAGAAGACCAATTATTTTAAAAAACATTTCTAATGTTCCAACTGAAGTTTTAGAAAGATTCAATGATTTATTTGATGAAGCTGATAATATTGTTTTAAATGAAGATATTTATTCTACTTTTACTGAAGAAAATAATAAAAAAATATTTATTAAAGAAGATGATTTTAGAGTGGTTGGAACATGTAATAAAAATTTTTCTTTGAAATTATCAGATGCTATTAAATCAAGATTTTCTATAATTTATATTGAAAAATATCATCAAAATGAAATTAGAACAATTATTGAAGATAAATCAAATGAAATTCAAAAAATAGAAAAAAATTACATTGAAAAAATATTTAAATTAATTGATAAATTTTCAAAATTAAATAAAAATTTTTCAATTTCAGAAATTAAAAAAATTATAGAAATTATTATTGGATTAAGTATAAATAAAAATATTGAAGAATCAATTGATTTAGCATTTTATTTTTTTAGCAAAGAAATATTATATTATTACAAAGAAGAAGATTTAAATAATGAAATTTTTACTGTTTATAAAATTCCAAAATATAAATCTGGTGAATGTGTTTTACAACTAAAAAATGAAAAAATAATTTCTAATCAAACAAATTTAGAGCTTGAAATTAAAAATGAAATAAATAAAGATTATTTAAATATTAATATTTATTTCATACATCAAATAAATGAATTATTAGATTTTTTACATTTCAATTTTAAATTCCAAATACCTATTATTATTGAAGGAAAAAAATGTCAAGGAATTTCTTTGTCAATAAATTATTTTTTGAAATTATTAAATTACCAAGAAAAAAATATTATACATTTTTTTATTAACGAAGAAACTAAAAAAGAAGATTTACTTGGAAAATACATTTTACAAGAAAATAAAAATTTAAAATTTAAAATTACAAATCTTCTTAATGCTATTACAGATGATAAAAATTATTATGTAATTATTTTTCATAATATTAACAAAGCTTCTGGGTCAATTTTAGAACTTTTAGAAACAATAATTGACAAAGAAATTGCTAAAATTCCATTATCAAATGGGGAATTAAAACATAAAAGCAAAACATTTCAAATAATTATGATTATTGATAATGAAAATGGAATTTTGAATTATTCAAAAATTCCTTCTTCTTTCAAAAAAAAATCAAATTATTTTATTACTAAACAAATAGGAAGTAATGAAATATTAAAAATCATTGAAAAAAAATTTGAAGAATTAAAAGATTTTCAAGAAGAAAATGAATTAAATGATTTTAAAGATAAATTTTTTAAAACTTTAAAATTAGAAAAAAAATATAATTTAAAATCGAATTTGTTAACTTTAAATGACATTTCAAAATATATTAATTTAAGATTAAAAAATAAAGAATTAGATTATCAAATAATTTCTCAATTTATATTTTGTTTTAAAAATAATCATAATTTTATTGAAACTTTTTTAAAGGAACTAAATTTAAATAATATTTATTTTCCTCAATTTGAATATTATAAAGGAGATAAATCAACTAAATTAAAAATAAGTCTCAAAGAAAAGGATTTAAAAAATATTATAATAAAAATAAAAGAAATGAAAGATTCTGAAATCTCTGATATTTTAAATCAAATTGAAAATTTAACTTTTACTCAAAGATTTTGCCTTTTTTTTATGGCTTGTGCTTATAAATCAAAAATGTTTAGTTTAATTCAAGGTGAAACAATTTCAGGAAAAAGCTTTTTAGTTTCTTTATTTTGTAAAATGATAGGAAAAAAATTATATGTTTATCAATTAAATAAAGATACTCATACTTCTATTTTTTCTGGGCAATTTATGATTGGAAATAATGAAAAAATTAAAGAAAATTTAGAAAAGTTAAATAAACATTTGAAAAGTAAAAATATAAATAAAGTTATTAAATCAAAAAAAGATTTTAATGATTTTTTAACAAATGAAAAAAAGGATGTTTTAAAAAACTTAGACAAAAAAATTATTTCAAATTTACAAAATCCTTCAACTTTGTATAAATTTAATGAATCGAAGTTCATTGAAGCAATTAAAGAAGGACACATTGTGTTTTTTGATGGAATAGAAAATGCTTCTATGGAAATTTTAGAAAATCTTAATATTTTTTGCCAAAAATCTCCCGAATTTCATATTGAAATAGAAAAAAATGAATATATTATAAAAAGGACCAAAGAGAAAAAAAATGATATTATAAATATAAATGATGATTTTTATATTTTCTTTTCATTTAATCCTAAAAATATTTTATGTATAAATAAAATAAATAATTCTAAATTTAGAAACAAATGTTTAAATTATAATTTATTACCAATTGATTCAAATTTAAATGATTCTTCTCAATTATTTTATGGAGCTTTAAGTTCATATTATTTTCCTTCAGAAAATAATGCTATAGAAAATAATACTAAATTAATAGAATATTCAAAATTAATTGCAATAATTCATGAATATTTAAAAAAACCAAATGAAATTATTTTGAGAAGAAATTTAATATTTATTAGAAATATTATTATAAACAAATTAAGGGATAATAATCAAAATTTTAATTTAAATAAAGAATTAAATATTTGTTTTAATATTTTATATTTAAAATCACAGAATAAAATTGAGATTGAATCATTACAATCGGATATTTTAACAAATTATGAGGAAAAAAAACAATCAATTAAGGTTATTATAAGTGATTTAAATAGTTTATTTGATGAAGTTGATGACCCAAAAATATTTATTAACAAACTAATAAATATACAATTAAAAGAAGTTTCAAAATATATAAGTAAATTTGATGATTATATTAAGAAAAATAAAAATAAAGAAAATAATTTTGTTATAAATAAAATTTATGATTTACTCAAAATTATTCAAAATATTCCTAGTGAAGATGAAAAAAAAATTTTAGCTCCAAATCAAAAATTCAAAAATCCTGAATTAACAAAAGCTGTTTATAGATTTAATTTATTCAAAGAATTAATAATAAATGATTTAATATATTATAATAATATATCAGCTATTTTATTGAATAAAAATTGTGACAATTTAGTTGAAAATATAAATTTATTTTTAGTAGAAAATAAAAAAATTAAATTTTTTATTAAAATAATTGAATTATTAAAAAATGATTATGAATTATTTAAAATTATTGATTGCTTAAAAAAAGAAGATTTTTCAAAAAATAAAATATTATTTTTATTATTAAATATTTTTTCAATTTTGTGTTCTAAAAATTATAATTTTAAAATTAAAATTAAAAATAAATCATTTGATTTTATTTTAAAAAATGAAAATAAATTTTTTCTTAAAATTTTTTTAGATGAAAAATTGCATTTACAAGTAAATGAACAAATATCAAAATTATATTTATTAGATAATAATAATAAAAAAATTAAAAAAAAAATAAATACTAAGAATATTTATATTCATTATAAAATTATATTAGAATTAATAAAAAATTTTAATAATGGTGAAATTCCTCAAAAAAAAGAATATGATTTGAAAATAAATGAAATAAAACAAGAAAAAGATTATAAAAAATCTGATGAAAATAATTATAATAAAGAAATTTGGTTAGAATTAAAAAAATCAAAAAAGAAATTTTATGATTTATTTTTTGAAAAAATCAAAAAAAAATCTTTTTTAAAATATATTTTAAGTTTATCTTTTATTTTTAATAAAGAAAAATTTAAATATTATAAAATAATTTTAAACGAATTAGAAGAAGAATTAATAGAAAATTTATTTGAAATAAACATTAATATTAGCATAAACGAAGTAATTGAAACTGCAAAAAAAATATTTAATAATTTTGATAATATTTTAATATTAGAAGAGCATGAAAAATATGATAATGAAATTATTAGTAATATGATAGAAAAATTAAAAACAATAAATGATGATTATAGTATTTTTATCCCAATTAAATATAAAGAAAAAATTGATGATGTGGAGAAAACACTCAAAAATAAAGAAATTTATGAAAAAAATGATTTAAAAAATAAAGAAACTATTTTTGAGGAAATTATGAAATTAATTAATGATATTATTTTAGTAGATAAAAAAATTGAAATTTTTGAATTTTTAAAAAATTATTTAAAAAAATTTGAAAATAAAGAAGAAAATTTTTTCATAAATTGTAAAAAAAAACTAATAAATTATCATAATTTTCTAAAACAAGATAATAATGAAAATTATATATATCTTATTGAATTTCTAAAAAATGTAAAAGAAAAAAAAACAAAATCTGAAATTTTAATAAAATACTCGATTATTATTTATTTAATAAATAAATTATATGAAGACTCTGAACAATTATTGATAATAATCAATGTTTTAAATAATATTTATAATATTAATAATATTATAATTAACGAATTTTTAAAATATTTTACAAAAAAAACTATTGGAAATGAAGAAATTCCAGAACATTTAAAAAGATTATTAATTTATTCAATTAATTCAAATTTTATATACGAAGAATTTTACAATCATAAATGTTCTAAAAATATTAATTTTTGTAATTGTATTGAATGTGAAAATGAAAATAATATAGAAATATTTATTGAAAATTTAAATAAAAATAATTATGATTTTCCAACAAAAGAAAAAGAATATTTAAAAGAAATTAAAAATAAATTTCCTAAAGATTTTTATGTAACTTTACCTAATTTTAATCCTCAAGATTTTATATTTTTATTTATTTCAAAAGATTCAAATGGTGAAATAAAAAATGGCTTCATATCCCAAATTGAAAATTTTCAATTTTATGATGAAATTTATTCTTTATTGAATAAAAATTATGAAGGAAAAAATAAATTTAAAAATTGTTTCGAAGATATTATTAATATATCAAAAAAATTTAATTTAAATTTAGATGAAAAATCATATAAATTTAAAAGATTAAATAAATTAATAGAAAAATTAGATTTACCACATTTTTTTGAATTTAATGAAAATATAAAAATTTTTTTAGATTTAGATAAATGTTTAAATGAAGAATTAATTTATGATAAATTTCCAGAAAAAATATATTATTTAATGAATGAAAATAATTTTCAACAAAACGAACTATTGGAAAAAAATAAAATTCCTTTTTTTTTATTTTATTTACAAATAGAATCGAATATAAATTTAATTAAATTTCAAAATATAAATGATGAGGAAATTTCAAAAAAATTAAATAATAAAATTCAAACTATAATAAAAGAGAAAAAATCAAAAAATGAAAAAATTGGTTTAAATTGGTTAAGTTTAATTGGAATTAATATTCCTGAAAAATATAAAAACAAATTTTTTTTGGATGTTTTTGATTACATTCAAAGAATATCAAATAATTCGGAATACTTTAAAAACAATAATAAAATAAAAAAAAAATTCTTAGATTTTATATGTGAAGAAATAATTAATTTATGTTTCGATTTTAAAAATTTTGACCAAAATAAAATTCTTAGTTTGGATTATAAAAATAATAATGATGAAATTTTATCATTTCTTATAAATTCAGAAAAATATTTGTTAGATAGTATTTTTTTAGAAAATTGCAAAAATGATTTAAATTATGAAAATGAAAAATTATCTGAAAAAGAAATAAAAAAATATTATTCTAATATTAATAATGATTTTAATGACATTTTAAATAAATTATATTTAAATTGTTTAAATAATAATAATACAATTTCAGATTTTATATTTTTATTAAAATCAATCATTATTAAAATTATAGATTCAAAAGATTTTAGAAATTTAAATGAAGAAGAAATAAATAAATTTTTAAATATTACAGAAAGATTAAAAAATGATTGTTTGAATAGAAAAAAAATAACTGATGAAGATGAAAAAAACGACAAAGAATTATTAAAAATGATAGAAAAATTTAATAATACTTATTTAATAATGGAAGAAATTTTAAATCTATTTAAAAAAAATAATAGTAAATTTCATTATTTTATTACTTTTCCTCAAGAAATGAAAATAATAAATTCAAAAATTAATTTTAAACTAATTAAAATGCAAAAAATTTTAAAAGAAGTTCCAATAATTATTCAAGAAAATAATTCAATTTATTGCAATTTAAAAAATGAATACATCTATTCACCTTTTCCAATTTATTTTTATGAAGATCCCATTGAATTCAATATTTTTTCTCTTTCATATTCAGATGTTAAAATCTCAATTAGCAATATTTTTGTTGAACCAAAAGAATTATTCATTAATCTTAAATCATCAACCATAAAATTTGGTGAATTTTGTAAAATTTTATTAGATTTTAGTAAAATAAAAAATATCAAAGAACTTATTTTAAATAAAAAAGGTGAATTTATTTTTAAATTTACTTTAAATTTTAAAACGTCAAATAATTCAAAATTAAATAAAAATGTTAAAATTAAATTAATTTCTATTCCTTTTTCTATTGATATAATATGTAAAAACTTTGAATTAGAAAAAGATTTTAAATTAAAAGGAAATTTTTTCAGTAATGAAAAATTAATATTTGAAATTAAAAATAATCAAAATTTTGATAATTTAAATTATATAATTAATATTTGGTCTAATAAACCTCAAAAATTACCAAAACCAAATATTTCTGAAGAAACCAAAAATAAATTTATTATTAATATTCCGGAAACCAAAGATAAAAATTTATTACAATGTCAATGTGATATTATTTTTCATGAATATTTTATTATACCATTAAAAATTGATTCTTTTATAAAACCTTTAGAATTTGATTTTAATGTTTTTGATTATAATTCAAATAATTTTTCTGATAAATCTGATTTTATTTTATCTAAAAATTTTTTAAAAAAAAATAATAAATTAGAATTTAATTTAAAACTTCAAGTTAATAAAATTGATGAAGAAAAAATTTTCTATGGAGATTTTATTATAAATAATGAAAATTCTGAGTTTATTAAAATTAAAGAAGAAAAAAATGTAAGAATTTCAAATAAAATTTATGATTTAAAAATGTTAATTAAATTTAATGAAAATATAGAAGAAACTAAATATTCAAAAAAAATAATATTAAATATTAATAATGTAAAAAAAGAAGTTAATATTAATATCTTTTTTAAACGTCATATAATTTCAAGCTATAGTAAATATAATTTTAAAACTCAAAAATTTAAATATTCAAGAAAACAAAATTTAAATATTGATAAATCATATAATAATGAATTAATTATTAATTATTTAGATATTTTAACTGATACTGCAAAAATAAATTTTGATACAAAAACAATTGAAATTTATAATAAATTAAATATTAAAATTATTAGTTTTATTAATATTTTTAACATAAAAACAATAAATAAAAAATATGAATTTAAAAAGGAAAATGAGACATATCTTTTTATTATTTTTAAAAATAATAATTGGTTTCCTTTAATTAATACATATGAAGATAATATTTTTCAGGATTTTGAGCAAATTAACTTAAAAAATATTTCAAGTGAACAAAAAAAAAAAATGGCTGAAAAATTTATTCAAAATTTAAAAAATAATAATAATAATGTTAATAATTATTCTTTTTCATTTAAAAATATTGCATTAAAAATTATAGAAAATCAAAATATAATAGAAATAATAAATAAATTTAAAGAAATAGTTAAAGAACTTGAAGGAATTGAAATATTTAATTTTGATGAATTATTAAAAGAAGATAATAATTTAATAAAATGTTTATTTATTTATAGATTATATCAATGGTTAAAAAATAAATTTAATTTATTAAATGATGATAATAATGATAAAATTTTTATAAATTCAATATTATTAAAACAAGAAATTGAAAAAGAAAAAGAAAATATTTTTAAAAAACATTATTCATTTGATTTGTCTTTTGAAAAAAATTTAGAAATAAAAGAAGAATTTTCGTATTTATATAAATTTCCTTTTGAAAATACAATTTATGAAAATAATAATGATATAAATATCAATGAAAATAAACAATTATTTAATGAAAATTTAGAAATATTTAAAAAGATTAAAAATATTGATGTTACAAATATTTTAGAAAAAAATATTAATTCAATTAAAGATATTCAAAATTATTATAAAAATTGCATTGAATTAATGAAAATTTTTCCTATATATTTAATCATTACTCTTCAAAATAATCAAAATGATGAAAAAAAATTAATTGATATTTATAATCAAATATTTACAATTTATAAAAATACTGAAAATGATAATTCTTTCATTAAAAAATATGTGATACAATATAGAACAAATTTTGAGTTTTTAAAAAATATTTTATATAAATCTGGTTTAAATAATGAACAAAATAAAAATTCAATTAATAACAAAAATTTTCCAATATCAAATAAAATTAATTATAAAGAAAAAGATTGGAAAAGCGAAAAAATTTTTGATGAAAAAGATGATAAAGATGATGAAGATGAAGATGAGGCTTTAAAAAATAATAATGAATATTTTGTTGGTGGGAATAATGAAAAAATACAAGAAGAAGAAGATTTAAATAGTAAAAATAAGAAATGTATGGAAGAAGTTCAAAATAAACTTAAAGAATTTGAAGAGGAAGAAGAAGATAAAATTAAAGGAAAATATTTTAAAAGAATAGAAAATTCAGAAAATATTCAAAAAGAAAAAATAGAAAAAGAAAAAAAAGAAATAGAAGAAAAGGAAAATAAAGAAAAATTTTTAAATATAAAAAATGAAGAAATTTCAAGAATTATAAATATCATTGCAAATTTTAATTCTGAAAATAAAAATTATATGTCTGAAATTGAATATGATGATTTTTATGAATATAAAGAGGATTATTTAGATGATTATCCAATAAAAGATTTATATAAAAAAAGTGAATATTTAGTAGTTAATTTTATAAAGGATATTTCAATTTTATCAACAGAAAAAAATATTCCTTTTAATAATATTTGTATTGACATTGTAATTGACGGAGGATGTTACATAAGTTACAAAAATAAAATAATGAATATGTTAATTTTATGTTCTTTAGTTAGAGTATTTAAATATATTGAAATAGATTTTAGTTTATCTTTAATTACTGATAGACACTTTTCAATAAATTGCAAAAAATATGAAGATAAAATGTATGAAGAAAAAGAAATTTTACATGCTTTACAAATTATTTATGAGTGTTTATTTTGCGAAAGATATAGAACTAATTATTACAATGGTTTGAGATTTATTAAAAATAAAATAAAAAATACAAAAGATAAAAGAGTTATTATATTTTTAAGTGATGGAATTTCTAATCAATTAAATTTTCCAGAAGAGTGGAATAAAAAACTTTTTAATGAAAAAAATATAAAATTCGCTTTTATTTTTAATTTACCTGATTTAAATGAAAATACGGATGACTATAAAAAAGTTAAAGATTTATGGAGAAATTTTCAAAATAACACAAAAGTAACATTAGTAGAAATAGAAAAAATTTTAGATGAAAATGATTTCAATAAATTTTTTAATTTTTTAATTTTTGATAATTATCAAAATAATATAGAAAATAATAATAATATTAACGAAGAGCAAGAATTAAATTTAGATTTTAGAAATATTTTTTTAAAATTAAATAATTATACTGAAACCGAAATATATTGCAAAAATATTTCATTAAATTTTCCTCAAAATAATTCGAGTAAAAATTATAGTGAAAATAAAGTAATAAAAGAATTTAAAAAAATTAAAGTAGATAAAAATATAAAAAATGAATTTTTTTTGAAAAATGAAAATTTAAATAATTACTTAAATGAATATATTTTTCCATATAACAAGGGTATGAGAAAAGAATTATCATCAATAGGAACTGAACTTGATATCATAGCCTTTATAATAAATTCGATAAATCCAATGCCTAATCCAAAAATTTTTTTGGAAGAAAAAGATGATTTAGAAAAAAAATATTCAGTGATAATGATAATTGATAATTCTTTTTCTTGTTTAAATGAAATTACAATAAATCATACAATAAATACTATTCGAGTTATTTTAAGTTACCTAAAAATAGCTAATTTAACCTCCTTTTCTTTAATCATATCTAATAATGGAAATCCTTTTGTAATTTCAAAAGATATTAATGATAATGATTTTTTAGATAATTTATTAAATTCACTTTCATTTACATATAAAAAATCAAGTTTAAAAGAATCTATCAGAAAAGGGTATGAATTAGTTAATAATGAAACAAAAAATTATATGTTTATTTTAACTGATGGATTATTTGATAAGGAAGAGCAAAAAAATATTTTGAATGAAGTTGAAAATTGTGTTTTTAATAATGTGGAAATTATTGGTATTGGAATTGGAGTATATCCTTATGGAATAAAATATTTATTTCCTTATATTGTTTATTCTCCAAACCCTTTAAATGTTATGTTTGGATGTTCTAATTTTTTTGGAGATAATGGAATTTCTTTAAAAGATGAAATACCATTCATTAATAATAATGATAAAAATTTTTTTTCAGTTATTAATGAATATATTCATAATCTGAATAATATAAAATTTCCAGATTTAAGAGAAAAAATTAATAAATTAATTTTAGATAAATTTGACTTACATGATATTTTTGAACCAGAATTCAATTTAGATGATATTAAAGAAGATCCAAATGATAATCCATATATTCCATTATTAAAAAAAAATCAATTAAAAGGCCAAAAAATTTTAATATTAATGTTATGGTCTTGTGATATGTTATCTAAAGAAAAACCAGCAATTCATAAAGATTATATTAAAAAAGGTTTTAAAGATAATAAATATTGTATTAAAACAGCATTAATCTATTTTGGAATAGAAATAGATATTGTTGATGATTATGAAAATGCAATAAATTATTTAAAACAGACTGAAAATGGAAAATGTAAATATTATTCAATTTGGGTAATTTGTGGTCCAAAAAAAAATAGAGTTCCAAATGATCATTCAGACCAAACTTTAATTGGTTTATTTATTAAGTGTCTTCAAGAATATTGGAAAGAAGGAGGATCAATTGTATTTTTTGCTGAAGGAAACCCCCATTTTTATCAAGTCAATAAGTTTTTAAAGGAAACAAAATTTCCTGATGAAAATGGGATTTTAAAATATGTGGATTTTGAAATTGAAGGAAATGATAATGGAGAACAATATTTAATGAGAGATGAATCAGGTGAATTAAACAGAAATGGAAGTTTTGACGTATATGATTATAAATATGATAATAAATCAATACCCTCTTTAGGAAAAAATCTTAAACAATTATATGAAGGAAAAACAATTTCAAGTGCTGGAAAGGATAAAACAAAAATTAAACCTTTTATTCCTTTTGCTATAGATTCAAGTGGAAATATAACTATTTTAATTTTCTATGGAACAAAAAATTTTGGAGATATTATCATTGATTGTGGGTATAGTAAAATTTTTTTATCAATAAATAAAGAAGAAACATTTAGGTATGTTCAAAATTTAGCTGCATTTCCAATGTTTAAATATTTAAATCAAAAAGGAGAACAACAAATGATAAATCCAAAAATAATAAATATTCAAAGTATTATAGATAATTATGAAGCAAATAATGTAAAAGAAGTATATTCTCCAAAAATTATTTTAATTGATATTGAAGTTGAAAAAAAACAATCTGAATTTAATGAACTTAAAAAAAAAATTTTGGATGAATATGAAATTGGAGATTATATTTATTTCATATATGCTGAAGAATTTTTAAGAATTAATGATATTCAATCTTTGAAACAATTAAAAACAGTAAAATTTAATAAACCAGAGAGAAAATATGAAGATATAGAAAAAGAAATTTTAAAAGATTTTAATAAAAATATTAAAAAAATGTTTGTTTTTAATGAACCTAAATCCATTATTAAAAGAAGAAAATTTTTTGAAATATTTGATAAAAAATATCAAATTAATTTAACAAAAAAAGAAATGTTTACTAAATTAAGTAATAAAGAATGTTTAGAAATTCTTAAAGATTTAAATAAAAATATAAATGAAAATGATATTGAACAACATTATTTAAAATATAGTGAAGCCTTACTATCAATTAATAATTCTAGTAAATTAAAAAAATATAATGAAATATTAAATTCTCTCAATATTGACGAAAACAATGAATGGTATAAAAGTTTACTTTATATATCTGGTTTTTCACATATTTCAGTATCAAATATACCTGTATGTTAAATTGAAAAATAAATAATTATTTTTTTTTTTAAATTTTATAAGACATTTTATATCTGAATTAATATTTTATTTTTTCTTAATAAATTCCAATTATTTTTATTTACAATAATTTTTATTAATTATTTATTTTTAATTATCTGAATT
>JAEEGL010980548.1_pt1 | contig 16108 bp, 13 predicted proteins | sample 9134231 | NCBI WGS metagenome assembly JAEEGL01 (sample SAMN16246548, study PRJNA631951) | gut metagenome | biome: gut microbiome; feature: rumen; material: fiber-attached | host: Bos | place: Iran: Karaj | collected 2018-10
TAGACGGCAGAGGAAGGTCGGAGATCGATACGGGGATAGGCTTTTTCGATCATATGCTGGAGGGCTTTTCAAAGCACGGCTTTTTTGACCTCTCCGTAAAGATCGACGGGGATCTCAGGGTTGACGGACATCACAGTGTGGAGGACTGCGGCATAGTGCTGGGAAGCGCCATAAAGCAGGCCCTGGGAGACAAGAGCGGGATAAGACGTTACGGAAGCATGCTGCTTCCGATGGATGATGCCCTTGTACTGTGCGCGGTGGATCTGTGCAACCGTCCGTACCTGTCTTATGAGGCAGACTTTAAGACGGACAGGATAGGGGAGCTTGATTGCGAGCTTATAAGGGAATTTTTCTATGCCGTAAGCTATAGCGCGGCCATGAACCTGCATATCAAAATGTTATCCGGTTTCAATTCCCACCATATAGCCGAGGCGATGTTCAAGGCCTTCGGCAGGGCCCTTGATGAGGCAACGGGCTATGATGAAAGAATAACCGGAGTGCTTTCCACCAAGGGAAGCCTGTAAACAGACAGGAGTATAAAATGGGTCAGAAAAGGTCAAACGACAGTCCGGGGCAGGAGAAAAAGCTGCTTGCCCCCTGTATTTATCTGAAGAACGGGCATCTGCAGAAGGGCTTTAAGGATGAGGAGGTCATCTCCGATAAGCCGTCGGAATATGCTTTGCGCCTGGCGCTTTCGGGAGCCGATACCCTGATAATCTTTGATCTGTCCGAAGGGGATAAGGAGCATGAGGAAAACCTGTCCCTTATAAGAGAGATCACGAACAGGACAGACGTGCCTGTCATAGGAGCAGGAAACATCCACAGAAGCGAGGATGTTAAAAAGCTTAAATATGCGGGCTGCACTGCGATCGCCCTTAATATGGCCAAGCAGACCAACATAGATCTTATCGAGGAGGTCAGTAAAAGGTTCGGCCGGGAATGCATCATGGCCTGTGTTGACGTTGAAGAGGAGATACTGGGCAATGCGGAGCTCATAAGAAAATATGTGAGCGGCGTAATCCTCTTAAGTGATGAGATAGCGGATTCCTACAAGGAACTGAAGATATACTGTGTTATAAACGGGACAGATACTGAAAAAGCAAAGGCCCTTCTTGCAAATGAATGTGTAATGGGCCTTTCCGGAGATTATGTAAACCGAAATTCCGACCGGCTCAGGGATCTCAAGGCAGAGCTTAAGGAAGAGGGCTTTTTAATGGACATTTATGCTCCGACTTATGCCTTTGAGGACTTTAAGACCGGCCCGGACGGACTGGTACCCGTAGTGGTGCAGGACTGTGAAACGGATCAGGTACTGATGGTCGCGTATATGAATAAGGAGGCCTATGAAAAGACCGTAACTACGGGCGTCATGACCTATTATTCCAGAAGCAGACAGTGCCTCTGGCTGAAGGGCGAGACCAGCGGGCATTACCAGTATGTAAGGAAGCTTTACGGCGACTGTGACATGGATACCATACTTGCAAAGGTCAGGCAGATAGGCAATGCCTGCCACACCGGAAGCTATTCCTGCTTCTTTAATGAAATATTAAAGAAGGAATACAGTACAAAGAACCCGGCAAAGATCTTTGATGAGGTGTTCTCGGTGATCCTTGACAGACGGGATAACCCGAAGGAGGGTTCCTACACAAACTACCTTTTCGACAAGGGGATCGATAAGATCCTTAAGAAGATAGGGGAGGAGGCAACTGAGATAGTCATTGCCGCGAAAAACCCCGACAGAGAGGAGGTCAAATACGAGATCGCGGATTTCCTCTATCACATGATGGTACTGATGGCCGAATGTAACCTTGACTGGAGTGATATAACCGAGGAGCTGGCAAGAAGATAATGAGAAGGCTTGCGCTGAGTGATGAGATCCTGTTAAAGACGGATAAGCCTGTAAGATATATAGGAAATGAAGTAAACAGTGTGATCAAGGATAAGACGGACGTGGATATCAGGTTTGCGATCTGCTTCCCCGATCTGTATGAGATAGGTATGTCGCACCTGGGCATACAGATCCTTTATTCCATGTTCAATTCATGGGACGATGTCTGGTGCGAGAGGGTCTATTCTCCGTGGATCGACCTTGCGGATACCCTTAAGAAGGAGGGAATACCGCTGTTCGCCCTGGAATCACAGGAGCCTGTAAAGGACTTCGATTTTCTGGGGATCACGCTTCAGTATGAAATGAGCTACACCAACGTGCTTCAGATCCTGGAACTTTCGGGCCTTGAGTTTTATGCTAAGGATAGGGCAGACAGCGACCCTATCCTTATTTGTGGCGGGCCCTGTACATATAATCCAGAGCCGGTAGCCGACTTCTTTGATATCGTATATATCGGAGACGGCGAGACAAGGTACCGGGAACTCTTCGACCTCTACAAAAAATACAGATACGACCCGAAGGGCTATGACAAGAAGGCCTTTTTAAAGGCTGCCGCAAAGCTCGGCGGTATCTATGTGCCCTCATTGTACAGAGTGGAATATGATGGAGACGGGCCTGATTCTGTGATAAAAGCCTTTGAACCGATAAACGGGGATGTTCCCCGGACCGTCAAAAGAGAGGTATGCATGGAGCTTTCTGAGGCGAGCTATCCCTTAAAGCCGATAGTTCCTTTCATGAAGGTTACCCAGGACAGGGTCGTGCTGGAGATAATGAGGGGCTGCATAAGAGGCTGCCGCTTCTGCCAGGCCGGAATGATCTACAGGCCTCTTCGGGAGAGAAGCCTTGAAACGCTTAAGAGCTTTGCCGTACAGATGCTTGAAAGCTCGGGGCAGGATGAGATATCCTTAAGCTCCTTAAGCTCCAGCGATTATTCCGCACTGCCTGAGCTTATCGATTTTCTGATCGAATACGCAAAGGACAATAAGCTGAATATTTCCCTTCCCTCCCTGAGGGTGGATGCTTTTTCGCTGGATGTCATGAGCAAGGTACAGGATGTCAGAAAAAGCTCTGTTACCTTTGCGCCCGAGGCCGGCTCACAGAGGCTCAGAAATGTCATCAATAAAGGCCTTACCGAAGAGGATATCCTTGAAGGCTGCAAAACCGCCTTTCTTGGCGGGTGGAATCGGATAAAGCTCTATTTCATGCTCGGGCTCCCGACGGAAACCGAGGAGGACATGGAAGGCATATGCGATATCTCAGATGAGATCGCAAGGCTTTACTATGACCTTATCCCGAAGGAGGAGCGAAAGGGAAGGGTGTCCATAGCGGCCAGTACCTCCTTTTTTGTGCCAAAGCCCTTTACGCCTTTTCAGTGGGCCGCTCAGGGGACAAAGGAGGAGTTCCTTGAAAAGGCGCGCTTTGTCAACAGCAAAATGAAGGAAAAGCTCAATTCAAAGAGCATAAAATACAACTGGCACGACGCTGGGGTAAGCGTTCTGGAGGGAGCACTTGCAAGAGGGGACCGGAGGCTTTCTGAGGTGCTTGTAAGCGCCTATAAAAAAGGAGCCTGCTTTGATGCCTGGACCGAGACCTTTCATGAGGAAAGGTGGCTTGAGGCCTTTGAGGAGACCGGGGTCTCCCTTGATTTTTATACAAAAAGGGAAAGAGATACTTCGGAGCTTCTTCCCTGGGATTTCATAGATACGGGCATTTCCCGTGAATTCCTTATAAGAGAATGGGAAAACGCGCGCGCCGAAAGGGTAACCTTAAACTGCAGAAGGCAGTGCGCCGGATGCGGGGCAAGAGCCTTTGGAGGAGGTGTCTGCTATGAAGATTAGAGTCAGGTTCACCAAATCCGGTCCCATGAAATTCATAGGACATCTTGATGTGATGCATTTTTTCCAGCAGCTTTTAAGAAGAAGCGGGATCCCCATCGCCTATTCCACGGGCATGAGCCCCCACCAGATAATGTCTTTTGCTCTCCCTCTGGGTATCGGGCTTGAAAGCTCCGGAGAGTATATGGATATCGAGATAACCGGGGCGGTTTCCTCTGAACAGGCCATAGAAAGCATGAACCGGCACTCCGTAGAGGGAATAGAGATACTTTCCTTTAAGGAGCTTCCGGAAGGGGCCGTAAACGCCATGGCAAGCGTTACGGCGGCGGATTATGAGGTGGGCTTCAGAGAAGGGTTTCTGCCTGCCTTCGACTTAAGCGCCGGAATGACCGGTCTTTTTAACAGAGACTCGGTGACTGTCATCAAAAAGACGAAAAAAAGCGAAAAAGAAACGGATATCAAGCCTCTGGTCTACTCCTTTGAGACCTTTGAGGACAGGCTAACGATCAGGCTTTCCTGCGGAAGCGTCGACAATATCAAGCCGGAGCTTGTGATGAAGGCTCTTTACGGATACTTTGACAAAGAGCTTCCCGACTATGCGCTCAGGATCAAGAGGCTTGATATGTTTACCGGAGAAAAGGATGAGCTTAAATCTCTCGACAGCATAGGAAGCAATATAGATGATCAGGGCGATAATAACCGGATATAAGGATAAAAGGCTGCTTGCCCTGAAGGATGAGAAGGGCTTTATAAGCTTTAAGCTCTACGACGGGAGCGCTTTAGGCACCATAATAAACGGAAGAGTGGATAAGCGGGTCGAAAACCTTAACGCCTGCTTTGTACGGCTTTCGGCGCAGGAATACGGTTATCTCCCTACCTCGGAAATAAAGGCATCGACCACCGTTCCGGTTCAGATAGTAAAGGAAGGAAAGGGCGATAAGAAGTACCTTCTTACGAGACAGCTTTCAATAGCCGGAAGATATGCGGTGATATTTAAGGACGCGGATAAGCCGGTCCTGTTTTCAAAAAGGATCTCTACCGAAGGAAAGGGCAGGATACTTGAAGAGCTTAAGGCTGCAGAGCCCTTAAGCTATCCCGTTCTTTTCCGCGCCAATTCCGCCAGGGCTGAGTTTCCCCTTGTATTGGAGGAAGTAAGAAAACTGTCCGGTATAATGGACAATATAGTCTGTTTTAATGACAAACGTCCGGATTATTCGGTGCTGTACAGCCCGAAGGACGAGCTGATAAGAGATCTTGATGATATCGAATTTGACATGCTGAACGAGGTGATCACCGACTCCGAAGAGGCCTATGAGCTTATTAAGAGAGATTATCACGACAGCCTTCCCGAAGAATACAGAAACAAAATAAAGCTTACCCTTTACAGGGATGAGCTTCTGCCGCTTTCCGGCCTTGTAAACCTTAAGGCCGGGCTCGAGCGCGCCAGGGACAGGAGGGTGTGGCTTAAAAGCGGAAGCTATATCGTCATAGAACAGACGGAGGCCCTTGTCTCCATCGATGTCAATTCCGGTAAGAATGAGGGAAAGGGCCTGAGAGAGGACATCATCCTTCGTATAAACGAAGAAGCCGCGGAAGAGATCGCAAGACAGCTGCGGCTTCGGAATCTTTCCGGGATCATCATTATTGATTTTATCAATATGAAAACACAGGAAAACAGCGAAAAGCTGATAAAGAGCCTTAAGCAGGCCCTTAAGGCCCTGGATACAAAGGCAGCCTTTATGGATATGACAAAGCTCGGGCTTGTGGAGCTTACGAGAAAGAGGGAGGGAAAATCCCTTGAGGAAATGTTCGTAACCGCCGGTTTACCTTCAGACCGGGCGCGTGGCTTCAAGCTTTAATTTGAACAGAATCCGTTACCATTCACTGATCATTTCCCTTATTCGGACCGGAGGTTTGAGAGTTGGCTGAATTGTCACCGATGATGCAGAATTACATGGATACCAGGAACGAATACAGCGACTGTATTCTTCTTTATCGTCTGGGGGATTTTTATGAGGTCTTCTTTGATGATGCTTTGGTATGTTCCAGGGAGCTTGGCCTTACCCTTACGGGAAAAGCCTGCGGCCTTGAGGAACGGGCTCCGATGTGCGGGGTTCCCTATCATGCGGTGGAAAGTTATGTAAACAAGCTCATAAAGAACGGACATAAGGTCGCGATCTGTGAACAGGTTGAGGACCCCAAGGAGGCAAAGGGGCTTGTGAAGCGTGAGGTCACAAGGATAGTGACCCCGGGTACCAATCTTGATATCTCTGCCCTGGATGAATCCAAAAACAATTATCTGATGTGCGTGGTCTGCATGGCCGATTCCTACGGTATTTCCGTCTGCGACATAACAACCGGGGAGTTTCTTGTGACCGAGGTATACTCGGAGGAAGCGCTGTCGGATGAGATATACCGCTTTGAGCCCTCCGAGCTTATCTGCAATGAAGCCTTTCTGGTAAGCGGGATCGATCTTGAAAGCATCAAATACAGGCTTTCCCTGACCGTTTATTCGTTAGAGGCCTGGTATTTCGACGATAAACTATGTGAAAGCACTCTTAAGGAGCATTTTAAGGTTCACAGCATCGACTGCTTCGGAATAGAGGAGGGGAGCCTCTCGGCCATAGCCTCGGGAGCGCTGCTCAAATATCTCTACGTGCTTCACAAGGGGGTTGAGATCTGCCATATCAAGACCCTGACCTCCTTTAAGGCCTCTGCCTTCATGCTGCTTGATTCTGCAACAAGACGGAATCTGGAGCTTACGGAGACCATAAGGGAAAAGCAGAAAAAGGGCTCTCTGTTCGGCGTGCTTGACCGGACAAAGACCGCAATGGGGGCCAGAGCCCTGCGCTCCTTTATAGAACAGCCGCTCATAAAAAAGAATGATATCGAAAAGCGGCTGAACGCAGTGGAGGATCTCTGCAAAAATAACGTATTGAGGGAGGAGCTCAGGGAATACTTAAACCCCATCTATGACCTGGAGCGTCTTATGAGCAGGATAAGCTACCGGTCGGCAAACCCCAGGGACCTTATCTCCTTTGCCGCCTCCATAGCCATGCTCAGGCATATCAAGGCCCTTAGGGATGATTTTTCCTCTGCGGAGCTAAGAGAGCTTATAGACAGGCTCGATACGCTGGAGGATATCTGTACCCTTATAAACAGCGCCATAGAAGAGGATCCGCCCCTTGGGCTTAAGGAGGGCGGGATAATAAAGGCCTCCTATAACGAAAAGGTTGATGAATACAGACGAGCTAAAACCGAGGGAAAGAGGTGGCTTACGAAGCTTGAGGAGGAGGATCGGGAGAGGACCGGCATAAAGAATCTGAGGATCAGATATAATAAGGTCTTCGGCTATTATTTTGAAGTGACCAACTCCTTTAAGGCGCTGGTGCCCGAAGATTATGTCAGGAAGCAGACCCTTACCAATGCGGAGCGCTATACAACGGATAAGCTTAAGGAGCTTGAGGATACCATATTAAACGCCGAGGATAAGCTGTTCTCCCTTGAATATGATCTGTTCAACGAGGTCAGGGACAGGATATCTTCCCAGGTTGACAGGGTGCAGGAGAGCGCTTCCATAATAGCAAAGCTCGATGCCCTTTCCTCCCTTTCAGCCGTTGCCGTAAAGAACGGCTATGTAAGGCCTTCGCTTAATACAAAGGGGGTAATAGATATCAAAGGGGGCCGGCATCCGGTGGTGGAGACCATGATAGAGAACGACCTCTTTGTGGACAATGACACCTACCTGGATAATAAGGACAGGATCAGCATAATCACAGGCCCCAATATGGCGGGAAAGTCCACCTATATGAGACAGACCGCCCTTATTGTGCTCATGGCGCAGATCGGAAGCTTTGTGCCGGCAAAAAGCGCGAACATAGGGATAGTGGACAGGATATTTACAAGGGTCGGGGCCTCAGATGATCTCGCAAGCGGTCAGAGCACCTTCATGGTGGAAATGACGGAGGTTGCAAATATATTAAGGAACGCCACGGCGAAGAGTCTGCTCATCCTCGATGAAATAGGAAGAGGGACCTCCACCTTTGACGGGCTGGCCATTGCCTGGGCAGTCATAGAATATATCTCAAACGAGAAGATCCTTGGAGGAAAGACCCTCTTTGCAACCCATTATCACGAGCTGACTGAGCTTGAGGGAAAAATAGACGCGGTCAGGAATTACTGCGTCGCTGTTAAGGAACAGGGCGAGGATATAGTATTCTTAAGAAAGATAGTAAACGGCGGGGCCGACAAAAGCTACGGCATACAGGTGGCAAAGCTTGCGGGAGTGCCGGAGGCTGTTATCGAGCGGGCAAAGGAGCTTGTAGAGCAGCTTTCCGACAACGACATCACCATAAACGTAAGAAACCTTGCCCATGACTCAAACAGGAAAAAGAAAGAGATCAGGCTGTATGATGAGGTTGACATGGCGCAGATGACACTGTTCGACACGGTAAAGGACGATGACATCATACAGGAGCTTAAGGAAATGGATGTGGACAGGATGACACCGATGGAAGCCCTGAACACGCTCAACAGGCTTAAGAATACATTGAATAACAGGTGGTAGCGTATGAGCCGGGATATTTGCGCCCTGGATGAGGGCACCATAAACAGAATAGCCGCCGGAGAGGTGGTGGAACGGCCCTTAAGCGTGGTAAAGGAGCTTGTGGAAAACGCCCTGGACGCGGGGGCAAAGGCCGTCACCGTGGAGATAAAGGACGGGGGGATATCCTATATAAGGGTTACGGACAACGGTTCAGGGATTAGAAAGGATCAGGTAAGGATCGCCTTCCTTCGCCATACTACCAGCAAGATCCGTGACGCTTCTGATCTTATCAGTATAGCAAGCCTCGGCTTCCGGGGCGAAGCCCTTTCAAGCATCGCTTCCGTAGCGCAGGTGGAGCTGCTTTCAAAGACCGCCGATTCGCTTACCGGCGTGAGATACTGCATTGAGGGTTCAAGGGAGACCGTCTTTGACGATGCCGGAGTGCCTGAGGGAACCACCGTCATAGTAAGGAACATTTTCTTCAATACCCCGGCACGCAGAAAGTTTTTAAAGACAGCGGTGACCGAGGGCGGCTATATCTCGGATTATATGGAGAAGGTCATGCTGTGCGCTCCGGATACGGCCTTTAAATACATAGTGAACGGTACCGTAAAGCTGCAGTCCTTCGGAAACAACAGCCCTCTTGACATTATCTATTCGATCTACGGAAAAGATGTGATGGAAAACATGGTGCCGATAGAGGCCGAAAGCGGCGGAATGACGGTAAGGGGCTATGTGGGAAGGCCGGTGCTTGCCAGGGCAAACAGGAGCTTTGAGATCTATTTTGTTAACGGCAGATATATTAAGAGCAGGCAGATAAGCAGCGCCCTGGATGAAGCTTACAAGCCTTATCTCATGCTGCACCGTTACCCCTTTGTGGTCCTGTATCTTGAGCTTCCCTATGATGAGATCGATGTGAATGTCCACCCCTCCAAGATGGAAGTGAGGTTTTTAAATTCCGAGCCTCTCTACATGCTTATCACAGACGTTGTGCTAAAGGCTCTGAGAGAACAGGATATGACTGTTTCCGTAAAGAGCGGGGTTGAAAAGGCGCCTGTGATCACAGAGGTGCTCCCCGAACCCTTCGAGGAAAAAAGGAAGGCGTCCGTTGTAAGGGAAGCGGAGAGCTATGAAAGAAAGGAGACGGAGCGGGAGGAGACCGATGATGCGGAGGCAGAGGATGTTTCTATTAATGTTGTAAAGACATCAGGCGCGATAACAAATTATCCGAAAACATCGGGAGTGAAAATAACGGAGGAGGAACCTGCACAAGAGGAGTATGGCCGGGCCGGTAAAGAGTCTTTTGTTCAGGAAGAGCCACAGATAAATGCGGAACAGTTAAGCCTCTTTAAGGAGGAGGGCTTGCTTTCAGAGGAGGCGCTTCCCAGGCACCGTATCATAGGCCAGCTCTTTAAGACCTACTGGCTCATCGAGCTGGATGATGAGCTTTTTGTCATTGATCAGCACGCCGCCCATGAAAAGGTAAATTACGAGAGGCTGGTAAAACAGCTGCATGAAAAAAACGTCACCTCGCAATATATAAATCCACCCATCATCGTCACTCTTTCAAAGAGCGAGGAGACCATTCTGTTACAGCAGCTTGACCGCTTCAGGCAGTGCGGCTTTGAGCTTGAGAGCTTCGGAGGTAGTGAATACCGGATAAGCGCCATCCCCACCGACCTTTACGGGCTTACGCCTACCGAATATTTCCACGATGTTCTGGATGAGCTGTCCTCAAAGAAGCTCTCCGGAGATGTGGATGAGGTGCTGCACCGGATAGCGACGGTTTCCTGCAAGAGCGCCGTAAAGGGAAACACGGCTCTTTCCTCTGATGAGGCAAAAGCACTGATAGACGAGCTTATGAAGCTTGAGAATCCCTACCATTGCCCTCACGGAAGACCAGTAATAATAAAGTTCAGTAAAACAGAGATAGAAAAAATGTTTAAGAGGATAGTGTGAGACCGCATTGCAGTATGAGGCTGAAAAAGTGTGTGATGCTTTAACGTTGTCGGCATGCGGATCGGGTGAATAATATCGTGAGGTTTACATAATATGTCGAACACAAATTTGAAACAGGATAAAACGGTAATACTGAGACCGGCGGAGGCTTCCGAGGCAGAAGCTATTCACGCTCTCATGGTGGAGGTCTACGAGGAGCTGCCGGATAAGGATATCTATTCCTGCGATGATCTTGAAAACGTTAAGAGTTATTTATGCGGCGCAGGCTTCGGGGTTGTCGGTATTAATAAGGATGGAAGGATAGTTTCGAGCCTGATCTGCCAGTATCCGGGAACGAACGACGATAACCTGGGGCTTGATGTCGGGCTGTCGGAAGAGGAGCTTTTAAGAGTCGTCCATTTTGAGTCTGCGGTGGTTCACCGGGATTACAGGGGACAGGGACTTGAGGGAAGAATGATTAGTTTTGCCGAAGAGCGCATAGATAAGGAACGCTATGATATTTTTTTCGGGACCGTCTCCCCTGACAATCCTGCGAGCTGTCATACAGCCGAAAAAAACGGCTTTGAGCCTCTTCTTACAAAGGAAAAGTACGGGGGGCTCATAAGGCGGATCTACTGTAAACGGGTATAGTCATGACCCTGCTCTTTTTTTCCGCGGGCATTTTGTTCCTGCGGATCATTTTTTCGGTCTTTACGGGAGAAGGCGGCTTTCTGATAAGGCTTGTCTATAAGCTTACCTCCTATTACGGGATGTTTCTAATCTCCCTGCTTTTCCTTCGTACCGGTCCTGGACTTACAGGGAAAGAATTTTCTGTCCCTGTCCTTATAGGACTCTTTCTTTTTGCTGCCTTTATGATACGAAGGAGCAGAGCGGTGGGAAGAGCTCTGGAAAATGCCATGAGCGGCGTACTGGTCACCCATGTTTTCCTTGCCATTCTTTCCGCGGCTCCCATCGGACAGAATGCCGGTCTGTGCATTGCGTTCTGTATAGGATATTATGACCTGTGGTTTCTTTCCGTAATAGGCTCGGAATACGAATACAGGTATAACAGCCGCGTCTTTGAGATCATTTGCGGAGCGGTGCTTCTGTTTATAAGCGCCTCGGCCTGTGGCGCATTGATCTTCAGGATCACCTTCTACGAAAGGTATGCCCTTCAAAACCTTATTTCCATCGCTATCCTTACAGTTATGACGATCTACAGCCCCGCGGTGATCACGGCAGCCTTTGTCATGGAGGAAAAAAACAGGCTTGTCAGGCTGAACCCCTTCTTTATGTATAAGGAAAAGAAGGCATTCAGGAAAGAGCGGGAGGAAAGGGGAAAAAAGCAGCAGTCATCCTCGGCCGACTGGGAGTATTATTATAAAGGAGAAAAAAGGAATTCACAGGCCGGGACCGGCAACGCCGGCAGTGAGCGCGCTCAGACGGAAGATCCCGGGAGTGGGGGAAGGAGTTCTAATAACGGCAGCTACAAAGAGAATTATAATTATAATAACAAGAATAGCAACAGTAGTAATAATTGCGGCACTAATAGCAAGAAGGGCAATAGTAATAAGGGCAACAGTAATTATAAAAGCAATAATAATAAGGGCAGTAGTAATAAGGGCAATAATGCATATAACGGCAGAAGCACCGGAAGAGCAGGCAGCTCTTATATAAACGATGAGCTTCGGCAGGCAATGGAGATCTTCGGTATTGAAAGCATCAGCGGGATATCAAAAAAGGAGCTCGATAAAAAACGCCGGGAGCTTATGAAGAAGTATCATCCCGATTCGGGGAAAACGGGTAGCAGCCTTAAGGCGGGCGAGATCAACGCGGCCTATGATCTTCTGAAGAGGTATATATGAAAATGATCCGGTCTTAAAAGCAGACCGTACCGGTACAAACTAAAGTTTGTACTTAAGCGCAGGATTTATTAACAGATCTGCGCGGGGAGGACTTAGCGTGAAAAAAAACGGCTTGTTAAACATAACGGCAGGAATAGCTGCCGGCTGTACAGCTCTTATACTGGCTTTTTTCCTTCTGAGGATAGGGGCTGTCATCGTTTTTTCGGGGCCGGAGACGGCTTCATCAGCTGAAGGAGAAGGAGATATACTCTGTGTATGTTTTCCTTTCTGGTCGGTGTTTACCAAAAATGCCGATATCTATATCGCAGAAGGGGAAAGTGAGGAGAAAAACGAAGAAATGCTTGAGGAGATCCTTAAGATCTTAAACTTCGATATGCTTACAGGGCAGGATCGGGTAAACATGCACCGGACGGATATGGAAAGGCTGGATTTCAGATATTCCATGCTCAGGCTGGTTCTTCCTGGATCCGAGCACCGCTACGATGAATATGTGCAGTCTCCGGATACGGCCAATTTCCATTACTACCGGTATTCCGGATTCAAATAAGGTTACTATCACGGCCTTTCAGACCGTGATAGTAACGGGTTTTGCCAATAATATATAATATATATAAAAAAATACTGGAAAAATCCGATATTACTTGATAGAATAGGTAGGGTAGCTTAATGATGCGTACCGTTCACATTTATTTTCTATACAGGAGGAACAGTTATGACAATTAATAAGGAAGCCAACGGTTCAGATCTGAAGATCACTTTATCAGGAAGACTGGATACCACAACAGCGCCTGAGCTTGAGAGCGAGCTTAAGGAATCTCTTGACGGAGTAACCTCACTTACCTTTGATTTTAAGGAGCTTGCTTATATTTCATCCGCGGGCCTCAGAGTACTGCTTTCAGCTCAGAAGATCATGAATAAGAGTGCAGGAGAGATGAAGATCGTCGGTTCCAATGATGAGATTAAGGAGATTTTCGAGGTTACCGGTTTTAATGATATCCTTAATATTGAATAAGAGCTGATCAGGGAGAATACTATGAATACTGATAAGATTCATGTAGATGAAGACGGAGGTAATATAGAGAGTATCCTCCAGGAGGCTGACAGATTATCTGAGTATGAAAAATACGGCATCAAGGATTCTATGCGTTTAAGGCTTCTGGCCGAGGAGACGGTAGGCCTTGTCAAAGGAATAACAGAGGAGTTTGACGCATATATCTGGTTTGAAGGTGATAAAGATACCTGCAAGGTCTGTGTAAGAGGCAGGACGGAGATGACTCTTTCGAAGCATGATGAGCTGATGGCAATGTCCTTTACCGGAAAGAATACCCTCGCAAAAGGTCTTCTTGGAAAGCTCAGAGAGGTTGTCGAGCTTACCTTTATGTCTCCGGGTGATATCCAGAATAATGTGGTTTTAAGCTACGGTTCTGTCCCGGCCTTTTCTGATTCCTTCTCTGCAGATACCACTATGGCGTTTCAGATGCTTCAGAGTAATGTCTGGTCCCTTAAGCAGTACCGTGAGAGCCTCTTCGATGAGAAGGAGGGGGATGATGATGCGGCGCTTGCGTGGGATGAGTTGGAAAAGTCTGTAATCGGTAATCTCGCAGATGACGTCCAGATAGGTATCAATAACGGAACGGTTGAAATAACGGTTATAAGAAAGCTTGAGAATAAATGACATGTGGTTTGACTGCCAAAGCGACAATCGAGCAGGGAGCTCTGTCCCCCTGCTCGAAAAATTTTGAGCATGGAGCCTTTCTATGAAAAAAATAACAATTAATGCCAGAAGGGAACAGTTGGAGCAGGTTCTTATGTTCCTGGAGGAAGAGCTTAATACTATAAAACACAATACCAAGAGCAAGATACAACTGTTTATCGCAGTAGAGGAGCTGTTTGTTAATATTGCAAGCTATGCATACTATCCCTCAGAGGGCGATGCCGAGATCGATATAGATACAGATAAAGACAATAATATCGTTCACATCACCTTTATCGACAGCGGAAAGCCCTATAATCCTCTGGAAAGGGAGGATCCTGATGTAACGCTTTCGGCCAGGGAGCGCAGGATCGGAGGCCTCGGCATTTATATGGTCAAGAAAAGCATGGATGAGATGAGTTATGAATATAAGGACGGCCATAATATCCTTAAGATCGGCAAAAAAATGATGCAGGATACGAATGATCCCCAGTGAGAAAGCAGTCTCAGATCATACAGAAAGCTTAAACATTGATCGTAAAACGGGAAAAACACAGATCAGAAAATATTTGACATAAGAGATCTTTTTCTATATAATATTCTTTGTTGCCGATTCATTAATAGATATGATCGGTATGCTTCCGTGGCTCAGCTGGTAGAGCGGCGCATTCGTAATGCGTAGGTCGCAGGTTCGAATCCTGCCGGGAGCAGTAAGGGAAAAGCCGATAAATACTGGGTTTCCAGTGTTTTGAGGCTTTTCTTTTTTATGTACAAACTGTGTCGATCTGAAGGATATGGAGCTTCTTTACAAGGAGTGCTATAAGACATACTCAAACGGGAAGCTGTTTTACGGGAATGCGGCAAAGCTGATCGTCTTTATCATGTACTCCGGGACAAGGCTGGGGGAAGCCACGGCATTAAAATGGAAGCATGTTTCGGATGATATGAGTTCTATCCGTATAAGGCAGTCACTTAGCAGGATAGTGGACAGGGATAAAAGCGGCAAAGTATTATACGCTGAAAACGGTACAATAAAGCATAAGACTGTGGAGAAAACCCCGAAGACGGAGAGCGGTGAGAGAACCGTGCCGCTTCCGGAAAGGGCAGTGGAGATTTTAAAATTTTTCTCAGACCTTTACCCTGACCATAAGCTGGATGACTATGTATTCCTCTCAGGCACGGGAAAACCGTACCAGGAAAGGAATGTTGAGCATACCCTGGAACGGATGCTTAAGAACGGCGACTGTGCATGCAAGGAATATACGCCCCATTCGTTAAGGCACGGGTACGGTTCCGTCCTGATCAGTAAGGGGATTGATATCAAGACGGTATCAAAGCTTCTTGGGCACAAGGATATCAGTACCACGTATAATATTTATATCCATGTGCTGGAGGAGGATAAAATAAAGGCCATAAAGAGCGTGTTTGATGAAAAATAACCGTTGGCATAACCATAAAAGAGAAAGACGGTGGAGCAGGAAGCTTGGAATTTTTTTCCAGGCTCCTTTTTTCGCCAATTTTGGGAAATTAAAATCTGTTCTTTATTATAGTAGGCAGACTGATCTTCACTATATCCTTGGGTAAACCCGTGGGATTGATGGACAGAGATTATTACGATGAGATCAACGACGAATTTACAGAGGAAAATACCAAAACCAGCAAGAGATTATATGTGAATGAGAGCGACCTCGTAGGCAATTACCTTCGGGAGATCGGAAAGATAAGCCTTCTGACCCCTGAAGAAGAGTATGAGCTGGCGAAAAAAGCAAGCGAAGGGGATGAGGACGCCAGGGGGCAACTCATAACCGCTAACCTAAGGCTTGTGGTCAATATCGCAAGGCGCTTTAACGGACTTGGTATAAGTCTGCTCGACCTCATCCAGGAAGGCAACACGGGCCTTATAAGGGCAGCGGATAAGTTCGATTATTCCAAGGGCTTTAAATTTTCCACTTATTCCACATTCTGGATTAAGCAGTCTTTGATCAGGGCCGTGCAGAATTACGGTAGGCTGATCAGGCTTCCTGTGCATATACATGAAGAATTGATTAAGTATAAAAAAGCAGAGAAAGCTCTTGAACAGGAACTTGGAAGGGTGCCAAACGATGAAGAGATCGCCGAAAGGATGTTGGTATCTATAGAGAAAGTCGAAATGCTGAATGTGTACGCTGTGGATCTGTTATCCCTTGATGCACCCATCGGCGAAGCGGAACTTGAAACACTAGGCGACGTTATCTGCCTTGACCCGGAGGATACGGTCGAAAAAGAGGTCATTGATGCAAGCCTTAAAGAAGCCGTCCAGGAGGCCATGGGCGTTTTAAACGAAAGGGAGAGAAAGGTGATCGA
>JAEEGL011481126.1_pt1 | contig 16108 bp, 19 predicted proteins | sample 9134231 | NCBI WGS metagenome assembly JAEEGL01 (sample SAMN16246548, study PRJNA631951) | gut metagenome | biome: gut microbiome; feature: rumen; material: fiber-attached | host: Bos | place: Iran: Karaj | collected 2018-10
CTACCTCCTCGGGGGGAGCCTCACGCTGAGGAACGGCCGCATCGACAAACTCCAGTTTGACGAGGGCTACTGCCAGGCGACGAAGTACATCCGCAACTTCAGCCAGGACAACTTCACGTTCTACTACTATGACAGGGACCACCTGGGCAGCATCCGCCAGGTGGTCAAGGAAACTGGAAGCAATAATGGAACCGTCGTCCAGACGATGGACTACTATCCATTCGGCGCGCAGTTCTGTCACAACTCCACGGACAGCGAGGTGCAGTCACGAAAGTACAACGGCAAGGAGTTCGACAAGATGCACGGTCTGAACACCTACGACTACGGTGCACGGCAGTACAATCCCGTCACCGCACGCTGGGACAGGGTCGACCCGCTCTGCGAGAAGTACTATGCCATCAGTCCGTATGCGTATTGCCATGATAATCCGATTAATAGAATTGACCCAGACGGGAGGGATGACTATTATTCATCCAATGGGGATTTTATGTATCGAGACAGCAAAGATACAGACAGGATTATGATGACAAGATGGACCATTCATGTAGATTTTAAAGACGGTGAGAAAATGGTTGCTATTGGAGGTGTTCCAATTGAAAAAAAGGATGACATCTCAGCTGAAACATATTCGAACATTTTTACAGACATTGTATCTAAAATGCCTGATGTAGATTTGACGAAACTAAGGAAAGAACATATTTCTGTAATAGTATGGAATGGTATTGAAGATGGTAAATTATCGTCTACAAATACATTTAACCGCCCAGATGAAGAGTCAGGAAAACTTGCATCAACGGGAAATACACGAATCACCGCAAGTATCAATTTAATAAAAGATAATCGAATCTTTTTTTCAACTGTATCAAATATTCAGAGTATTTTAGGCATTCACGAGTATAAGGGACATTTTGTCAATCATATGGGAGATGAATCTAAAACACATCACAATATTTATGAGATGCAAATGAATGACCCGACATGGAATAAGATAACAGATGATTTAAAAGAAAACATCATTAACAATTACATGAAATATCTTCAAGATGAAAAATAATTATGTTATATTTCCTCAGGTTTGGCTATGCACGGTTATGTTGGCCTTGGTTGTATCTTGCCAGGACGGAAATTCAGCTAAGCACACCACACAAATGTTTGACTACTCATTGGTATTTGTGGTGGACAACTATCCAGAAGAATACAAGATACAACAAACTGCCAATGCCATTCCAAGGTCTTTGGTATTCGTCTACAAGATTAAGAACAACTCGTCAAGGCCAGCTTACCTGCCTATCCATTCTGATAATGCGACCGATAGAAAGATACCATCGGAACTAAGTTTATTTGTCGACACTATCAGAATTGGGTCGAAGACGAAGGTGGGGAACTGTCAATCGGGGGAGGAAGAAGCATACGTCTATGATTTGTCTTTCAATGAATACGGAAATGTTGTGGAAAACAGGAAAAAGGTCAGCCCCTACACTCATGACGAAGGGCTGTTGCATCCTGGTGACTCCATCTTCGTAGGCATAAGAGTGGCAGACAGCCTTCTAAAAAAAGCGGGTTTGCCCTCAGACATTAACATTTACGACCTTATGGAAAGAATGCAGGTCAAATATATCCCAGACCAAGAATATAAGCACCATGCATCCCATATGATGGCTGATGTCAGACTATGCAACAGTCGATTTGTCGCATTTTGTTTCAGAATGGAAAATCCTGAAATAAAGAAAGAACCCACACCTGAATTGCAGTGGAAATGTAACGACAATGAGACTGATGAAAATAAACGATACAACCATTTTTTCTCAGGTATGTCATGTTACTACTAATTACTTCTCCTAAATCTTTTCAACAAGCAGCCAAGATTCGATTATGAAACAAAGCCATTTTCTTTTACTGTATATTATCTCTCTAAGCATAGCCGTAGTCTCTCTCTCATGCACAAATATTGAAGAAGATAAACCTGCTAGCGTAGTTCTTCATTTAACAAAAGTAAGAGACATTTGGAAATGCTCCAGCCTTCCATCTGAGGAAAAGCCCTCTTTTGAAAGGAACATTTATCTCGACATATATGTGAAAAACGACAGACAGTTTGACGCTTTTGTCCCAATACACGATAACACTCCGCTAAGTACGGACACCAACTATCAATCAAGACTGGTTCTAAGCGTTGCTGGACATGAAATTGATTGTGAGGTTGGTGTGGATCGCAAATGGACCATTAGTTCGGTTCCCAATGCTATTTATCTCCGCCAATATCGAGTAGATGAAAACGGACATCCTCAAATCGTTAGAGAAAAACAACTATACAGTGGAGACCTGAACAGGAAAATCTATGCAGGAGATAGTGTAGCGGTATTCATACATATCAACGAAAGGCAATTATATGAAGCCGGCATCAACGAAGCCATGGATGTGCACGAAATCATCAAAAAAATGCAGATAAGATATGAAAAGAATTTGGAAGACCTTAAGTTCGATGACCTTCCCATTTCGGACATAACCATTGATCAGCAAAAGCCTCTTGTTGAGATTGATAAATAGAGAAAAATGACTAATATACAACATACAATTCTTTTTACAATATCACATTGGGACCGAGCTTGGGCTTAGGAAGTGGCTATAAAATACGACTTACACCTACAAGCCGCACCCCGACATCTCGCGGGACGGAGTACTCATACGACGTGCACGGATGGCTAGAATCACGATATGGTATCAGAGAGTTACTATGTTTGCAAGTGCTAACACCCCGCCTCTTGGCGACAACATGCAAATAAGGCGGATTATACTTCAAGACATGGCCGAATTATGGGGTGTTCCGCCTGCGGCGGAAAGGTTTTCTTAGCGGACGAGAAGAGAAGGGAACAATAGTATATTACTATTTCGGAAGTGATGGAAGATATGATGTGTTCATAAAAAATGAACCTAACGGTTTTCATCGTTATAATACTGTCGCAAATGAAGATGATTTAATTCCAAACAAGTGGATTCTTAAGAATGATAGTATAGGGTGGGGCACTGATTTCCCTCATATTCTAAATCTCGAAGACTACAAAATGGTTGTAAAATACAAGTGTGGGTTAGGCACTATGTTTACTTGCTATGACGATTTCTATCAAATTGTAAATCTTGAAGACCACAAAATGGTTATAAAATACATGTATCGGTTAGACACTTTGTTTTCTTGCTATGACGGAATGATTCCTGATAATTATAATCACAAATGGTAATTTGTTTAACTAATTGTATCAAGGATGGAGATTTTGATTCATTTTCCAAACAATTATGATGGAGGAGAATTTGATACATTATGGAATCATCCTTTTTTGTATAGGTGGAAATTGGTACAATGCAATAAAAAGACAACAGAACAATGAAAAAGATAAGTTTTTTCGGGAATCACGGGGACAGGTATGAAGTGAACCCAAAAAGTTGGACGGTTAAATAATGAATCGAGGGGACGTGAATCGAGGGGACGGAGTTGATTCGTTTTCCTGATAGTATTAAGGGAATGAGGTACTTCATCTCTATCAACAGCTACAACTACAGACACCCATGAAAGTGAACGTGAACAAGATATATGTAACAATAATGGCGGTGCTCACACTGCCGCCATTCCTCGCACAGGCCCAGGACACGTCGCGTAACTATGTCAGGACCGTGACGATGCTCAACGCCGGCGGGACGGACTCCGTGCAGGCCGTGCAGTACTACAACGGCCTGGGCTGGCCGACTCTCTCCGTCGCCACCGCCGTCGCCGACGGCGGGACGGCATGCACCCTGACTACATACGACGCCCTGGGAAGGGAACGCCGCAAGTATGTGCCCGTGCCGGGCGGCGGCCTTGACTACATGACCGAGAGCACCGTCAGTTCCGCGGGGTATGGCTTCCATCATGACAACGGCGGCTTCTCGGAGAACCATTACGACGCCCTTGACAGGGTGACGTCCGTTGAAATCGCCGGTGATGCGTGGATACAGGCTGGCAGGCAGGACAGGACTATGTATCTTGCCAACACCGTCTCCGACGAGGTTCTGCACTACGAGGCACCGCGGGTCGCAGCTCACCATCGCCCATGCTGGTGACAGCCGATGCCATCTCCTCCGCCAAGGGGTTGGACTAATGCACAAGACGGAAGACCACGTACAACATAGCTTATGGGGGAATTTCATCGACAGGAGCTTCTTCTCCTATCAAAAAGACAAGGCAAAGGTGGAGATGCGGCAGTTCGACTTGCAAGACGGGGACAGGATATTCCTCTGCACCGATGGTGTGCACCAATACATCGACCCGGACATCCTCACAAAGAGATGCATGGATGACAAGTCTCCCGAAGAGGTGGCAGACGTCATCCGGTTCCTTTGCGAGAAATTCTCTGACGACAATTATTCCGGCATCCTGGTGTATTACGAGTCAAATAACGAAAAAAACAAATCCATAAGATTGAATAAATCATGAAAGGCAATGAGATAAGCATCCTTAGATGGCCAGCACTTGAACAGCGAAGGGACTACCGCCCGAACAGGAATGAGATTATGAGGACTGCTAACTTCGGCAAGGTCTCGATGGTGCCACCCTATCTGGACTTGATCATAAAACTGACATTATTTATAGATTACAACAAATCGTTTCTCGAGTTTCCCAAAGCAAAAGCCATTGCCATAAGTGGGACATCCACGGGGTTCACTTCACAACATGCTCGCTTGTAAATGCTGCGTCCAATATGGCTTAGATCGGTGCAAAAAATAGAGGAAACCGCTGGAAATCGGTTTCCTCAATAATGACTCTCTAACCGGATCTGGAAACTCCGGAATTGGATCTTTCTGCAAAGATATAAAAAAAAATGACAAGAATACTTCAAATTAACAAAAAAAAAGGAAAATTAAGAAAAACAGCATCCAAACACCTTCCTTCCATTATGCTGTTTCATAATTCATAACAATAAGTATCCACTAAGCACTATCAAGGCATAAGAAGAGATCTTATTGTTGTATTTAAAATGCGCATACAAAAAAAACAGGTTGATTTGTTTTGTATTTCATCAAGTAATTATTAATTTTGTTGATGAAATCGGTACAATCAATCATCATGCCGATGATGCTGCCGATGTGCAGCATGGTTTTCGTGGGTTAGCAAACATTTGCTATTATTCAGCTAGGCATCCTTGAAGTTTGGCCACAGAAAGATGCACCTATCAGAATAATTGCAGATGTCCACATACGTGGGCATCTGAATTGTCTATAGGTGCGGGTTAGGCCAAACACCCAAGGATGTGGACAAGGAGGATTGTCCACGTTTCGTTTTGGCTAAAGATGTATGAACCATGGCCATCGAACGTTTCAAGCCGGATTTTCCACGATGTGAGACTTTGAAACAATCATTGCAATGGATACATTCTTCACCCGAATCATCAACACGCTTAAAGCTGGTCCTGAAAAATTCAACCAAGAATACAAGCGGATATATGACGAGCTTCACCCCGGCTTCATTGGCTCTATGAAGTCGAGGCTTACGAAGGCCTCCACCGAAGTGTTGGAGGAGGCTTTTCAAGACGCCATGCACCAATTGTATGTGGATGTGAAAGCCGGACGAATTGACTGTATGGAGAAATCCATCCGCAAATATATTTATACAGTGGGATACCGCAGGGCTGTGGACCAAATACGTCGGCTGCATCCCGACCGCCAAGTGGAGACACCCGTCGAGGAACTGGATGTCTACCGGAACCTCTGCTACGATGAGAATCCTGTGGAGGATGCCGAGAAGCGGGGTGTCGTTTTCCGTCTCGTACACAGTATCGGGGAGCCGTGCTCGCGAGTGCTCACCTATTTTTTCTATGACGTGATGCCAATGCGAGAGATTGCCAAGGAGATGGGATACAAAAACAGCGACGTGGCCAAGGCAACCAAGAAGAAATGCCTTGAGAAAGTGAAGGTCGTGGCAAAAAGTGACTTCGACATCCAGAATCTTATCTGACCACCGCCATGAGAACAGAAGAGATAGAGAGATACCTCACCCGGCAGATGACCGACGAGGAGCGCGAGGCTTTTGAGCAGGAGATGCAGGACCAGCCTCAGCTCAGAGAGGATGTGAAGATCGTGGCGTGGACCATAGAGGCCATCCGTGAACGTGGACGGCAGGAAGATGCTGAGCGCATACGGCGAATGCGCGAGCAGATGGGCAGCGACAGCAAGCGGTACTCCGCGACCGCCGCCGCCGTCATCGGAGGTGTGCTCATCGTGGCTGCCATGACAGCCGTTTCCATTCCACCATTATACAATAAGGTAATAAAGCCAGCCATCGAAAGTGTCTTCGGCGGTGAGAGCACCAAGCATGTTACTCCGAAACAGTCTTCATCTGCGGCATCTATCGACTCCCTGGCAAATGGAGCTGTTGCCGACAGTACGGATGTTAACCCTCAGATGATGGAAGAGGATAAAGCTGAAGCTGAAGCTGATGAACCACAACAGGCAGACAAACCTAAAGCAGAGGAAAAACCTGAACAGCAGAAAGAGAAGGAGAATAATGATGTGAAGGATGAACCTACTAAACCTGATATGGCAGAAGACAAGACTGAGTCTGAAAATAAGGAAGAAAAAGAAACCAAAGAAGTGAAAACCACCAATAAAGCATCCAACTTGGATATCAGGCAGATGGTGGAAAACACGGAATACCATCTCACAAAAATAGACTACGACAATAAGGGCAACCTTGTTGCCTATCTGACCCTTCTGAACAACAAGGAGAGTCTCGATTTTGATTTGTCGCAAATGCCTACTGTCAATATTGACGGTTACGTAAGGACGGCATATCGTGTGACAGCAGATGGAGCAACCACACAATCCTTCAAACTAAGGAAACGCCTGCCTGTCAACCTCGTCATCTATTTCAACGGAGTGAAGACTGGAGCAAGTAAAATCACTTTGCTGCAGGTGAGAAATGCCAATGAATACAAGAGCCTTCAGATGAAAGGAATTTCCCTCAATTAGTCTTGGCTCATTTTTTTCGATTATTTTCCCATTTTTGAGTTTACCTAATAACCATTCTTTACGATACTATATCAAAGAGATACATTCACCAAATTTAAAATGAATATGAAAAAACTGTTTTTCTTAATGGCCATGCTCTGGATGATATGCCCGGACATGGCACAAGCGCAGACAAGGAGACCTGTTCAACGAAACAGGGCAACTACGACACAAGTGAAGAAAACTCCTTCTACATCCAAACAGGATCAACAAAAACAGAAAGAATTACAGCACCGTTTGGATTCCGTAGAGGCATTGTACAATGACCTAAAAACGAGGTATGAAAATGACCTGGCAAGAGCTGAGATGACAAAGAAAGATGCCAGTGGAACTGAATATCAAGTGGCAAGAGTAGAATTTGAAGACGGCACTTTGCAGGTAATTTTAAGAGTAAGAAATGAAAAAGAGTCTGTATCATTGAATTTTGCAAAATCATCTGTAACAACACTCATCAAAGGGTGTGCTGTTTTGGACAATGGTGACAAGAAAGATGCTAAAGGAAAAGATTACGAATTCGTAGAAAAAGGCTATTGGAGGGAAGTCAGTTTTGTTAAAGAATACAACGTCAAAGAATTCCCTGCCCCCAAAAAAGTAACAGAACTATTGATAAAGGAAGGCCATTTTCCAGATACTCCTATTATTTTTGAAAATATACCACTAACCAAATACGAATAAACCATTATGTTTATGAAAAATTCAATAATTTTGTTCACACTGCTCCTCATGTCCTCTACGTGTTTTGCCCAAAATGAGTTGAAAACGAAAGATGATTATGAAAATCAAGTGAAGGAGCTCAAAACCAAATTAAATTATGGTGAAGACAAATTAACTGCCAGCAATGAATTTGGTGTTAATTGTAAAGTAATAAAAGCCTATTATGATGGTAATTACCAACTCATTGTTGAATTACAATTTCTCTCTGAGAATGGAAATCCTAAACTTAAATTCAGATGTGATAATGGTTTTACCACCGACAATTTCTGTCTTTTAGCAGAAAAGCTTCTAAAGGTGAACGTATTCGACATATCACTTGCGGAAAAACATCTTAAACTGGAAGAAGGGATTAAAAAAAATATGACTGTACATTTTGTTATACGTAACAAATTCAAAGGTCCTAAGCCAAGGCTAATCGAATATTTGAAACTAACTGAAAGCCAGTTAGACCAGAAATTCATTTTCCGAAACATCCCTATTGATTATGATGAAGACAAGTAGTTTTTTCATTGTTGGGTAATACTGGTCTATGAAATGATTCCTCCCAACCACCTTCCGGCCAATTTGAAATAAGGTACTTTAAGCCGCACCAAATACAGAATTCCACTGCTATTTTCGCCCCACAGCGCATTTATTCGGAATGCGCTGTGGGGCGACTTTTTTCAAAAACCTTTATACCCTTTTTCCTATTGTTCCTTAGCCATTGGACATTCAAGGTTTTTTCTGTCCGTCGACTGACCGGAAGAAATGACTTCTCCTTTCCAATAGCGCAAGGAGTCTGTTTCATATTACTCAGCAAAGATATGAGCTGATGTCTCACATCCAAGGTCAAGCCGTGGGTTCAGACGAAAATCTCCACGCTTTCAGGTAGTATTTTCGATGAAACCTTGTATATAATCCATCTTTCCTCATGATCTCCGCAACGTAATATGAACACAGCCCCTCGCGTCATAGCGGGAGGGAAATAAAAAAACAATACATTATGGTAACATTGGAATACAGGGAGCTGACCCCTAAAGAGAAAAAACGTGCAGCAGATCAGAAAAACAAGCGAACCCCCAGTGAGAGAGTCGCTTACAGCCTCCTGCCGGAGAGTATGAAAAAGAGTGCGGAGCGTAATCCACCTGTCGCATTCAAGGAGTGTGTCGCATATTATCCCGACCTGTTCTTTCGCAAAGAACGTATAATCATAGAGATAGACGGAAGTTCTCATTTTCTAACGGGAGAGAGTGACAAGAAGAAAGACGAGATTTTCAGGGAGCGCGGATTCATCGTCGTCCGAATAGAGAACGAAGACACAGATGTCAACGTGTCATTCTGGCAACAGCTGATAGAGGGACTTGAGAAAGATGGTGAAAACCGACCTGAAATCCTCGCATTCATAGATGACCTCCGGAAGATGATTGATAACGAGATACGAAACTGGGATGACTTGGAATGTGAATATGACATCCTTGGCATAGATGCCATGAACTGGCAGAGAGCCCATATTGCCAATAAGCAAAAACGATGGATAATCGGAAGTATTATGCGAAAAAAATTTTCTAATAAGTAGCATTTCCCGGTTTACCTTTTCTCGCCTATTTACGATATTGAGACAGACGACATTACAATAACAATTAAAAAACAACGATTATGAAGAATTTTGATTTGGCAAAAAACAGCAAGAAAAGAAACAGCCACATCGTGAACATCACTATCCTGACCATTCTCTACTTCGTCGGGTATTGGCTGGGAAAACGGTTTGACCAAGGGCACTCTCCCCACATGGCAGCTTATGCCATACCCAGTCTGGTGAGCGGACTGGTATTCTGCAAGAGGTTCTCTGACAAGGTATGGATGAAACTTCACCCTAGAAGCATCGGGCGGGTGAACGTATACCACCACTATGACGACGGCCATGACCCTTCCGCCGGCATCTTTGGCATCATCCTCAGGTATATGTTCTACATGCTTGTTGGCTTCATCATATTCCCTGCCTATTCCATCTGGGCTGTCATTGCCGTCATTTGGCAGACTGTGTCCATCTACCGTTATCGCCATGGCAAAGGCGGAATGAGTGAGAATGATAATTATTGAACCGCAAAACACGAGCAAGCCATGGAAATGCTACATAAAAAGCCATACTCGCCACCAATGACTGATGAATTTCACCCTGTCACAACCGGATTCTGCATCGGCTTCGGTGAAGGTTCCATTCCACCCGAAGAAAGCGACTGCAACGAAAGCTGGTATGACAGTGACCTGACGGACGACCTTGATCTTCCCGAATCCAGCATCAGGCTTTGGGATGATTAGCGGCAACTATTAGAAACTATAAACCCTCAAAAATCACACAACATGAAAAAATCAATTCTATTCCTTTGTGCCGTTGTTTCTGCAATCGGCAGCCATGCCAAAGTGGGCGACAAGTTCGCTTCAGGTAACATCAATTACGAGGTGGTCATCGAAAACGAGTCTGCCAAAGAGGTGGCTGTACTCTCGCCACAATCTTCTGAAATCACATCCGCCACCATTCCCGCCTCCGTCATCTACGGCGGCGTCTCCTACACCGTGACAAGCATCGGGCACAGGGCCTTTGCCAACTGCACGAATCTGAAATCAATCTCACTGCCCAAAACTATTATATGGATAGGAGCCTATTCCTTTAAGAGATGTACAAGTCTGGCCACGGTCACCATTCCTGTCTCTGTCATTTCGATTGGCCGCCAGGCTTTTGCAGAATGCACGGCACTTGTGAAGGCCACGTTCTCCTCAGAAATTGAGAGCATGGGCGATGGGTTGTTTCTTGGCTGCACGTCGCTCAATACCATCACCCTGCCACAAGGATTCACAAAAGTGGAGGATGGGATGTTTGAGCGCTGTGAGGCACTCTCTGCTGTCCATTTCGTGGATGGCATCACTTCCATCGGTGATTATGCACTCGCCGCGTCATCGGTGAACAACATCACCATACCTGCAGGTACAGAGAGAATCGGTAATGGTGCTTTCGCGTTCAACGATAAACTGTCTGCCGTCACTATCCCGAATTCCGTGGAGTATATAGGGAGTGGAGCGTTTGCCGGGTGCTCCAAGCTTGCTCATGTCACCTTGCCATCATGGCTTACATCGATGGCTGTCGGTGATGATGGCGGCATGTTCGACCATTGCGGCCAGATGACAGAAATAACGATTCCCGCATACGTTGAGAACGTGGGCCATATTGCCTCTGCCTCTACCAGACTCACCTCCATCTTCGTCATGGGCGACCACATACCCGAAGGACTCGCCTCACTCCCCTATGTCAACAACAGTGGCGAACCGATCATCATCTACGTGAAAAAATCGGTCTACGAGAATCGTTATTCCGAAGGCACCTGGTTAGGCCATAAGGTTGAATACCGCATCCCTATCACGATGACCAACACCAAGGGTGTGGGTGTGAAATACAGGACTCTCTGCCGTGACTTCGACATAGATCTGAGCCAGACAAACGATGATCTTCTACCAGGCGAGGGCAGACTGAGCGCATATATTGCCCCAGCTGCTGACGAGGGGCTCGGCATCGTCTTCATGGAGGAATTGAAATATGTTCCCTCTCGTCTGAAAGCCAATGCTGATAATCAAGGTGAGGACGAGTATGTTGGCATTGTTCTGAGAGGCACACCTGGTGCCACCTATTATTATCAAATGGGCGAGAATGACTACTCCCAAGGCATCAGTCAATGGCTATTGGAGAACGCAACAGCAGCAGCAAATGCATCACCATGGAACAACAACCTGATGCATGGAGCAAACGATGGCAGATGGGTCGATCCCACTGAGACAGATCCTGAGAGCGGTCAAACCTTCAAAAACTATGGACTTAGCAACAACGCTTTCCACATCTATTCAAAATCTGGATGGCTGGGATACAGCAAGGCTTTTCTCTCCGTGCCTCTTAACATGGGTGCAGCCAACATCACAATGACTTTCACCGATGACGACGGGATTACGGACACTATTTCCCTTGAGGAATTCTCCAAGCAGTGCGATGATGGTGAAACCTATGACCTCTCCGGGCGAAAAGTAAGCATGCACTATAATGGCATAGTCATTAAAGATGGTAAAAAAATCGCGAAATAACATATCCCATAAATAATCTTATCGACATAATCGAGTAGAAGACAAACCTTACATAGTTTTTCTTCTACTCGATTCTTTTAACAGTACCTAACAAAAAAGGAAATAGCGAAATCCATAGCCAAATAGGCAAACAAAATGATTGTTCTAAAACGGTGTAAAAATAACAATAACAAGTAATAGCGTCATATAATAAGCAATGAAATAATTAAATTGCCAATTTTATTGCGGAACACCGAAAAATAATTATATTTGCATCGAATTGTCAGACCTATCAAAAAATACATGGCACTATGAAATGACTATCCCTAAAAATCATTGTCACATTTGAGGGCGATTAACTATATTGGTTTACACTCTTTGTTAGGTGAACTAATCACCTTTACATTCTTTACTTCTTTCACCTAAGCCTCTTTACAGTTTTTGCTTGGTGAACGGATTTACTTGACAACCACTAGGCTGAGGTAAACTTGCCTTCCCTGCTTCGTCCTCTGTGCAAAGTTAGCAAATATCTGTACAAACCGTTTCGTTTTTAGGATAAAATGCGTAACTTTGCATACAGAAGCCGAAGAGGAAACAGGCTCTGCTGAGGAGCAACCTGCCAGCAATAGGCTTTCGCACTACACTGAAATAGTGTCCGGCACGGTCATCACGCATGGCTGTGCCTTTTTCTATTTCAGGCAGTGCCTCATGGCTAAGAAAACCTAATCAGGCGGCGCAGCCGCATGATTCTCCCACGGGTTCTTCCAGCAGCGTTTCTGCTCGCCTGTCTGCATATGTGCCACGGATGGTGTCTGCATGCCTATGCTCATGTGTGGGCGTTCTGTGTTGTAGAACAGGATGATACGTTCCAGTTCCTGCTTGCATATCTCCCTTGTGGGAATCGTCATTTTGTAAAGCCATTCCGTCTTAAGGATGCCGTTGGCCCTCTCCGCCACGGCATTTTCCAGGGGGTCGCCGCTTTGGGTCATGCTGATGCTTATGTTGTGCCGCTTCAGTTCCTGCACATAGGCCTGGCTGCAATACTGGCATCCACGGTCGGAGTGGTGTATCAGCATGGCGGCGGTCTCATCGTCTATCGTGGACAGTGCCATCCTCAATGCCTCCAATGGATAGACTGTCTCGAGCGTAGGTCCGACAGCCCAGCCGACTATCATGTGAGAGTAGGCATCCGTGATGAGGGATAGGTAGCACACGCCTTCCTCCGTTTCCACGTATGTGATGTCGCTCACCCATATTTCGTTGGGGCGGGACGGCACAATCTCTTTGATCAGGTTCTCATACTTGTGGTAATGATGGCTGGAGTCGGTCGTCTTATAGTGCCTGCGACGCTTGACCTGCATCATCAGCCCGTTCTGGCGGAGTAGCTCGATGAAGGCGTCACGCCCCGGCATGCAACCAGTCTGCTCGAAAAGTCTCTTTATTACAAGGTACAACTTGGCGCAGCCGAGACCGGGGTTGTCTTTTCTGTAGTCTCTTGCCTTCTCAACAATCAGCGGCTCAAGCGCATTCTCGGCAAACTCATCTTCCTTCACGCCGTTATAGAACGATTGCCTGCTATAACCAAACAGCCCGGTGAGGGTGCCCAGTCCTGTCTTTGGACATTCCTCCCGCAGCAAGCTTACTGTTTGGTGCCAGATTTTTTTCTTATCGGAATGTTGAAGCGTTCCTCTGCCAAATCAATCATCTTGTCGTAGGCCTTGGCACGGAGTTTTACCAGCTCAGCCTCTTTTTGGGCCTTCTTCAAGGCTGCCTTCAGCTCCTCAACTGTACTATATAATGTATACAAAATATCAGAATTCAACGTCAACGAAAAACAATGAAATTAAGAATACAAATAACAAAAGAAGCACGAATTAATGTATACAAAATATCAAAATACAACGTCAACGAAAAACAATGAAATTAAGAATACAAATAACAAAAGAAGCACGAATTAATGTATACAAAATATCAAAATACAACGTCAACAAATAACTATGAAATATAATATACAAATAACAAAAGAAGTACTACAAAATGTATATAAAATATCAAAATACAACGTCAACAAATAACTATGAAATAAAATATACAAATAACAAAAGAAGCACTACAAAATGTATATAAAAAATCAAAATTCAACGTCAACAAATAACTATGAAATAAAATATACAAATAACAAAAGAAGCACTACAAAATGTATATAAAAAATCAAAATTCAATGTCAACAAATAACAATAATATAAAGAATACAAATAACAAAAGAAATACTATATAATGTGTACAAAATATCAAAATACAATGTCAACAAATAACTATGAAATAAAATATACAAATAACAAAAGAGGTACTAAATAATGTATACAAAAAATCAGAATACAACGTCAACAAATAACTATGAAATAAAATATACGAAATAGTAAAGTTATTTTATTTAACATATAAAATAAACAAAAAAATAAAAAAACTGTGATAATTTTGTTTAATTATCACTATAATTATAAAAACACGAAGGTTTTTATGAAAGATTAATGGTTGAATCTCTGGTTTGAGGTTGATGCCATATATCTTTGCAAAGGTCGTTGCAGAGATTCGGTTGCAAGTTGTACTTTTGAATATTCAAAAGTGAACTTGCCAACTAAGTTGGGGTGAATATTTACCTCGCAACTCGGTAATATTTTATCTAAATTTTGTATTTATGAAACATGGAAATCGGATAATGAAAATAGTCTACCTAACGGAGATTGAGGAGCAATATGTTAAGCTTTTGGCTAAAAAATATGGCTACAACTTCAGCCAGATGTGTAGGTATGCACTACTTCATATAGATGATGTGAGTGCCAAAATGAAAATTAAAGTCACTGTAGAACATAGTGATTTGATCCAAAAAAGACAGCGGGAGCTGTCGGCAATAGGAAACAACATCAATCAGATAGCTCATCAAGTGAACATTTTTGCTGTTCAAGGTGTTTTACCGGAGAAATACTTCACAGACGTGATAATGCCGGCTCTTGATAAAATATTTGAACTATATGCAGAAATCAATCGTGACCAGCAACGTATACGAAAAAAACTGTATTCGAGGTAGATTGTAAATCTTGTCAATGTCAATGAGCCCAACAATCAATTTATGCTGTAGTATTTAGCAAATGCTTTTCTGTTTTTCAGTAGATTTTGAACAATATTGAGGTCAATATTCCTTTGTCATGATGTTTTTAACTGTCCGATAATTGGTAATAGAAGGATATGAAATGACTATATTAATCACACCATTACCATTCATTGCGGCTTAGTGTTAATACCCAAGTATTTGAAGAACTGTTCTGGCCAGTAATTTATGATGAGTTCATCAGGAAATCCGACTTCCTCCACAAGCGGTATGATACGGCTGTAGTCCGCTATCTGGAAAGATATATGCGCATCACTGCTGAGTATAAGAGGGACATCATGTTTCTTGCACAGCCGAAGGATTTCTAAGCTATTTGTAATAGCAACCGTTTTCTTTCTTTGAGAAGCAAGAGAATGGTTGTTAATCTCTAACAAAGTGTGAGTCTCTTTCGAAGCGATTACCAATTGCTCGAAATCCATCTCTGCCGTTCCGTCTCCAGGGTGGCTGATGACATGTATCTTGGGATTATTGATGACAGTCAACATACCCTCTGTATTTTGGTTTTTATCACCACCCTTCCAACAATTGCCATGGATGCCTGCTATGGCGATATCCAGACGGTCGAGATAATCGTCATTAAGATCCAAACTGCCTTTCGTATCAAGGATATTGACTTCACAGCCCATCAACAACCGGATGCCATACATTTGTCGTGGCACCACAAACATGTTCCTAAAATAAATCAACGGACAGGTCCCGGGGATACTCGGCCCATGCTCTGTTATTCCCAACACCTGTAGTCCTTTATCAGCTGCAGCTTAATACATTATTTAATTAGAAAAACAGAGAAAAACACCCTTTTTCGTTATTTTTTATGATTCATGCATGAATTTACCGCTTCTGTGCAGATAGGCCGCACTGTAGAAGATATTTTATAATTCATTCCAATTGGTAATGAGGTCAGATTATCTCTTTATTTTTGAACTTCCTTATCCTTATTTTAAGTTTTTTTCAACAACAACATAAAAACTGTAACTACTCAGCACCCCATGGTATGAGTAGTTACCTTACTGTTGTACGACAGCAAGTATTGCATTGAATTTGGAGTTTCCATTCTTCATAGCTGTTTCAGCTATGGAGTGTAACTTGGCAAAATCATCGGCACCGTCA
>JAEEGL012946674.1_pt1 | contig 16108 bp, 15 predicted proteins | sample 9134231 | NCBI WGS metagenome assembly JAEEGL01 (sample SAMN16246548, study PRJNA631951) | gut metagenome | biome: gut microbiome; feature: rumen; material: fiber-attached | host: Bos | place: Iran: Karaj | collected 2018-10
AGCTCCTAAAACACCTAATAAGGCTCCTGAGATCAATGGTAATACCAGAAATCCCAAAAACCTTATTGCGTTAAACTTAGTTCTCTTTACGGTACGGCTCACGATTACTTAAACACCTGCTGCCCTGTATTCGATATACTGAATCTTTCCGTTATCGTCAAACGTGAACCAGAGTTCAGAACTGCCCTTGAGATATTTATAATTTACGCCTGCAATCTCTGTGGGCTCTCCGTATGCTGCCTTGACATCATCGATCGTCTGACCGATATAGATTCCCTCTGCTGTCGTAACTGTATCATCGCAGAGTGCAATTCTGTCTACGATGGTGTTTCCTGTATATGTCTCAACGAAAAAGGAACCATTCTTGAAGTTATACTCTGTGGCCATACCCTGACCGGCACATGAAGGGACTTCATCATAATCGTACTCGTCATCATTAAACCTTGCGATATCGATATCCGTATTGATGATGATATTGCATCCTGAATATGTGAAAACAAAGTTCTCGGTGGCAGCGTTCGCATCAATTGTTGTAGCAGCTGTGCCTGCCTGGTTGTTCTGGCCTGCCTGTGTGGAAATAACATTGACGTCAGAAGAAACAGGCTCCGGTTCATTAGAGCATGCTGCAATTCCTGTTCCGATAATTCCCAGGCTCAAAACAAGAGCCGCAACTTTTGTGAAATTCATATAAATATATCCTCCATATTTGGTACATGTGAACACCGTAATATAATACACTACTGCTATTTTTCACGCGGTACAAAATTGGGGGAATTTGAATGAAATTTTTACTCTAAAATGACTAATTAATAATATAAATGCAAAAGATCAGTTATCGATGGCATTTGCACCGTAGCTTCTGAGTTCTCCGTAAGTCTCTATCTCGTAGAGCTGGTCATCTCTCATATCGTTATAGAATTTGATGTCTTTCTCATACTCTGCGGCAACTTCAGGCACGTTCCTGTAATCAGTGAGATCGTAGTGGTCAACCAGATACTGTCCGAAGTAAACGCTGAGTTTCTCCGCACCGTAGATATTCAGGTGCTTTCCGGCATCGTATGTATCAACACTCATGTCAATACCGATCTCGTCCTTGTAATTACAGAAATTGAGGTATGTAAGGCCATACTTTGCGGCATATTCCTCGACATTCTCATCCCACTGAGGATACCAGCCGTACTCGATCGGGGCACGGACGAGGATCAGTTCTATTCCCTTCTCTTCGCAGAGGAGCCTGATCTTGTCGAGATACTCCATGGCATTGTCGCCGAACCTGTAACTGACGAGAGGCATCAGAGGCGCGTGTTTCTTCTCCGGCTTGATGTCGCAGCGCATATAGTAGCCGTTGTGGGAGGTGATGTCCTTGGAGAAGACATGCTCAAAATCCGTCTTTGTAAGAGAACTCCACCTGTCATGGTATCTCAGGATCGGGAAAACATAAGACGCAAAAGTCTCTCCCTCGATCATGGAAACATTAATGGCATCGACCTTGTCCTGTGACCATCTCATACCGTCCAGAGTCATTCTGTTATATGCCTCTTTACGAGGAGTATCGTGCTGGAGATTATGGATCGACATTACAACGACCTTGGGCGTCTCGGTCTGGAGAACGTCTCTTAAGAGATAGTAAGACTGGCAGATATACTGCTCGCCGGAACCTCTGATATAGGCCGAGATGCCGTATTCCTCGTACATCTTGATCGGCGAGAAGTTCTCATATGCATCGCAGTCGCCGAAAAAGATGACATCGTGAGGAACCTTCTCCTTGTAATACTCTTCGGTGAAAGAACCTTCGATAACGCCCTTCTGGTACTTAGGCATAAGGAGTCTTTGCGCGAACCACAAAATGGCGGCAGATACTGCCACCAGAACGACTGCGGTTATTATGCTGATAAAGACTTTGGACTCTTTTTTTGCCTTGGCTGCCATTACATTGCCTTTTTAAGACGGCGGAAGTCACCCAGGGCTTTCCAGCCGATCTTTACGATCTTCTTGATATTGATGGAATTGGTACCGCCCTGACGGGGTCTGAACGTGACCTCACGGAAAGCATACTCTTCCCCGTAATGAACGAAGTAAGTTGTCATCATGATGTTCGGCAGGTTGTAATCCTTGTCGAGCTTGGGAAGATATTTCGCGACAGTCTGTGCGTGCATAAGACGGAAAGGAGCATTGGCATCCGGTACCTTAACATGGAAATAGCACTTGATGAGGAAGCATACGACCTTCTCTACGAATGCTCTGGACTTACCGTCGCCTCTTACCACTCTGTGACCGAAGATTCCCTTATATCCGTGACGCATCTGCCAGAAAGAATCAAATTCAGAAGGCAGTGTCTGGCCGTCCGAATCCGTCTGGAAGATGAAATCAGCACCGCTCTTTATCGCATAATCATAGAGTGCGATTACCTTAGGACCGTGCTGTTTGCCTGTATCTGACAATATTTCGAGCTGGGGATGATCCTTCTTAAAATCTTCAAGGAGTTCGTGTGTCCTGTCCTGGCTGCCGCTGTCGGCAACAACAAGTCTTGATGCGGGGTCCTTCCCCTCTAAGATCGGATACCATGAGGATACTACGTCAACGATATTGTCTTCTTCGTTATAAGCGGGCATAACGATGTAAAGTATATCCATGGGCCATCTCCTAAACTCTTTTTTCTTCAAAGAATTATATCAAATAATCGCGCAAGTTGTCTGCGGGTAAACAAAATACGGATCAGGCCGGTTCTATCGTGTGATTCTCGTAGTCGATCCTGCTCTGCACCGATTCCGTTGCGCTCTCTGGATATTTATCCCTGTCGAACTGGAATCCGTTCCATCCGTCGTCCCAGAAATTCAGAAGTTCTTCCGTCGTGTACATGAAAAAATAACTGTCGTATCCCTGACGCCATGTCGAATCGCAGTGATACCACTGCCCGTTTATGAGAACGTAGTTCCAGAAATGCGTTGCGGTCTCATAAGGATATCGCTCGATTATCATGTTATCGAATCCGGCAACATCGAGCAGTGCCTTCACCGCATATACCGTCGAATAGCAGTTGCCGGTCCTGTAGATAAACGCATTATACGCAGCCTCAGTCCATGAACTGCTCTCTGTTCTTAAGATGAATCTGATGTTGTATCTGCACCACCAGACGATCTGGAGAGCCACTTCCTCATCAGTCATTCCGGGCTCGGTTATCTCTTCGAGGATCTCCCTTGCCGCCGCATAGACAACCTCGGGTTCAACATAACCTTCCGGCTTTTCCAGCATCGTGAGTGTGATCGTGACAGAACTCTCGTTGCCAGAGAAATCCGTTGCCGTGTAAGTGACTTCGTATTCGCCCTCTTCGGTCAGGTCCACGTTCGACGTATCGATCGTCAGAACGGGAGCCGTATCGTAGTCGTCCGTTACGATAATCTTCTCTCTGTATGACACAGAATCGCCGATATACGCCTGGATATCGATCGCGCCTTTTATCTCAGGCGCCGTATCGTCTTTTGTCACATCAAAAGGAACATTTACAGGTGTCTCATTTCCGCATCCGTCGGTCAGCACGGCAACAGCCGTAAACTTTCCGCCGTCCGACATGTCAGGAACATCTCTCCACTCCGCGGAAACGTCCGTGACATCGCTGATACCGGTGATGCATGACAGCGCATCAGGCAGTTCCTGACACGCAAATATCTTCTGCGGTATGCCTTCTCCTGTTGGCGGAACCGAATCCTGAATTATGAGCTTGCACGCGTTATTTTTTCCGTAGACGCAAATGTTGAAACTTATCGTCTGCGGCAGATTGATATTAACTTCATCAAAATTCAGATTGCTCGATACAAGAGCAGGGAACGTCGGCTCCTCACTGAAGAACATTGAGATATCAGGCTTACCGCTCCCCGCTTCGATGGTAACTTCCCTGATAAGAAGATCGTTCTCTCCGTTTACAAAGGATACCGCGCCGGCGATCAGAAGAACGATCAGCAGCGCCACTGCCGAGAAGATCAGGAGCTTAACAATGCTCTTGTTCATCTTAGTCTCCTGTTTCTTGGGAGCCTTCTTAACAGCCCTCACAACAGGTCTTTGAGATGTCTTCTGCGGAACTCTTTTTACGGTATTCTGAACCGGTCTCTGCACCGGTCTGCCGGAAGCATTCTTAACCGGTACTGCCTGTCTTTGAGGCTGATGTGGGATTTGTTTTCGGGGTGCGGAATGAGATATCTGAGACTGACCTGACGGCTGTCTTACCGGATGCCTATCAACGGAACTGTTGTGATTCCGTTTAGGGGGCATATTTTGCTTATCGTCAGGTCTGTTATTCATCTCAGTCGCTTATGCTGTGGCTGCCGTAATTGATTCTCCACTGTACGGACTCCTCCGCGGATTCCGGATAGAGGTCCTCATCAAAACTATAACCGTTCCAGCCGTTATGCCAGAAGTTCTCGAGTTCTTCTGTAGTGTACATGAAGAAGTAGCTGTCGTAACCCATTCTCGGAGTTGAATCGCAGTGATACCATTCGCCGTCGATCTTGATGTAATTCCAGTAGTGCGGGTTATAGATATAAGGGTCTCTGATGATGACCATATTCTCGATTCCCGCAACATCGAACAGTGCCTTGGCGGTCATTGCGAAAGTATAGCAGTTGCCGCTGCGCTTGGTTAAGCCGTCGTAGGCCGCTCTCGTCCAGGATGAGTCATCGCAGTTGGATACATAGTAAACGTTATATCTTACCCAGTATGTGATCGCCAGTGCTCTCTCCATGTCGGTCATGCTGTCCCATGTTATGGAATCCAGGATGTCCTGCGCTTCCTCATAAACGAGTTCAGGCTCGACATAAGTATCAGGCTTCTCAATGAGGGTAAGTTCAATGGTCTCTTCGGAAACATTTCCGGTGAAATCATACGCCCTGTAGGTAACCGTGTATGTACCTTCCTCGTCCATGATGACTTCACTGGTATCGACCTCCAGAATGGGGTTGGGATCGATGTCATCCGTAACCGTGATGTTTTCTCTATACTTAATAGGGTCTCCGATATATACCTCGATGTCCTCCATTCCCTCGATGACAGGAGCAACGGTATCTCTCGTTACGACGAACGGAACCTTTACAATAGTTACGTTGCCCGATGAATCCGTGACTGCTGCCTTCGCGAAAACATTTCCTCCCCATGAGACATCTGGAGTATCGACCCATTCAACAGTAACGTCGTTAAGATCATAGATATTCGTAACACACTCTTCCACAGGAGGAATGCTGTCGACGGAGAACATTGACTGCGGGATGGCATCCGCAGTCGGAGGTGTGGTATCGACGATATTAAGAACGCACGGGAAATTCATTCCGTACATGCGGACTGTAAATCTTATGGTCTTAGGAATAATGTAATCCACAGTGGAGAAATCCAGATTGCATGACACATATTGCGGGAACTGCGCTTCTTTGGTGATAAACATGTCAACACTGGCTGTTGATCCTGCCTCGACAGTACACTCCCTTACGATATAACCCGTGTCACGTTCGTAGATATCGAATGCCAGGAATTCGGCGATCATGATAATGACGAACAGGAGCAGGACTATGAGCAGCGGCAGAACGTGCCTGTTATGCTTGCGGATACCGTAAGACTTGGCCTCTTTGGCGGTCAGTCTTGTCTTTTTTGAAACGGGCTTTTCCTGAGGATTGCGCTTTGCCGGAGCGGGAGTTTTCGCGCCTTCGCGGACGCCCTGTTCAGGACGCTTAACCGGCTGTGGCTTATAGGACTGTTCCGTAAACTGAGACTGCTGAACCTTCCCGGGCTGCTGTGCCTTCTGCGGTTGCGTTCTTTTAGGCTGCTGTATCTGCTGTTCCTGAACCTGTACTTTGGGAATTCTTACCTGAGGCTGGCGTACTGCGGGACGGACTTCATTGTGCTCGTTTCTTTTCTCACGGGCAGCGTTTTGCTCCACCGCTCTGTAAACCGCGGCGTCTGCAGACCTTACTTTGCGTCCCGAATGTTGGAACTCATCATCACGCATTTCTTATACGAGCCCTTCCGTCACTCCGGATAGTTACCGGTGAAGCAGGCGTCGCAATATCTGAAGTTGTCACCGCCAAGCATCACATCCAAATCCCCTGGTTCAAGATAACCTAATGAATCCGCGCCTATTATGCCACAGATTTCCGGGATTGTGTGACTGCATGCGATCAAATGCTCTTCGTCAGGAACGTCGGTTCCGTAATAGCAGGGATGCATGAACGGCGGAGAGCTGATCCTGACGTGGACCTCTGTGGCGCCCGCATTCCTGAGCATGTTGACCTGGTTGGCGATCGTGTTGCCTCTGACGATCGAGTCGTCGATAATTACTACTCTCTTGCCGCTTACAACAGAAGCGATAGGATTAAGCTTGATCTTAACGGCCTGTTTGCGCTGCTCCTGTGACGGCTTGATGAATGTTCTTCCTACGTATGAGTTCTTAACAAAACCCTTCTCGTACGGAATACCCGATTCCGCCGCAAAGCCGAGTGCCGCATCGATGCCTGATTCAGGCACGCCGATTACTATGTCGCAGTCGCAGGGGTGTTTCCTCGCGAGGATCCTGCCTGCCTCTCTTCTTGCAGTTGCAACAGAGATGCCATCGATAACGGAATCCGGTCTTGCAAAATAGATGTACTCGAAAACGCACTTCTTCATGCCGCGCTTGATGCCCGAATCGATGGAACGGATATTACCGTCCTCTACAACGACGATCTCACCGGGATTGATATCCCTTATGAATTCAGCGCCGACAGCTTCGAGAGCACATGTCTCTGAGCAGAAGATGACCGCATCGTCCAGCTTACCCATGACGAGCGGCTTCAAACCGAACGGATCTCTTGCAGCGATGAGCTTACGGGGGCTCATGACAAGAAGAGCATATCCGCCTTTAATTATCCCCATGACTTCCTTAACAGCTTCCTCAACGGAAGGAGTTACGGATCTTTTACTTGCGATTAAATATGCGATGACCTCCGAATCGGTCGTCGTATGGAAAATGGCACCCTTGTCCTCGAGCTCCTTTTTGAGTTCGATGGCATTGGTAAGATTACCGTTATGCGCTATGGAGAGAGTACCCTTTGAATACTGAGTAACGATAGGCTGTGCATTCTCCGGAACGCTGCCGCCTGCAGTTGAATATCTTACATGACCGATTGCGATATCACCCTTGAGGTTCTTTATCTTGTCGCTGCTGAGGACATCACTTACAAGTCCCATTCCCTTGACGCACTCGATTGAAGCATCGTCGTTGGTTGCAATACCACAGCTCTCCTGTCCTCTGTGCTGAAGACTGAAAAGTCCGTAGTAAACATCACTGGCGCTCAGCGCGTCTCCGTGAATTCCAAAAATACCGCATTCCTCATGTATAGCCATGGTAAGATTTTACACCCAAGTCTGCAAACAAAAATGCGTTAAATCATATGTATTTGTTTGCCTCTGCAATACCTATTTTGGATAAATCACCAACTGAAAGGGTTGGTTAGAGCTATAATGGCCTTGTTATGGAAAATCTGTTTAACAATTGCACACTCTGTCCCAGGCGCTGCGGGGCTGACAGAACGGCCGGCAGGACCGGATTTTGCGGCATGCCGGATTACCCTCTGGTAAATCTCATCAAGCTCCACTACGGCGAAGAACCAATAGTGTCAGGCAGCAACGGAAGCGGTACTGTCTTCTTCGAAGGCTGCAGCTTAGGATGCGTGTTCTGCCAGAATTATTCCATCTCAAGAGGCCCCACCGGACGCGGCATGAAGATGGACAGCCGGTCTCTGGCTGACAGCTATCTTAAACTCCAGGACCAGGGCGCTAACAACATCAATCTGGTTACTCCCCTGCACTTCGCACCTGCCGTTGCGGACTCAATTGCGAAGGCTAAGTCTTCCGGACTTACGATCCCCGTAGCGGTAAATTGTTCCGGATACGATCTGGTATCAACGCTGAAACTTTTCGACGGGCTCACAGACATATACATGCCCGACATGAAATATTTCTCATCCAAATTCTCATCAGAATATTCGCACGCTCCCGACTACTTCTCCGTATGCGCGAGCGCGATAGATGAGATGGTAAGACAGACCGGGGATATCGTTCTCGGCAGTGACGGACTACTGAAAAAAGGAGTCATCGTAAGACATCTGATCCTGCCCGGCGCAATGTTTGATTCAAAGCATGTTATCGACTACCTTACATCAAGATACGGCAACCGGATCTACATAAGTCTAATGAGCCAGTATACGCCGATGCCTTCAGCCACAGGAAAACTGAAAGAGCGCCCTTCGGAGAGGATATGCGACAGTCTTGCTGATTACTTAGCTTCCAAGGGTCAGACAAATGCTTTCGTACAGGAATATGATTCATCCGGAAAAGAAATGATCCCGGACTTCCTTACATAGGAGCCGGGATCTTTTAATTCAGATTGTGACCGGGATCAGATAATTCCCTCGATTATGTTCTCAAGTTTCTGCTGGGGAACGAATCCGATGGACTCGTTAACGACCTCGCCGCCCTTAAAGAACTTAACGGCAGGGATGCTGGAAATGAAATACTGCTCTGCAACCTCCATTGCCTCGTCTACGTTTACCTTGCAGACCTTGAGCTTGCCTTCATACTTAACTGCAACAGCAGAAACAACAGGACTTAACATTCTGCAGGGACCACACCATTCAGCCCAGAAATCAACCAGAACCGGAATATCGCTGTTAATAACCTCTGATTCAAAATTGCTGTCATTAACGACTATCTCAGCCATGACACCCACCTCCTTGACCTTCATTAGATTCGATTATCTCATAAGGTTTTTTCTTTTGCTATATTACGCCTTACAAGTAATCAATTGGTAATAACCCTTTTTATTTTCCGCAGGAACCGCCGCATCCCGCGCCGGATTCCGCACAACATTCGCCGCCTTCGCAGACCTTGTAATTACCGCCTTCGATGCAAAGCACCTTGCCGTTGGTTATCGCATCGGCGATCTTAAATCTTGCCGTCTCATAGATCTCGGTTACGGTGGTCCTTGATATGGCCATATGTCTGGCGCATTCCTCGTGCGTCATCTTCTGATAATCCACGTGACGTATTACTTCGTACTCTTCTATCGAGAGGACCTGCGACTCGATCCTGTCCGCACCTGTCGGAACAAATCTCGTATACTTCGGTTCCTCACAGACTCTTCTTACTCTTACCGGCCTTGGCATCTGTTAGAGCTCCTAATAAAAGACATATGCCGTGTTTACGACATATGTCAATTATAGCATTTAATTCGCGAAAAATCGATGAATGTTAGTTGTGACTAATAAGATCAGATATCCTCGCCCAGAGCCTCAAGATACTGACCGTAGTTTGTCTTTGACATTGACTGTGCGAGTTCAAGGAACTGCTCCTTCTCGATCCATCTGTTTCTCCATGAGATCTCTTCAAGACATCCGATCATGCGGCCTGATCTCTGTGCAGCTCTGATCTGGCCTGCAGCCTCATAGAGACTGTCCGGATTACCTGCATCGAACCATGAGAACTCCTTGCCGAGAGGGATAACGCTGAGTTTGCCCTGCTTAAGATATTCTTCGTTAACTGAAGTGATCTCGAGTTCGCCTCTCGCGGAGGGCTTGATGTTGGCAGCAATGTCAACTACGGAAGGATCGTAGAAATAAAGACCCGGAACGATGTAGTTTGACTTCGGATGACGGGGCTTCTCCTCGATGGAGATAGCCTTGCCTTCAGCATCAAATTCAACGACACCGAACGCTCTCGGATCCGCAACGTAGTAACCGAAGATAACAGCGCCTTCACCGTGGTTTCTTGCGATCCTTAACTTACGTCTGAAGAACGGTCCATAGAAGATGTTATCGCCCAATGCGAGGCAAACGGAATCGCCTGCGATGAAGTCTTTCGCGATGATGAACGCATCGGCGATACCTCTCTGAACCTTCTGCTCAAGATACTGGATCTTAATGCCCAAGTGGGAACCGTCACCCAGAAGATCAGTGAACGGCTTTGTATCATCAGGCGGAGTAATTACGAGAATATCCTTGATCCCGGCCTCCATGAGAACAGCCAGAGGATAATAGATCATCGGTTTATCATAAACAGGCAGTAAGGGTTTGCACACCGGTTTGGTAATAGGATAAAGACGTGTACCCTTTCCTGCAGCGAGAATTATTCCTTTCATATCGCACCCCCGATATTTTCAAAATATGTTGATTATATAAATATACAATATTCATGCGATATGCGACAATAAGAACATTGATATTTGGGGATTCGAGGTACAATTATGTTAGATTTTCTGAAGCAATTCTCCGTCTGGAGTATCTTTGACCAGGTCGTTTGTTATCTTTTCATAATCCTGTTCATCTGGGGTGCGACAAACAAGTTTGGTAAAAAAGACGAATTCAACGAAGATTTCTTAAGTCTCGATGCGATGAAGTCTCTCCGCGGTTTTGCGGCACTCGGTGTTATCATCCACCACATCTCACAGGAGCCTTGCTTCCAGGAAGAAGGCATATTATCACCCTTCGTAAATGCAGGTGCATATTTCGTTGCGATCTTCTTTTTCTGCTCGGGTTACGGACTTCTTAAGAGCTATATCACCAAGGAGAATTACCTTAAAGGCTTTATCAAGAAGAGGATCGTTAAGTCGATAGTAGTTCCCTTTTATATCAACGTTATCATCTACGGTATCCTTATCGCATTAGTAAAGATCCCGCTCGACAAAGTTCAGTGGATAACAAACTTCGCGGGTATCACCATGATGAACACTTATGCGTGGTTCCCTATCGTACTCGCGCTCCTCTATCTCGTATTCTTCATTACATTCAAGATCTTCAAAAAGCCAAACCAGCGTCCCATCGCTTTTGCGATCATCTTAATCTTCATCATTGCAATGGGCGTCGGATGCATGATCAACGGCCACTTTGCATGGTGGGCAGGTCCCGACAACTGGTGGATGGATGATCATTTCTTTGAGACATCCATGAAGTGGTGGATGGATCAAAAGATCTTCTGGTTCCATGGTGAATGGTGGGTCAATTCCGCTCCCGCATTTTTTACGGGACTTGTTTTCGCAAATTACGAGAAACAGATCGTCGCATTCTTCAAGAAGAAATATTGGATCAAGTATCATGTGCTCCTCATCATCACAATGATCTTCTACAAGCTCTCCGCATGGGGTCAGGCACACTTCGGTTACTGGACGGAATTCAACTTCAAGGGACCTGAGATCGATAATAAGATCTACACATATTTCTGCCAGGTTCCTTTGTTCCTGGTGCTCGGACTTACGATAATCATATTCATGATGAAATATCACGTCAGCAACCCCGTAAGCCGTTTCTTCGGCAAATATTCGCTCCACACATACCTCATGAATCTCGCTGCGCTCACTGCCCTGAGATTCCTTGAATATAATTTTGATGAGTCACCGTTCTATCTCGGAGGCAAATACAATAATCTGCTGGTCTACGGAGTCGGCGTCGTCATTCTTACCGTACTGTTCGGTGTTGGCGAGCAGAAGATCACAGAGGCTGTCCAGAAGTTGCTGTTCACCAAGAGAGTCAAGAAGGTGGCTTATGCGGCCAATGACGGCCTCACAGACAGCGTTGACGCTCCTCTGGACTACAGAGCAGTCAGGAAGGCTGAAGCCGCTGAGAAGGCTGCTGAGACCTCAGAAACAGGATCCGGCAAAAAGGATGTTAAGTCTGCCGAAGCTGATAAGACTGAAAAGGCTGATCCTGAGAAAAAGCCTGAAGCAAAGGAAGAACCCCAAAAGGAATCTTCTTCCGCACAGAAGAAACCGACTTCAGGATCCGTCCCAAACAATAACGGCTCGAAGAAAAAGAAGAACAACAAGAAAAAGTAAAAGCGAAAGGGCTGTCCTGACGGGCAGCCTTTTTCTATGGCCGGATTATCTCTCATGGGAAGCGACATTTTCATGAGAGAAAATGCAACGGGTAAAATATGGGCGTATTTCGCCGGAAATACGCCCGGATTTCTTCAAATCAAAATTGCAAATATATGGGCATTTTAAGGGGTAAATTATCCCGTATTATTCCCATGCGGTCCTATGCTCATTTCTCTCGAACTGAAGATGCCTGACAGCCGGGAAAACACGGGAAATAAAAAAGCTGTCTCGATTGAGACAGCTATTTGGTGGAGCGGGATACGAGATTCGGACTCGCGACTTTCACCTTGGCAAGGTGACACTCTACCACTGAGTTAATCCCGCGTGCTTGAATATTATATGTTCGACCTTATTTTTTGTCAACAACTATTTTCAGAATTTTTTTTCTATTACTGATCGCTTATGTCACTGTCCAGTGTCATGACCACTTCGTAGCCCGGAACTGCCTTCTTAACATCCTCTCTGATGTGCTCAAACAGGGCCTCTCTGTCCTCCTCGGCAAAGTCGATGACAACATCCATGGATATCCTCTTCTTCGCCTCGTCGATATAGAATCCGTGCATCTGGATTACATTATCGTGGTCAACAACGAGCTTTGTAATCTGAGTCCTGATCTTCATGAGCTCATCATCCGAAGTATTTCTCGAATAGATTCCGACGGCCGTAAGGATAATTCCCGTCTCGTCGTATGCCTTTGTATTGATCTCACGCGTAAGCGAATCGATCTTATCTGCGGTCATGGTATCGTCGATCTCGATGTGGAGCGATCCCAGATAAATATCAGGACCGTAGTTATGCAGGATGATGTCGTATACGCCGTACACCTCAGGAAAAGCGATAACGCACTCCTTGAGTTTCTTGGTGAGCTCGCTCTCGACCCTGTGGCCCAGCATGTCATCAACGGCTTCCCGGATGATCTCAACGCCGGTCTTAATGATGAATATGGAGATTATGATGCTGACAAAAGCTTCGATATTTATTCCGGATACGAGATAAACGATCGCAGATGCGAGGACAGCCGTGGACAGGATGGCATCGAAGAGAGCGTCCGTTCCTGATGAGACGAGCAGATCTGACTTTGCCTTACGGCCCTGTCTTCTGACATAGAGTCCGAGTATGATCTTAACCGCAATAGCAACCGATACGACTATCAGATAAGCAGTGGAATAATCGACTTCCGCGGGATCTAAAACCTTCTCGACAGATCTGAACAGTGCCGTGATACCTGCATAAAGGATCAGGGCGGCTACGATCATCTCGCTTAAGTATTCGATCCTGCCGTGGCCTAACGGGTGCTTCTTATCCGGTTTTCGATTGGCTAATTTGGTGCCTACTATCGTGACAATGGATGAGATCGCATCCGTGGTGTTGTTTACGGCATCGAGGACCATGGCCGTTGAGTGGGAAGCAAAACCTACAAGGGCCTTAAAGGAAGCGAGCAATATGTTCGCTACGATTCCTATTACCGCCGTCTTAATGATGGTTTTCTCTCTTGTCTGGTTCTTCTTATCAGCCATGGTACAGCTCTTGCCTTCTCCTGAAATTATCAGGGGCTGCAGCTGACCGCAACCCCTTTGTTTTTTGGTTTATGCGGGCTTGAAATTTTCCTTGCCTACACCGCAGACCGGGCACTTCCAATCCTCAGGGATATCCTCGAAAGCTGTGCCGGGTGCAATTCCGCTATCGGGATCACCGACTTCGGGGTCATATTCGTAGCCGCAAAATTCGCAAACATACTTCTGCATAGTTTTTTCCTCCTGGGGTTGATATAAAAATATTTTACTCTATTTGGATGGAAATAGCGCGAAAAAAATCCCTTCCCGGAACTACTTAGTCCGGAAAGGGATATATGGAGCGGGTTACGAGGCTCGAACTCGCGACATTCAGCTTGGGAAGCTGACACTCTACCAACTGAGTTAAACCCGCAAAGGTGCTGAAACAATGAAATACTATCAGACCTGTTCTTTTAAATCAAACACCGGCGCCATCTTTATTCTCGGGTCATTTGCGAACGCAATAAAGTCATCACACATCTCATGTCTGAAGTCTTCCGTAGTGAACGGGAGCCAGAACTGCGTATCGGAGAAATTTGCCCAGACCAGCATGTATGCGATATGGCTGCCGCCATCTGAAGAGGTAACTGCATCCAGGAGTTCCGTAAACCAGTCCGTGACCGTGTTGCCTACGGGAGCAAGACCTTCGAAATAACCGTTCTCTGTCTCAAGCGAACGGTATCCTGTCTCTGTCAGAGCCGTTATCTTGCCGTTCTCATTTGCCAGCTGATATATGATGTCCAGAGATGTTGTAAGTGAACGGTGGAAGCCGTCACCCTTATGAGGCTTGTCGTTATAAAGATCAAGTCCCATGATGTCGACATATTCGTCGCCCGGATATCTTTGCAGATATTCTTTGGCACTTGTAACGGGACCGTTGGGAGAATAAGCGATCGCAAGGTTATCAACACCCTTCTCGCCAATCAGGTAATCAACGGTATATCTGAACAGCGCGATATATTCATCGTCTGTAATGTATCCTCTGCCCCACCAGAACCAGTCGCCGTTAGCTTCGTGGAACGGACGGAAGATCATGGGGATCTTCTCACCTTCAACATCGATGCACAAAGCAGCGAATTCCGCGATCATGTCGAGGAACTTGTTATATTTTTCATTAAGATCGCCGCCGGGCATGATACGTCTTCCGCAGTCGCCGTCAGTGATGTTGGGTGAATAATCATAGAACTCATCGCCGCCAAGTGAGAAATTAGGCATGTGGGAAGAGAGCGTAATGATTATGCCCTGACGTCTCAGGTTCTTAACGACCTTGATAAGATCATTCATCGTGCCTTCATATCCCAGGAAGCCCAATGTATCAACACCAACTACTGCGGGATGGCTGCCTGTAAGGTTCTTGCAGTCTGATTCCGTGCCGTCTGTCGTACTGATGGACACACCGATATGACCGGCATTCTGATGGCCGAATAATATCTGTCCGCCGAGCGAGAAATCTCTGAGCGTCTTTAAGAGCCTGTCGAGTTTTTCCGATCTTTTGTACTTAAATTCCATTAAACCTTGCCCTGTTTCTTCTGAAAATCTCCGAAAGGATCCTGAATATCCGAGATGTCGCCTCCCAGATTACGGATTGCAGACATCATCTCATAGAACAGTTCTCTGTCGATAGTCTTCTGATTGCGGTTAATGTAATTCTTGAACATGGATACTGCCCTGTCATCGCCGTAATCAGCGAGGCAGATAACTGCATATATCTTGTTCGTCATGTATCTGAATGCATGTCTTAATGTCTGATATATCTCTTCTGTCCTGTGCTCACGGCCGATCTGTGTGAGCATGATCACAACGTCCTCACAGGGTCCTTCGAGACCGTTATCAAGATTTGTCTCAATGATGTCGATAAGGAAGGGTTCGGATACTTCAGGGAAAGCCTCAACGTAGCTTGCGATGGACTCAGCAACGAATTCCCTCGTCTGACCGTAGCTCATATAACGGTCGAGAACAGCCTGGATAAAGCAGGGTTCCTTCATCTGGGTGAGGACAGCAAAACATGCAATAGCCTTCTGGAACTGCATCTCGAAAAGAACATTCTCGTCCTCGAGTTCATCTTCGGTCCACGCGCATTCGCCGATAACCTTACCGCAGTAATCTCTTACCATGTCAGAAGGATCGGTTGCGATGCTGGCTACCAGTGAGGAAGGAACACCTCTGTCGAGGTTAAGGGCTGCATATTCGAGAGCTTCTGTCTTCTCCTCGAAAGTAAGCTCATCCATGATCTGTCTCATGGTCTTGTCACCTAATTTCTCATCAGGTTCATTCTCGAGTTTTTCGGTAGCTTCATCAGTCTCATCTTTTGCAAGACGCTGGATATACTCTTCGTAAGTGGCGTCATCAACGCCCTCCGGCTTCTGGTCTAATCTGTCACCAAACTCATCGAGTTTCTGCTCAAGGATCAGAGCACCGATCTCATCGTATCTTTTAAGAAGTTCCTTAATATCCTCTCTCATGTGGGCCTCATCTCTTCCGGATAACCGTAATCAATTTTTAACTCAACTATTTTACTCTCAATGCATTTGCAAAAAAAGCGTCGCTTTGTAAGAAATCAAAGCGACGCTATTTGGAGGTACCACCCAGATTTGAACTGGGGATCAGGGTTTTGCAGACCCATGCCTTACCACTTGGCTATGGTACCATTGGTGACCCGTACGAGAGTTGA
>JAEEGL014287406.1_pt1 | contig 16108 bp, 20 predicted proteins | sample 9134231 | NCBI WGS metagenome assembly JAEEGL01 (sample SAMN16246548, study PRJNA631951) | gut metagenome | biome: gut microbiome; feature: rumen; material: fiber-attached | host: Bos | place: Iran: Karaj | collected 2018-10
CCCTTAAATTGGTCAATTGATGAATGTCTTTTTACTGATGGGTGTTCGTCTGGGTATAAAACTTCAAATACCATTTATTCTCCTAATGTGTTATAAATGATGTATCTAATCCTCTTGCCTTAGCCCATTCACTGTAAATTACGCTCATATAGCTATCACCATTGTATGGCGGATTGAAATATTTTTTGCCAAGCATTTCTATTTCTACCGTATTATCTGGGTTATTTTGTATCAGATTCATTAACTCAAGACGCATTATTGCTAAGTCTTGCGCGTCATTTGACGCTTTGACTTCTTGACGAAAATCATTTATTTGAGTAGATATAGCGTTGACAAATTGGCTCTGAATCCACCCAAACGCTCCTGATATTGCTCCTATAATAGCAATGACAGAGCCGATAGTTCCAGCAATGCGCTGGAGTTTTTTATCGGCTTTGTCATAAAGCGTTTTCTTTGCCATTTTAGAAATCCCCATTTACACTTAACGTATAATCGTCAAGAACGTAAAACAATCTTCTCCCAGTTAGTGTGCTATCGGTAGTCGGTGTGCCATTGCCGTCATCGTAGTATTGTGAACCGGCGATGTATTGGTGTCCAGCAGGAATGGTCAAGAATCCAGTAGCTTGAATTAACATTTTGCCATCAGTGTAGTTGCCAATCATGAGGAACTTAGCAGGAGTATTCTCTCCAGATAGACGCATCACATTGCCACCTGGTTGAACATCAATATATCCGCCACGCACCTGTTTTTCTGGGATTTCAAGCGCAGTGTTATTGGTCACTATGGCAGTTACATTAGCAAGGTTGCCTGTTGGCATTACTCTGGCGCCTGGCACTCTCACTGGGGTAGCGATAGTAGAGCCGGTTGAGGCATCTTCTAATGTTCTAACCCCGATGAAATAATCAGGGATAGTAGCCAGGTCGTCTATGTCTAGGTCGAGGACATGGCTGATTGTGTAGGGTTTTTTATTACATTCACAAGTCATTTATTTTCCTTTCTATTATACTCTCCTTGGAGTTTTAGAAGTTACTTTTTGCAATTCTGGGTATGTTGCGTCTTGAATAACTTCTTTGCTAACAATTTTTTCCTCTTCTGGCTCTCTTAAGACAAAAGGAGTATTGCGTTTATGAAGTTTAATTTTTGTACCGACAGGAATATTCCCTCTGCTATTAAGAGCTCCTTGGGTTGCTAATTGTTGCGTATAATATGCAACGTCCCCGTTAGGCCCCCAAAGCCCAGCGTCAGTGTTAAGGCCCAGATTATTAATGACCTGTCCAAACGAATCTCCAGGTCTATAGGTATATTCGACTGTGTTCGCATCATCGTAGATTGACTCAATCTTTTTTGGTGCTTCTGGAAACTCTAGATGTTTTTGTTTCATACTGTTGGCAGTTTCTTTAGCTGCATTTTCTATTGCGCTTCGTAGGTTATTTAAGAATGAATTAACCTTTTCTTTCGCCTCGCTTAAGTCTACGGCAGTTCTGGCTTCTTCTTGTGCTTTTTTTGCTTCAGATGCCGCTTGAGCAGCTTTTGCTTCAGCCCTTTCTGCTTTCCTCTCAGCATTTACCTGGCTACGCCTGTCTGAAAGAGTGCTGCGATAAAAATCTATGAAACTAGTGTTAGACCCTCCGCTGTTCTTCGGTGTATAACCTTGGCGTCTATCTGCATGTGGAAGATTATCAGCCATTATTTTTTCCTTTCTGGCCAGTTAGGATTGGCCTCTTTTAATTTGGCTATATTACGTTTCTTATTAGCTTCGGTTCTGGAGAATTGTGCAGTATATTTCTTTTTTCTTGCATCGTGATTGCTTGATTTATGTGAGCCCATATTCTCTCCTAACCGAACAACTCATCGCCATAAGCGGTATTATTAAGGTTATGTGTGTATATACCATGCGTTTTATCAAGAGAGGTAGCGTTGCCATTGCTATCGATAACTGCGTTGGTATCTGAGTAAACGTTGATTGTACCCCAAGCGATAGTGGCACTGTTAGGCGCACCAGTTGGTTTGGTCAATAGTGCTTCAATAGTTTGGAGTCTAGTTTCATGGTCTGCGATAGTAGTTTCAAGATTGGTTACACGAGTGCGCAGATTGGTAATGGCGGCATTAATATTCTGAATTGCTGTGTTAATGTTGGTCACTGTATTCTTCAGGTCATATGGTTCGAACAAATCTGTTTGACCGTCATACATGTATACGTTGCCATCAGTCGCAGGATTGTCTTGGTCGACATCTTTGAGTTTAGACATAGAAATAATCCGAGATAGGTCATCTCCGTGGATACAGATGTTGTCGCCACACTCTGGCTCATACACTAAACAATTCGGGTTCTCATCTGGAGAAAGATATAGAGTGGTGCAGGTTTCTGCTGTCTTGACGATATCAGACAAGTCTAAGCAGTTGCCACCCCAAGGTGTGTGTAAGCAAATACCAGTCTCGCTATTTTGGTCATAATCAAAATCAGCATAGGCATCAATGCACAATGGGTCAATCTTGTCGCAGTCTTCTATACGGTTAAAATCAGCTATTGTGCTCATTATTCTTCTCCTTCATAAAATACTATTTCACCAGTTGTTTTATCGAGATAAAGTGGCACGTAGTTATCAGATAATGCTGCGATTCCAGTTGGCTTAACCCATTTCGCTTTGTTCTGGGCTGCCCAAGCTAGGTATGAGAAGGTGGTCGTATCTGATGGTGGCATTAAGCTCTTCAGTTTACCTTCTGCGTCTGAACCAAACATATATTCTAGCGCAGTCGATGCTACATCATCATCTAGGGCGTTAGAAGAAACCCATCCGTTAGATGTGCCTTCGCATCCTTCTGGACAGGTGTCGTTTTTGCGATAGTTAAGAATACCATTATCTTTGATGCTGTTAGCGTTGACATCACCGATGTCGGCTAAGTGTAGTATCGCACCAAGTTCTTTAGCAGTTATAGTCTGCGTGCTTTTCTCTCCATAATGGTTAAGAGTGCGGTTGACATTATCAACCACTAGTGTCGTGGCAGTTTCTCCAGCTTTCACTACTGGCTCAAAGTCATACCAGACTGATTTGCCATTGACGTTGAACCGAAGAACTGTTGGGTCATCTGGCATCGCCTCAATAGAAAATACTGGCTCAGCGCACCCACAGGGTTCTTTGCAGTGGCAGTCGTTGTTACATTCATTACACATGTTCATGCCCTTATTATACTCAGAATAGACAATAAAAATAAAAAAATACTGCGCAATAGGGTATACTTAAAATATGAAAATGAAGTTATTAGACCTTTCGGATAAACTGAGGACGGCGATTGGTGACGGTACTGTTGATATAAGCGATAAGTTTGTTATCAATGCTTATAACTGGGCTATTACAGAATTGCCACTCGTACCAAAACTTGAGAGACTTTTCTCTAAACACAAACAATTTAATCTTGACGCACACAACCACTACAAGTGGAGCTTAAGTGATGCCACTGGCTTTAGAAAGATTAGCGACTTACCAATGCTATTGTTTTACACATCTACTGGCGGTGAACCTTGTCGCTTGTCACTGTGCCATCGTCCAGTGAATGAGTTCTATGAGAGAAATGGGTTAGTCAATTTAAAGAAGTCTGGCACACCATGTGAATATACGATTGAAACTGAGGATGACAATGTATGGCTAATCTTTGACCGACCACTTGATATCCCGATGATTGTTGATTACATCGCCTACGGGTTCCCGAAACTCGCCTCTAGCATGGACGATGAGATTGAAGTATCTGCTATCGCTGAGAGACTTATCTTAGATGTAATGAAAACCTATTATCTACACGAAGCAGATGACTATGCCTTTGCTGCTGATGTATCCAGCTATCTTGACAACAAACTTTATCTTGAAGCAATCCAATCCCTTTACAAGAGATGGAAGAACGAAGCGCCACGAGTGCTTGGGGAGGTATAATTTATGGCTCTCAGGTATCAGAACAATCCTCGTGCTAAGGGGAGGTTCCCAGTTTATTATGCTAATAACAGGATTTACCCAGGTTCATATGCCCAAACTGATGTGCCTGGGAGAACCTCAAGGCGCATCCACGATGGTTTTGACCTTACTAGAAATTATGGTCTAGATACTACTTCAGATGATATTAACTCGTCACCATATTCATCGCCGTACTATATTAATGGGCGATTCTTAGCTAATAACCTCGTGTCTCAAAGAGGGAACTCGTCTTCTGTTCAGGGTATAAAAATGCTTTTACTGCCTGATGAATTCAAAAGAGCAGAAGATTTTACAGAAGAAGATATTCAGACTACGCTAGAGATTTGGCAGGGTAAACAGATTAAATTCGAGATTCCTTATAATGGCAAACTAGTCGGCAATACGATTACTCTGCGCAACACTGGTGGTTCTACTGGCATTCTCTCTATTTACATCTCTACTAAAGAAGATGGTATTCCTGAGTATGAAACTGCTATTGATTTATGCAGTGTTTCGCAAGATGCTTTTGAACACAGAGAGCTTTATTCTATTATTCCTATTTCTGCTATTGCTAACCCACGCAAAAAACTCTATGTGAGAATGGAAGTGTGGGATGAACTTGAACGCTGTGACGAGAGGAGCTCTAACCCGTTCAATACTGGACGGAAAATTGAAATTGCTGCTACTGGTAAGGGAAGTCACCTCGCATGCATCTACCAATTGCAGGAGAAGAATGAACCGGTGAGGGAGACTTATGACTATAAACATTACCCGTCAGCTCCGCTCATCGGTCTCATCTACTCTGACTGGAGGAGCATTCCTACTGATAGAATTGATAACATCAAGACTGGTGCTACTGTTTCTCTTAATAAGTATCGTTACGATATTTTCTGCGTTAAGAAAGAGAACGAGGCTAGGGTTATCATTTACGATAACGAGATGAACAAACTTGTGGAAAACACCAATATCAAGATAGATGGACGTGTTGAACAACTGAATATCGCTCAGGTGACTGATACTGATAGAGTTACTTGGGTATACTATGTAGATGGTTATTCGCCATTGCAAAGGTTTAAAATTGGTGAGTGGATTTCTAGAGCTGATATGGGCACTGGCTCTGCAGATGATGTGACTGCTGAGATTGATGCTGATACTTGGTATAACTCCGATTTGGGCTCTACTTCGGGCACATATATCTTTACTTACCACAATAACCAATGGGAGTATAATGAATCTCCAATTTCGCTTAGCACTTATGGCATTACGTTAGTTGGTGGTGGTCCAAGCGAAGGTTCAACTATTACTGTGCTTTACACAGTGACAGAAGGTGGAGCGAAAAACATTGAGAGCATTGAGTTCGTAGACGCTCGTCCAGTGCTTGGTGCGTCGCTAATTATGTTCCACAATAATAGACTTTACTTAGCTGGGTTCAGGAATGACCCAAACTTGGTGCAGGTGTCTGCTATCGATGCAGAGGGTCCAAATTTTACTCAATTCCCTTACAGATTTTATGCCCCTAACCGCAGTCCATATGATACATCACTCAACCCAATTACTGCATTAACAGAGATTGCCAATGATCAAATAATGATTTCATTGAAGAACGGTTTCACTATTTATCAGACATATAGTGGCACGAAGTCTACTGGCCTAGAAGATTATATGCCTTCGCAAGTTGGTATCTTTACAGATTCGGCAGGTGTGCAAAGCCAAGGGGATATCACCAATTATAAAGGTATTGTATACTCGTTTGATGAGAAAGAAGGGCTCAGAAGGTTTACTGGCAGTCTCTGGAATAATGTGCCAGCTGCACAACCTGTCAGTAGCCATTATGACCGTGTTGATATGACTAAACCACGTAAGATGTGGGGTAGCAACAACAAACTTTACTTCAATTATACTGACAAGATTGATGGCAAATACAAGTGCCTTATCTGGGACCAGTCTATGAACTATCAGAGTTTCCCAATGTTCCAAGATGTGGACGTGCCATTCTGCGATATCAGATTCGATGAGACTGAAGAAATGGTAGGCATCCACCCAGATTATCCAGCGATTATGCTCCACTATGCAGAGAATACTTGGAGAAGATTCGATAGCCCAATCACGTTTGAGAGACATACCAAATATCTCAACCTGCCAGGCAATGCTGCTGATATTATCATTAAGCGTGTCCACGTGAAAGTGTTAGCCAATGCTAGCAGATGGTGGTGGGTGGCTATCAGTGGTGATAGACAGACATTCTATCAAGAGCGTGGTCGTGATATCGTGTATCGTGAACCAGTCTGGAGGAATGAAGTAATAGATGAGCCAGCAGAGACTGCCTTCCCGTCACAAGATATTCATGAACTTTATCCGGTATATCGCCTGTCAATCATGAACTTGCGTCTTGAGAGAGAATCAGTACAGGTGAAAACGAAAGCAAAAACTTTCCGTCACCAAGCATCTCTGCTAAGTGTTTTAGTAGAGTGTCAGCCGAAACAATATCTCTAATTTATTTGTTAGATGCTTTTCTAAGATTATTAATAAAATCACTGACGAACTTATCGTTGTTGATCTCTTCTGGTTGGCGTAGCAGTTCACTTAATGCTATCTTCTCATCAAAAGTTTTGTTATAGTCATTAATATAGTCAACATAGAGTCTTATAATCTCTTTTGAGTAATCGCTAGCATTTTCTTTATTGTAAATATAATCTGTATATGCTTCAGCAAAGAGCTCTGGCAATCGTCTATAATTTGGGCCCCAATTAGCAGATGCGTTTAGGCCTCCTTTTTCGTTGTCTTCCCTAGCATCTTGGAGGGCGTATCTTGATATTGTGGCTGCTGCATCTTGGATATTATCATATCCAGTATTTTTAGCGGCTATATCAAAGATTTCTTGCAGAGACGGGTGTGTTCGTCTGAATTCTTCGATTTTTGCTTTGTTATAGAAACCTGGTAAAGTTGGGTTTTGAGTCTTTTTTAGCGCATCAAAATATGCTGTATGCGCTAATTCATGTGCATGGGTAACCGATTCTGCCCCGTTTTCGGTAGGCTTTTCTACTGTCCATCTAGCTTTTCTTGCTTCATCCGCCAGGTAATCATCAAAAAGAGTGTTATTAGCATCTCTTAACCCGATTTTGTAAGGCGAATTTTTTGTCCCATTGAAAGTGTCATATGGTGAAATCTGATATTCAAAAAATGGAAAGAGCCTATTCTTATATGTTCTCGCATGGGAGGCTTCACCTAAATTAGTGGGGTCTTGAACGCCATCTGAGATAACAACATATGGTGGTTGCAGCGCTCCATTATTAAGACCTTGCATTTCTTTGATTGAATCCAAAATTCGTTCCAGCTTAGCTTTATCGTAAATAGATTTGTCTACTAATACTTTACCGCCAGAGGCCTCTTTGATAGCTGCTCTCAATGGTTCTGTTTGCTTTGTTTTTTCTTCAATATATGCCTGTTCTGCAGCTTCGAATTCAAGGTCTTGTTTATATTCTTTCTGTCTAGCCTTTTGCATGTCTCCCCTCGTTATTAAAGATGGAGAAGACGAAGGAAGGAATGGGTTTAATCTAACATTTCTAAAATTAGTAATGAATTCTTTCCCTGAGGTTGCCATATTATATTCCTCCCATATTGGCTAGTTCAGAACCAAGTTCGGGAGTTTGCCCTTCAATATCTAAAGCCATACTGCCTGGCTGTTCTTCCATATCTAATAATTCAACTGAATTTTCACCTATTGGCTGTCCTTCTCCGCCGCTGAGTTCTTTAATGGCGGCGTCAATCTCGTCTGGGCTGTACTGGCGCATAGCTTCATTCACTTCATATGGGAGCGGGTCAGCCTGATACATTTGGGCATTTTGCTGTAATGCCATAGCGTCATTCTGAGCTTGCTGTTGTGCTAGAGCCAACTCTTGTGGGCTTGGGCCGGCTTCCTTGATAAAGGTAGATGCCATCTTGCGTGGCATAGTGCCATACAATGCTTGCTCCATCAGGTATGCTTGACCTTCCTTGCTCAACTGTTGGCCAACTGTGCCAAGGAGTGCCATAGCGTTAGCAGCAATCTGTTTCTCTTGGAGTTGTTTAGCTAGTTTCGGTTTCACATCAATAACTGCAGCGAGTGCCATTTGTTGAATGGTCAGGGCTTTGTATTGACCTTGATTTACTACTGGGAATTCCATTCTGCTAGAATAGGCAACACGGTTAGCGATACACTGGCGAGCGATATCAGCGAACAAATCCATTAGTGCGTTCTGATGAACTGCCAAGCCCTGTGCTACTGCGTAGGTAGCCATACCAGACTCAGCAGCAGATGCACGATCACCCATGGATTGGAGCGCATCGAATTGGTCATAAGCGTGGAGCACCTGTTGGATTTGGTTTTCTAGGTGGGCGATTTCTGAATCAATCGGGTCATAGTTATATGCAAACTGGAGAGAGGTTACATCACCTTGGAGGTCGTCGAAGATGCCACCCATGATGTTGAGCATCCCTACTAGGCTCTCTGCGTCTGCGCCATTGGTATCAATGCGTAGGATAGAGAGAATCTTGCTGACGTGTTCACGCCTTGCTCTCCAGCCACAGAGTTCGTCATGGCTATCAAGTAATGGGAATACTGGCGCCCACGGATGTGGTGCGGTGTCCATGTCGTTGACTTTCTCAAACTGGAACTTTAGAGGACAATCTAGACAGAAGTCATCTAATCTGCTTTGTTCCATGCCAGTGCGTGGGTCAATCCACTTGAATTGAATTTTGCGCTTAAAGGCAGTCTTGTTAGCAGAGATAACATAGCGGCGGTTAATAATCTTGTACTCAATCTTCTTATCTAGGTCGTACATTACAGTGAGTTCTACATCGTCACCATTATACCCGCTATTGGTCCTCTTCTCTGGGTCGCTTGCAAAACTGCGATACCAGTCAAGGTTGTAGCAGGTTCTGAGGTCGTGGTCGTATTCAATGTAATCAGTAAGACCTGGTGCGAGAGAAGGAGACGCAGCTAGTTTGTTAAGGCTCTCTACGTAGATGTCTAAACCATTAAGTGAGCGAATTTTACGATTGCTATATTTGGCAGTCTTGTCCAGCTCTACCTTCTTATCTTTGCCTTCACCAACCTCTCTTACTGGGGTACCGTCTGGTGCTTTGATATTGAGGTTAACTTCGTCTTTGTCTTCTTCAATAATGTTCTTAAGTTTTTTCCAAGAAATCATAGTAGAATAGCCACGGAAACGTTCAGCACCAGTGGAGGAATATTTGGTATCAAACCATACGTTCTTCGGGTGTACCCTAAGCACGATGTTCTTGTCTCTTTCTGGGCAATATTTAACTACTGCTGCGGCCATGCCATACCACATAATATCATCAGAGAACACAGGGGCAAGCAACTGTAAATTATTCTCGATGTAATCCTGTTGGCATTTAGCAGACAACAGGTCTTCGGTGTCATCGTCAATCACCATATAAGGGTCGTTGACCTGATAGTTGTATGAGTCAACACCACCAGACATCTGAGCGGCGATATTATCAACTGCTTTCTTAAGAGCAAATGAGCGACCAGTTGGTACTTTCTCACAACGGTCCTTATATTTGCTACGTATAGTTGGGTCTGCTTTTTCTAAGTTTGATTTTAGTTCTTCTTGATAAGTATTTCGACATGGCTTCCCCTGTTGAGCTAGTGCTGAACGCCATATCCATCTTTGATAGGCCCAACGAGCTGTGGTGCTTTCCCATATCCACTGTAAAGGGTAACTGAAGTCGGCATCGAAATCTACATATGAGTTATTATCCATGATTTAATTATACTCAATACTTATAAAAATCATATTTTTTTATTCTTGAGATTATCCATTGTATTATTAGAGTATGACATGCAATAAATGTAATCACAACCCCTGTGACTGCGGATGTCGCCCAGCGAAGTATGGGTGTGACTTTGGTATCCAAGCAAATCCTTATGATCCTAGCATTTGGAACGTCACGATAAACGGGGCAACTACTAGGGTAAAAATTCCAAAAATAGCTGAAACTGACACTAAGTTATCCACAAGTTACGCTGCTGCTAGTCTTAATTATGATGCAGAAAAACACACTGATATCATAACTGGCGCTCAACTAGGCGCTTTGATTAATCTCAAAGACCTTAGAGATACTGATGCAGAAAACTCAGATGCTTGTGACTTATTAGTGTATAACCCACATTGTTCAGACTGTGGTGATGGTTGTGCTCCTAAAGATGCTAAGTGGACGCATTATCATATTCCAGATGCAGGTGACTGTGAGCTTGAGCCAGATGACGATGGTTACTATAGAGTTTTAATCAAAAACGATTGTGGCTGTATTCAAGAATGTAGATTACCGGTGTCCGCTTCAGGCGCCACTACACTTGATTATGTCCGTGACTCCGTGCCTGATGACCCTGATTTCCCGTGGTATTATGGCATGTATAATGACAGAATTAACTTGCACTTAGCTGAAAATGCTCCTAAATACTTCGGAAAATATGCCCTTAAGGTGACTGTTCATTATGGCGTACAAGCATTAAAATCTGACCAATACACATTCAACTATAACTGGAGAAGCCTAATGGTGCCGGTTATTGCTGGTGACCCAATCAATGTCCAGTATGCAGCGTCTATATTGCAGAACTGGGCTGCCGCTGGTAGCTTTACGCAAGCTGGACATCACTTCCCGTGGGGGACATCTTCGTTAAGAGGAAGTATGACCTTTATCGTGCCAAAGGGAAAAGAAGCATATCTGCATCATGAATATCGTATTCGTGTTGCTCCAAGCGATATGCAGTATGGTAAACCAGTAAAAACATGGCCAAATTACCTTGAGAATACAGATTATGATGGGAAGATTGTTCCCCCTGAAGAGTCTGGCATAGACCAACCGAGGTGGCCTGCGTCAAGATTAAATGCGCTGCAAGTGCTTATCGAACCTACTATGGGTGAAAGCGACTTCGACCCATCAGCAGACCCGATTAGGGACCAACTCGATTACCCAGAAGACGCTTACGATAATATAGGATAAAATATGGCAACTCATATTACTAAAACAGTAGCATGGAACGACACATACGAGTATAAGTATAAGATTACGTTAGATGCTGATTTCGAAGTAACAAGTGTCGTCGGCAATATTGCCACAGTGAATATCACTGGCAACTATATTGTTGCGCAGTCAGAACACGACCAAGAGATGGTGACTGTTCCAGCATCTGACTTCGGGTTCTTGTTTGAGGGAGAAGTGATACCAGCAGCGCCCACTACTGCAATCCCTGGTGACCATTATATGGAGGCAATCCCTACTCTATTTGGTGGGAGTGCTGAGCAGTATAGAGACAAGATGATATTAGAATTTCGTGGCGATACATATAGAGCAGATGGTGGTAACTTCACTAATCTCTGGACAAAGTCTGATGGATTGATTATTAATCGTAAATTCGGTAATACATCTACAGCTGTGCCACTAAATATAACTTTACAAGTTGATGTATCTGATGGCGGTAGGTCGCCTATCTTGTCTTGGTCTACTACCTATGTGACATTTAATCCTACCACATATCACTGGGGAGACAGTGTAGCATGGGTTTCATTTGTTGATTTGGATTACAGGCCTGGGGCAGTCCTTGATACTACTAAGTGGAAAAGCCATAATCGCACTAGTGGCAAATGCCATGTCTTTAACAGTTCAAAATATTTAGAAATGCGTACAGTGGGGGCACCGACTGCTATGGGGAATCCACCTTCTATTTATCACGACAATAAATGGTATAATGGTGCCAGAATAGGAGTTGAATAATGTATAGTGAAAGCGAATGGCAAGACTTCTACAAAAATTATAGAGATAGTCTGAGCAGACAACATGAAAACGATATGAACCTTCTTAACCAACAGAGAAGAAATGCTCAACGATCTATTATGTCTAGCGCCAACAAAATAGGGATGCTCTATTCCAACTTTCCAGAGAGAAATAAAATAATGTATGATGTTGGCACTTACCAACCTGCACAGATAAAATTGCATAATTCTTACCAGACTGGTCTTGATACGCTTAGAAGCAACATTCTTAAGTACCAGAATAGTATTAAAGATATTCAAGACAGTATCGCACATCTAAACTCAATGAATTAGGGATGGGCAAAGCCCCTCACTTAGAGGGGCTTTTTTTAAATTCATGCACAATTCTTAGTTGTTCTCTGAGAGCGTCTGCTGTTGGTTGCTCGACGTGGTCAAACAACGCTATTAGGATCCCAAGCCGTTTTTCAAGGGTATCTTTTGGCCCTATGGCTTTAGCCTCTTCTAATTCTTTTAAGAGATTTATTGCATCTTGTGTAGGATAATCTTTTGGCGCTGGTATATATGCCAGATGCGTATGAAGATGTCTGTGCAGCGAGTTTCTGCGAACTTTTATGATGCAATAATGGTATAACCTCAGCTTGTCTAGGTCGCCTTGGTTCCACTCTTTACGAATATAGAAGATGTGATGTTTGTCGAATGGAGTTTTAGCTTTTGACTTCTTGCTCTTTTTCAAGACAACCACCTCCTTATTAATTCTTTGTGCATGAATTATTAAGGTACTACTAAAATAGTACCACCAAAAAGCGCCATCCAATTTTTTAAATGGCGCTCTTGGCAGTATTAGCTATTCTTCCTGAACCATCTCTTCCAGAAAGGAACCGCCTTAGGTTGTTCTCCGCCCTTAACAACCTTAGGTTTTTGGGTTGGTTTTTGTTTTTTCGCCGGACTTGGTGTGCGAGTTTTCGGCTTATTCTTACTTAAGGAGTAAGGAATAGACTTAGTAGAAGAAGGTGCTGACGGAGCTTTTTCATTGGGCAAACCTAATGCCGATGCCTCAAATGCCCAGTTGAGGTTATGGTGTTTAGCAGAGTAAGTGCGATAGTATGTACCTTTTCCTGTTACACATTTCTGCACTACTACTAGTTTCGTATTGGCTGCATAGCTTTGCACTATTTCGCCAGTGTTAAGATTTCGCATAGTGGCGCTTCTAGTAGTGAAACAGTTAGTGGATCTCGGCAAATCTTCCCAGACGTATTTCATTTCTTTGCCTCTTCTTTATCATAGCTGTACTTAGCGATACCAAGCACAACGCCGATAAAGGTTTCTACTGCTGCGAAGGTGGACAGAATAGCATCAATTGGCCAGCCCCACGCCCAAGCAGCGTCAAGAGCTGCAATAAGCGTAGCGGTAGCTGGAAGCACAATCCATGTAAACCAGCGTAGGATTTCATATAAAGGTTGTGGTAGTTTCATGTTAAACCTTTCTTAGATTATTGACATTAACTGCGGCATATACAACGCCATCCATAGAGTCGGCGGTCAGTACTGCCCTATTGCCATTAAGTTGCATGACGTAATAGAAGTCTCTAGTCTTAGCTAGTGGTGTGCCATAATAATCAACATATTTGATTAATGTCACCTTGTCGCCGACCTTAATCTTATCTGGTGTTGGGGTAGGTGCAGGTGCTGGGCTATCTCCAACCTTAACTAGGTTATTTACGTTGGCTGCACAATAGACCACACCGGTCATCGAGTCGGCACGAAGCACGGCTCTGTCACCGTTAATTTCGCTTACGAAATAATAGTCACGAGTCTTACGCAACGGTGTTCCGTCATAAGCAACCCATTGCTTTAGCGTCACCTTGTCCCCTACTTTGATGCTAGGAGTTGGCGTTGGAGCTGGAGGCGTTGGGGTTGGTTCTGGATAGTTAATCTTATTAGCCTCATCAGCAATATACTGCATGCGAGCTCTCAGGTAGTCACCAGGACAGCTAGTAGCTACAAACATTGAGTGCCAGGTGAGGTTTTCTCCCGGTACGAGTTTACCTAAGCCATTACGCTTAGCAATGTCGGCTACTAATTTGATACACGAGTTAAGTGTTGCATCACTCACTGGCCACTCACCTCCAAGTTCTGAGTTCGAATTTTCAATAGTGACTGAGCACTGGTTAGATGGCCAATTAGAATTGGTCCACGCTACGCAGTTTTCATCAACATACCAAGCAATCTCGCCATTGACACCGATGCCATAATGGGATGAACCATTACGACCTGGGCGTTGGAAGATGGCACCACACTGGGCAGCAGATGCTACACCAGCCATGTGGTGGATTGTAATTGCTGTAATGTTCTTTCTGGCCTCAGGACCAGAGTAATTACCAGCATATGCTGGATAAGATTCTGTTGCTAGAGGAGATACTGCCATTATTCCTCCTCCTTCTTAAATTCTTCTGGAATGTCTCCAGGGCCGATATCGTCTTGAAATAGCGGCTCTTCTAATGATGCACCAGTAGACATAGTTTTTCTCCTTATATGCTATAATTTAATTATACATGGAAAACGACGAAAAAACTTTTAATCATGACAAGGCGTCTGTGGCAGACAAAATTGCATTGATCGGCGAGCTTGAGCATGGGCGTGCACACTGCGTGAGGGCTGCCGCCTCTGTCTGGAGAGAAGATGATGATAGTGAATCTATTCAGTATCTTCTCTGGGCTAAGAGGTTCCAAGAGATTAGGAGAGAGTATATGCGAAAGCACTTTGGAAAGCTTAAGGAAAGCGACTGGTGCTTATTTAAGGTTAGCGCTCGCCTGCGACAGCTCGCTTATGAGGTTTGTGAGGGTGACGTTGAAGAGCTTAAAGAGATTGAAGACCTAGTTGATGAAATTACTGGGAAGGCTCTCGATATGGATTTGTCGGACTGTGTTGCTTGCAAAGAAGACAAAGAAGTCTAGGCCTCAAATTCACTTTTCTTTGGGAATTGTTTTTGCAACCATCTCCAGATGTCATTATTGACGTTCACAACTGGGTCGTCCGTGGAAAGGAACCGTGAGTTTTTGTAATCAAAGGTAGGTTTAGAATCGAAGATTTTAGGGTCATTAGAACGCTCGCTTTGACCAGCGTAATATAGATTCCCATAAATAGTGCGGATAGCATGGCAGTCTGGAAACGCATCTAGGACGTTTAACAACCACTTTTTATTGAAGATGAATGGGGTATGAAGCTCATAAGACAAAGCGATATCACCTTTAATTGCATCTCTACAGCCCCTTAATAATTTAGAATAAGCAGTAGGCCCTTGTGGTTCTAGTATTTTGATATGTTCATCTAGCGTGCATCTATATAGTGGCGTGATATAGTCAGTTGGTTTCATCACGAAGAAGTCGTCATGAAACATGATGAAGCTATCGGTTATCTCTTTGTTCTCGCACACCATCTTATACATGTTGTGAACCTTGTCCCATTTAGTGCGACCAGTTTGTGCAACTTTTACACGCACATCAGGCACAATATTAAGAGGGCATCCACCAAATATCCACACCCTCTTATGTGGCATATTGAAGTCAACTGAGCGAAGAGAGTAACGTAATTCCTCATTCTTAGTGCCATCTTTCACGAAGTAAACTATATCAAGTTCGGCAGTGTCCATACTATTAGTATAACAAAAAGCACCCTTAGTTTCACGGAATTAGGTGAGAACTGGCTCTCGTCAGGGTCTCACATTATTGGGCTCCTAGGCTTCATCAGTACTATTGCATAATGTTTTAAGCCCACTTTACGAATCGAAGTATTTCTACATTTCATCCTTTGGCTTATCGCCTCCCAGATATATTCCTCTCGGACTCCGGTCCAGCTCTAACCGTCTAGGGGGGTTTGTTGAGCTACTAATCCCGCAAAACTAAAGGTGCTTTCTGCTGTTTTTGAATCGCATCACTCTTATTACAAGTAACGCCTGCATTTAGAATATCACACTGCTACGATAGTGTCAACTACAAAAAACTCCCGAAAGGGAGTTTCTTGCACACTTCCTGAAGAATTTTCAGTGGAGGTGCCCGCATCTCTATTATACCACAAAATAACTCCCCGAAGGGAGTTACTTTGCCTACAAGTAATAGCTTATAAAGTCGTGTAGACTAGCAATACTCGAAAGCGTCGAACTCGATGATGAGACCGAAGACTGGGAAGGTAATACCAGTGCCAGTGTAAACGGTGTCAATCATACCAGCATACAACTTGTCACAGTCGTAAGGACGAATGTTTAGATGGTAACCATCTTTTTCAAAGTCGTAAGCTACGCGTGGGTCGAGGATAGCAACGTATTGCTTTTCGCCATCAGCAGACCACAATGGATATTGAGTGGTCATACCAGCAGCACCAGAACCA
>JAEEGL016437477.1_pt1 | contig 16108 bp, 15 predicted proteins | sample 9134231 | NCBI WGS metagenome assembly JAEEGL01 (sample SAMN16246548, study PRJNA631951) | gut metagenome | biome: gut microbiome; feature: rumen; material: fiber-attached | host: Bos | place: Iran: Karaj | collected 2018-10
CCCGCTTCGCCGCCGCCGGCTGCCGCGTCGTCGACAACTCCTCCTGCTGGCGGATGGACCCCGACAAGAAACTGGTCGTGCCCGAAATCAACGCCGACGTCCTGACGTCCGGCGACGGGATCATCGCCAATCCCAACTGCTCCACCATCCAGATGCTGCTGCCGCTCGCACCGCTCCACAAGGCCTATACCATCCGGCGCATCGTCGTCTCCACCTACCAGAGCATCACGGGAACCGGCCAGAAGGCCGTGGTCCAGATGGCGGCCGAACGCGAAGGAAAAGCGTGGGGAGAATACCCCGTTGTCTACCCCTATCCCATCGACGGCAACATCCTCCCGCACATCGACAGCTTCCTGGACAACGGCTACACGAAGGAAGAGATGAAGATGGTCAACGAGACCCACAAGATCCTGCGTGACGACCGTATCGGCGTGAGCGCCACCACGGTGCGCGTGCCGGTACGCGGCGGCCACAGCGAGTCGGTGAACCTCGAATTCGAAAAGCCGTTCGAACTGGAAGACGTCCGCGCCCTGCTGGCCGCCACGCCCGGGGTCGTCGTGCAGGACGACCCGTCCCGGAACGTCTATCCGATGCCGCTCTACGCGGAGGGCCGCGACGAAGTCTTCGTCGGCCGCCTCCGCCGCGACTTCTCCCTGCCCAGCGGCCTCAACTTCTGGTGCGTGGCCGACAACCTCCGCAAAGGCGCCGCCACCAACGCCGTCCAGATTGCGGAAGTGCTTCTGCAGAAAGGGCTCCTGTAGCCCGTTCTTTTTATATCTTTGCAGCCTCATAAGTAGGCTATGCAAATCGCACTCGACGGACACTACGGATACCGGCGGCTGATCAAGTCGTCGCTGCCGAGCATCATGATGATGATCGTGGTGAGCATCTACAGCGTCGTGGACGGCCTGTTCGTGTCGAACTACGTGGGGACGACGCCCTTTGCGGCCCTCAACGTCATCTGGCCCGCCATCATGCTGATCGGCGCGCTGGGCCTGATGATCGGCACGGGCGGAACGGCGCTCGTTTCGAAGACCATGGGCGAGGGCAACCGCGAAGGCGCCCACCGGCTCTTCACGATGCTGATCCAGTTCACCGTCATCCTGGCGCTCGTCTTCATGGTCCCCCTGTTCTTCCTGATGGAACCGCTGGCCCGGCTGCTGGGCGCGGAAGGGGAAATGGTGCGCCAGTGCGTCATCTACGGCCGCATCTGCACCATCGGCCTGCCCGGCTTCATGCTGCAGATGTTTTTCCAGTCGTTCTACATGACGGCCGAGAAGCCGCAACTGGGCACGGTGATGTCGATTGTCTGCGGGCTGACGAACATGACGCTGGACGCCCTGTTCATCGTCGTGCTCCACTGGGGCATCGCCGGCGCGGCGGCAGCCTCGATGATCGCCTGCTTCGTCGCCGGATTCTATCCGGTCTGGTACTTCTCGAGCAAGCGCAACACCAGCTCGCTGAAGATGGTCTATGCCGTGTTCAACCGCCACCACATCCGACAGACCTGCGTTAACGGACTCTCCGAGTACGTGGGCAACATTTCGTTCAACATCCTGGCCATCTGCTACAACCTGCAGCTGCTCCGGATGATGGGAGAGAACGGCGTGGCCGCCTATTCCGTGCTGCTCTACTACAGCTATGTGTTCGCCGCCATCTTCTTCGGCTACAGCATCACGGTGACGCCCATCGTCGGCTACAACTTCGGGGCGCAGAACAAGGAAGAGCTCCGGAGCCTGCTCCGGCACTCGATGGTCCTGCTGCTGGTGCTGGGGTTCCTGGTCACGCTGGTCGCGGAGCTGTCGGCGCGTCCCGCCGCCCGCCTCTTCGTGGGCTATGACCCCGGGCTTACCGACCTTACGGTGCGCGCCTTGCGGATATCGCTGGCCAGCTTCGTTCTGGTCGGCGTCAACCTGTTCGCGTCGGCCTGGTTTACGGGACTGAACAACGGCAAGGTGTCGGCCATGGTCTCTTTCGTCCGCAACCTGGTGCTGGAGCTGGGATTCGTCTTCCTGATGCCGGCCCTCTTCGGCCCCGACGGCATCTGGCTGGCCGTCGACGCCGCCGAGGTCTGCTGCCTGATCATCAGCCTCTCGCTGCTGGCAGCCTACCGGAAGCGCTACGGCTATTAAATGCCGCAGAATTCGTATATTTGTCCGAATTACCAATCACCACGACCATGAAAGCTGTGTTCCACTACCTGACCCTCCTGGCGCTGGCCGCGCTGCTGACGGGCTGCACCTCTTACCTGAATATGGACCCGGATGACTTCGAGGAGGCATCGCGATCGGCCAAGGCCCGCATCGTGGATGTCCGTACCCCGGAAGAATTCGCCGAAGGACACCTGCCGCGCGCCGTCAACTGCGACTGGAAAGCCGAGGACTTCCTGCAGCAGATGGAAGCGGCCTTCGATAAGACCGAACCGCTCTACGTTTACTGCCGCAGCGGCCGCCGCAGCGCCGAAGCGGCCAAGGCCCTGACGAAAGCCGGCTACGAAGTCTGCAACATGACCGGCGGCATCGAAGGCTGGAAGGCCGAGGGGAAACCCGTCACGAAATACGAGGTGGAGCGTTTCATCTCCATCCAGACCCACCCGGTGGACATCACGCTGATCAAGCACGGCACCCTGGCCATTGCCTACGAGGACATCACCATCCAGATCGACCCTGTCACCAAGCTGGGCAAGGAAACCGACTATGCGACCGAATTCCCGAAAGCCGACGTCATCCTGGTCACCCATGAGCACGGCGACCATCTGGATCCGGCGGCGATCGAGGCCCTGACCGACGACGAGACCCTCCTGATCCTGAACCCGCGCAGCCGCGACCAGCTCGGCTGGGGCGATGCCATCAAGAACGGTGAACAAAGGCGGCTGGCCAATGACATCCTCCTGGAAGCCGTTCCCGCCTACAACACCACGCCCGGCCGGGAAAATTTCCATCCGAAAGGCAACGGCAACGGCTATGTCCTGACCATCGACGGCCTGCGCATCTACATCGCAGGCGACACGGAAGACATCCCCGAGATGGCGGAGCTCAAAGATATCGACGTGGCCTTCCTTCCTGTGAACCAGCCCTATACGATGACCGTTGAGCAGTGTGTCAACGCGGCGAAGACGATTCACCCGAAGGTCCTCATCCCCTACCACTTCGGCCAGACCGACCTCTCCGCCCTGCCGTCCCTCCTCCCCGACATCGACGTACGCCTCCGCCAGCTGCAGTAGGCCGGATCCTGCTATTCTTCGTAGATGTCTTCCTCCAGTTCGGTCCCTTCGGGGTCGGGCTGGTAGTCGAGGATGTCGCCGGGGACGCAGTCCAGGACCTTGCAGATTTTGTTTAAGGTAGTGAAGCGGATGGCGCGGCCCTTGCCTGTCTTCAGCAGGGAAAGATTGGTCATCGAGATGCCAATCTTCTCCGAGAGTTCCGAGAGCTTCATGTGCCGCTCCCAGAGCACTTTATCGAGATTGACGGTAATCATATCGCAAGGTTGCTGTCTTTTGCGGTAAGATAGGCCATTTTGTAGAGTCCTGCGAAAAGGAGGACGACCAGCGGGACGAAGATCGTATTACTGTCAAGCACGGAGTTCGTGCCGCCATGAAGCACATCAGCATAGTTGGAGCGGACGAAGGTCACAAGGACGGTAACCAGTGCCGCCCAGCGAATGAGGGCGATGTTGGATTTCGGAAAGATTACCCCGTTTTTCAAAGAGCGGTTGGTGCGCACCAGAAAGATGACGCAGAATACATAGAGAAGGGTCACGCCGATGAACCGTCCAGCAATGATGAAGATCTGCCAGGCGAGTTTATCCGGATTCCAAACCACGCGCTGTTGCTCCGGATTCAGCCACAGTTGGTGGATCATTTGAATATAGATGAACACGACGCTGAACGTCGCAAAAAACAAGATGGCAACGGAAAGCCACTTGATGCTCTTAGGGGTTGAAATCTTCATTTTCCGGTTATTTTGATTCTGCCGATTGCAAAGGCAAAGATAATACCAATTTTACGAATTTCATAAATTATTTTTACGAAAAACATAAATTTGGCATAGTCATTGGTACAGGAAGCGGGCATGAAAACCTTCTCTCACTTTGCACTTGTTCTGCTCCTTGCCATCTTGCCTTCCGTGGCAAAAGGCCAGGAAAAAGATTCTTTGGCGATTCATTCCTTCGACACGGACAGCCTGCAGCGGCTCACGGAGAGCGTCATCCGCTATCGCGTAAGCAGATTGATCCCGTCCATCCTGGATATCCCGATGGAATACCTGAGCCCGGAACAGCGCAGGGCAAAGATCGAGCGGGATGCCGCGCTAAGAGTCAGCGCCTCCATGGCCATGACTTTTGAGGCGGAGAAACCACCCTTGCTCATCCAATATATCATCAAATACAGCAACTACATGTTCCACAACGACTACGGTCTGGCCGGCAAAGCCATCCCCCAGCGCGGCGGCCTCTATTACATCTACATCCCCGCGCAGCCCTACCGTCCCGACGACAGCGGGCATTAGATTCACACGACATCCCGTGATGGTTTGGACCGAAATGTGTATCTTTACGTCATATTTCAAAAGATGCGCTGGTTTGAACGTTTCTTGCTGATGGCCGTAGTCGGCCTTTTCGTGTGGTCCTGCACCTACACGAGCCCTGTTGCCGGCTTACTGGACCGGGCTGAACAGGAGCTGGAAGCTGCGCCGGACAGCGCATTCGTGCTGCTCGATTCGATGGACCGCTCGCTGCTGGAGACGCCGGAACTCAAGGCCCGCCACGCGCTGCTGTATTCACTGGCGCTTGAAAAAGTGGGCGTGGATATCTCGAGCGACAGCATCATCCTCATTGCAATGGACTATTACCAGCGAGTGGGCGATGCGGAGAACCTGGCCCGGGCCGAATCGTGCCGCAAAAGGCTTCTTGCGCGTGCGGCCCAGCTCAATCCCGCCGACACGCTGCGGATGCAGGGGGCGAAGATCCTCGAAGAGCGCTACCGCGACAAGACGGCGCTGGTCGACAAGGAGCGAAATCAGCGGAAAATCGTAATCATCTCGCTGCTGGCGATTGCCCTGTTAATCATAGTGATCCGGATTGTCGTGCGTAAGCTTCGGCAGCGTCCCGATGAAAAGGCGATGGCCGTCATCCGGCAGCGGCTGTCTGTGCTCGACAAGGTCATCGCCTCTCGCATTTCTTCGGACGGAAAGGCCCTTGACACAGCTGAAGAGGAGATCGACGTCCTCATGGCAGACCGGGAGGAGTTCCTTCGCTCCACCAAGATTGTCTTCGAGGAAAGCCATCCCAAGTTTATCGCGTACCTGCAGGACAAGGGCCTTACGGACTGGGAAATCGGCTACTGCTGCCTCTACACCCTCGGCCTCAAGGGCAAGGACATCGGCGAATACATCCAGAAAAAGAGGCATTACATCATCAGTCATGAGATCCGCCAGAAACTCGGCCTGGACGAGCACGACACGAACCTCAGCATCTGGCTTCGGCAGCTGCTGATGGACATGGAAGGCTGATGTAAAACTTTCCAGATTCTTACGGGACGAAAATTTTCAGTCCTATGCTGAATATCAGTCGTTTACGGGCTGATATTTTTATTTCCCACCCTATCGTGTAAAACTTTTCCCGGATAATTTTGCCTTTGCAAAACGCAAGGAAAAGCCATGAAAACAAAGACAATGATTCTTACTGCAGCTGCGCTGGTCATAGGCCTTGCCGCCAGGGCGCAGGAACCCGAAACCGCACAGCCCGATTCCCTCGGAACCATCCAGAACCTCAAAGAATCCACTGTTGTGGCCCGGCAGGAACTCATCACCACAGACGCCGACAAACTCACCTACAATGTGCAGGCAGATCCGCTCGCCGAAGGCAGCAATCTCATCGACATTCTGCGGAATGTGCCGATGCTCAGCATCAACGGTGAAGAGAAAGTCCTACTGAACGGCTCCTCGGATTACAAGGTCCTCGTGAACGGAAGGCCTACGGGAATGCTGGCCCGGAACTTCAACCAGCTCATCAAGAGCATTCCGGCCTCCTCCATCAAGGAAATCCAGGTCATCACCAATCCCCCCGTCAAATACGATGCGGAAGGCATCGGCGGCATTATCAATATCGTGATGGCCAAACGCCTGAAATCCGGCTACAACGGCTCTCTCGCCGCACAGGCAGGTACGCTCGGCTCGGCAGGCGGCAGCGGTTATATCAATGGCCAGCTGGGCAAATTCACACTCAGTGCCAATGCCAGCGGGACCTGGTTCCCGAATCCGCAGGTACACGGCCTGACGGATATTGAAAACTACACCAGCGAGACCAACCGCTACCAGTGCCTGGACTTCACAAGCGAAAACAAATACGCTTCCGGCGCGTTTTCCCTGGAGGCAAGCTACGAGCCGGATTCCTTGAACCTCATTACCCTCTCTGGATGGGCCAATTTCCAGAAGATGGTCATGGATTATGACATCACGGAAACCTTCTGGAACACCCGCCATATCAAAACCGTTGAAATGCTGGAGCCCACGGTCCGCAGAAACCGTTACAGCACCTTCTCCGGGGAACTGGCCTACCAGAAAACTTTCCGGAATGATGGCGGGATCCTCTCCTTCAGCTACTCCATCGACGGCAATCCCAACAGCACCGAAAACGATATCATCGTCGTGCCCGTCCTGAACTACCCGGACTACCACCGTCACTCTTACAATACCGAGCACACCATCCAGCAGATCGGCCAGATTGACTACTTCGCCACCCTGCGGAAGAAGCACCAGATAGAAGCTGGCGCCAAATACACGTTGCGCTCCCACGTGGCTGATTCACAGGACGAACTGTGGGATTATGCAGCGGAACAGTGGGTCGTCGACAACTCCAACGTCAACGACCTGGACTACAAACAGCACATCTTTGCCGCCTACGCCAGTTACGGTTACAGGTTTTCTAAGCTCACCCTGAAAGCCGGTACCCGGCTGGAATACACGTTGAACCGGGGTGTCTCCAAGAGTGCTTCCGAGGATATCACCTTCGACAACAGCAACTTCAATGTAGTGCCCTATCTGAACGCGGCCTGGCAGATTGACCCCAGGAATACGCTCTCTGCTACTTACACCCGTCGTCTGGGCCGCCCGAGCGTGGATTACCTCAATCCTTATGTTTTCGAGGAATCTCCCTTCAGCCGGATGCACGGCAATCCCGACTTGAGGACCGTGGTCTCCGACGCACTGACACTCACATACCGCACCCGGGGTAAAAAGTGGGATCTGATGGTCCGTACCTACGGCAGTCACTGCGGAAACAAGATCGAGTACCTTTCCACCGTCTATCCGGATGGTGTCAAAATCTCGACCTATGAAAATGCGGTTACTTACAACCATATCAATGAAATGGTGAGTTTCAACTGGAGTCCCGGCGAGCGGTTCAACCTCCAGACCTCTGCGCAAGTAGGATACAACCATTTCTACGCGCCTTCCCTGGACCAGAAAAACGACGGCATCGAGTGGGCATTCGACCTGAACAGCAATATCGCCCTATGGAAAGGGGCTACGGCATTTGTGTTCGGCAGCATCTCCGGCGGCGAAACCACCCTCCAGCGCACCTACCATGGTGTAGACTATGTGTACTCCCTGGGGCTGCGCCAGGGCTTCCTCCAGAACCGCCTCATCCTCACCGCTACGGCCATCATGCCCTTCCAGAACCGCTACTACGGTCCCGCGCGGGACACGTATGCCGAGAACTACCATCAGCACAATGAATCCTGGTACAGCCCCCGCCAATTCCGCTTCAGCCTCACCTGGCGCTTTGGCAAAACCAGCATCAACTTCAAGCACGCCAGGAAAACCGAGGTCAGCGATAAACTGTGATTGCCCGGACGCAATAATTCTCCTTTTTGAGCATCATTATTTTAAAATTTGAAGAAAATGAAACACACGAATCTACTATTTTGTCTTCTGACCGTCGCATTATTAATGGGAACAGCCACAGCCAGCCCGGCACAGGAAAAAGGCCGGTTCCAAGGAAACATCAAAGGCAGCGCGCTGCCGGGCATTTACTGGGACCCACATTACATGGCTGACATCTCGCTCGGTTGGCGCTTCAACGAAAAACGTTTCCTCGGTCTGGGAACCGGATGCCATTGGATCAAGCAGTGGGACGATTCCGACCCCAACCGTACGAACGGCTTCGTGCCGGCGATCCCTCTATTTGCGGACTACTTACGCTATTTTCCTTTCGCAAAACATCCCCGCAATGCATTCTATCTGGGGTTGGAAACGGGCGGCGCATACTATGTGAATAAAATGCCTTTCAAGGACCAAACCAAACGGCTGTTCCCCTACCTGAACGGCAAGTTGGGCTTCGATTTCAGCATCTACAAAAACCTTGGCATTAACATCGGCTGTAACCTCATCTGGGGTTGCTATCATGGAATGTCCATGACCGGCGGCGGAGGCCACGGTATTGCCCTGGATATCGGCTTCAGATTCTGACGCCAGCCTTCAGAAGCTCCTTTATAAATAACGCCAATGATAGAAGAAATAGAGGAAACCCTTAACGCCTCTCAATCCGGAATGCAACCTCCTCTGGGTGGTCGATGAGGAGCTGGCCGTGGTTGAGCCCGGGGAGGACCTCGACGTGGGCTGACGGGCAGAGGGAGAGGAGATGGCGGGCCTGCGGCTTGGCGGCGAAGGCTTCCTTCGTGCCGTACCAGTAGTGGATGTCAGGGCCGCTGATGGATTCCAACTTGTTGGTATAGACGGATTTATAGCCTTCGAGGACGGCCTGGCCGCCGCCATAGGGATAGACTTTCTTCATTTCGTCGAGCAGCACATCGAAATAGTGGGAATGGAACACCCGGCGCCAGAATCCCGTCCAGTGATAGCAGCTCCATACATTGAAACACTGATAGTAGCGTAGAGGGCCGACCAGCCATCGCGGCAGGGGCAACAGCGGTGCGGCATCGAGGAAGGCATGCGCCACGACGATTTCGTTCCGCTCCAGCATCCGCGAAAGAATCTTCCCGCCGAGCGACAGGCCGTACGCTGCGTCCAGCCGACCGCCGAGATGCTCCAGCACGTAGCGGTTCGCCTGTGCCGCCTGGTCGTCTACCGAGGTAAACCGGGAAGGCGTTCCGATCCGGAAGCCGTCCACGGCGCAGGCAACGATGTGAAAACGGTCCTGCAGCAGAGCGACCAGGGGCTGGAAAATCTCGTGCGAGACGCCCAGGCCCGGAAGGAGCAGCAACGTAGGCTTTGAAGTATCTCCGTAAGTGTAAAAGTCCATCGCTATTTGCGGCAAATCGGGAACGGAAGATAGCGGCCCGTCCGCTTTTTATAATTCTGGTAGGCTTCTCCGAAGTCCTTGGCGAGGCGTTTCTCTTCGCTGCGGACCTGCAGGGTCAGCAGGATGGCCTGGACGAGGAAGACGGCCAGGGGCCACCACGACCCAAGGTAGATCAGCCAGCCGAGGTCGTAGAGGTAGATGCCCAGCAGCATCGGGTTGCGGCAGATCCGGTACGGCCCGCCGGTCATCAGTTCCTTCGTCCGCGGCGCCACCTCGTGGCCATATGCGTCGAACGGATTGCCTTTGCCGACCTTCCGCATATAGGCGATGCTCCAGATGCTCAGTGCCAGCCCGACGACAGCCAGCAGCACGGACAGGACGCACCGGAGCGTCGACTCCGGCACATAGGGGCAGGGCCTCCCGGAGACCCACCACATCACGGCAGGGATGCCTATGACGAAGATCAACAGCCCCAGCAGGTAGCCTATACTGTCTTTGGATGAATGCATATTATGAGATGATTTGTTCCAGTTGAAGAAGAAAACGTTTCTTGTCGAGGCCGGCGGCATAGCCGGTCAGGCTGCCGTCGGCGCCGATGACCCGGTGGCACGGAACGATCAGCGCGACGGGATTGTGGCCGACGGCACCCCCGACCGCTTGCGCGGATAGCCGCTGCTGACCTCGTTGCCCGGCGATGCAGGCGGCGATCTCGCCGTAAGTCATCGTCTTCCCGTAGGGAATCGTCAGCAAGACGTCCCAGACAGCCTCGCGGAACGGCGTGCCGTGCAGCGCCAGCGACGGCACAAAATCCGGCACTCCGCCGGCGAAATACACGTCCAGCCACCGGCAGGTATCTTTGAAGACGGGCAGACGGCCTGGCTCCATGATCGTATCGGACCCGGCGCCGAAATACCGCTGCCGGTCGAACCACAGTCCGACCAGCGCATGCCCGTCGCTCGCCATCGTCATCCCGCCCAGCGGGGAATCATAGTGCCAGAGGTAATCCATTTATGCAAAGATACATACTTGTCCCAAAATGGGCAAATCCCCCTTCGCGTCCGTTGCAGGCGGGCAATATGCCCGGGGCTTGCGCAGGATAATGATTATGCTTATTTTTGTAGCAACATGAGCAATGTATGCTACATACCGATGCTGGAGGGGCAGAGGCCGGAGGTGAAGGCGTGGCTGGAGGCGGCGCAGGAGCGATACGGGATGCGGTTCGTCCTGCTGCCGCAGGCTGACTGGAACAACGACCTGACGCCGTGGCCGGCGGAGCCGGTCTTCAAGAAGGGCAAGGCCTTCGGCGGGCACGCCGAGGCCTATTTGCGCCAGCTGGAGAACGAGACAATCCCCGACCTCGAGAAGAATCTGGGCATCGTCCCCGACGAACGCTGGCTGCTTGGCGTCTCCCTTGCCGGGCTGTTCGCCGTATGGGCGACAGCCCGCAGCGGCCTTTTCACCCGCGTCGGCGCCATCTCCGGCTCGTTCTGGTACCCGGGCTTCCAGCAGTGGCTGCGCGGACAGGACCTCGCCCTGAAGGCCGCGTACCTCTCGCTCGGCCGCAAGGAAGCCGAGGGGAAGAACCCGCACCTGAAAGACATCGCGGAGCAGACCCTGGAAGTGGCCGGCATCCTGAAGGAGAAAGGCGTTGACACCGCCTTCGACTGGACGGAAGGCACCCATTTCGCCCCGGTCATTCCGCGGCTGGAGCGGGCACTCAACCATTTGTCGGGAACAAATTCCTGACAAATGCGTATATAATGTACGGAAAACAAACTGATACTACCATGAAACGTTCCCACAAGACTATCGCGTATATCGCCATCGGCTTCGTCGTGCTGCTCATCGCATTCGGCTCCTGCACCAAGATGGTCGACAACTCCGAGATCGGCATCAAGTTCAAGAAGTTCTCGCTCACCGACCAGGGCGAACTCATCTCGACGCAGGTGTCAGGTCTGACGTTCTATAACCCGATCACGACCAGCGTGTTCACCTATCCGGTGTATATCCAGCGCGTGGACTATGCGCCGTTCAACGTCACCACGAAGGACGCCGCGACCTTCTCGATGGACCCGCTGCTGGCCTACCAGCTCGACCGGGCCAAGGCTTCGTATGTCTTCAACAAATACCGCCGCTCGCTCCGCGACATCGAGCAGGGCTATATGCGCACCTGCATCTACGACGCATACCGCATCAGCGCGAACAACTACACGTCCGACGAACTGATGGGCAACCGCGCGAAGTTCGAGCAGGAGGTCCGCCAGATGCTCGAGAAGTCGCTCGGCGCCGAAGGCTTCATCGTATCGGAGTTTACCTCGCAGATCACGCCGCCCCAGTCGCTGAGCGCAGCCATCGAGGCGAAGAACCAGGCCATCCAGGAAGCCCTCAAGGCCGAGAACCTGGTGAAGCAGGCCGAGGCCAACGCCCAGATCGCCATCGCCAAGGCCAAGGGTGAGGCGGAAGCCACGAAGGTGAAGGCCGACGCCGAGGCATACTACAACCGCACCATCGCCGCTTCCCTCAGCCCGATGATCGTCCAGGAAGACTGGATCGAGAAGTGGAACGGCGAGCTGCCGCAGATTGTCACCTCCGGCAACAACGGCCTGATGTTCGACCTGTCCAATATCAAGAAATAGGAAAACCATGAAAAGACTCTCCTTCCTCCTGCTGTGCCTGCTGGCACTCGCATCCTGCCAAACCCCGAAACAGTCGCAGCCCGCGTTCGTGGTCCAGGTGTCGCTGGGCGGCTGGAACCAGCCGGACTATACGGCAGACCAGATTGTCAGCCGCATCGATTCCGTGTGCTGCCTGATTCCCGTCGAAAAGGTCATCATCGGCTGGAGCCTCGACAAGGATATCTACCGGCAGGTCGGCGAGTACCTGCATGCGAAGGGCATCAAGATGCTGATCTGGCTTCCGGTGTTCGCGGAGACGGAGGAAGTCTGCGACAATACGCCCGCCGTCGACCTCTGGGGGCACGTGCCCGCCAACTACGACCTGGCGGCCGGCGAAGGCTTCCGCTTCAACTGCCCCACCGACCCGCAGAACGCGGCGAACGTGGTAGACGTCTACGACCGCTATTTCAGCGACTGCGGCTTCGACGGCGCCTTCCTCGACCGCATCCGCACCCAGTCGTTCGTCAGCGGCGTGAGCGGCGTGCTCAGCTGCGGCTGCCCGATCTGCGCCGAACACTTCGCAGCGGAAGGCATTGACCTCGAGGAGGTAAAAGCCGCCTGGGAAGCCAAGGGCGACCGTTTCCTCTCGGTCACCGGCTACACGCCGGAGACCGGATTCCAGTTTGAAGACCCGCTCGCAGCGCGGTTCTTCGAGGCGAAGGGACATATCGTCAGCGGCGCGGTGGCCGCCGTCGCCGACAGCCTCCGAAGCCGGGGCCTGGAAATCGGCATGGACCTGTATGCGCCGTTCATGGCGCCGTTCGTCGGCCAGGACTATGCGATCCTGGCGCGCCACGCCGACTTCATCAAGCCGATGCTCTACCGCCAGACCTTCGCGCCGGCCGGCATGGGCTTCGAGTATGAGCTGCTCCGCAAGGCGGTTCCCGGAGCCACGGGCTATCCGGAATTCAAGATGGACGCCGCATTCCTCTCGTCCCAGCTGGAAGCGATGGCTTCATATCCCTGCAAGAAGTACCCGGGCATCGAGATCAACTACCGGGCGGATATCGCGCCGACCTCCCCTGCGTACGTGACGGAATCCCTGGAGGCCGTCGCACAGCACGGCTTCGAAGGCCTCGTCCTTTCCTGGAACATCATGGAAGCCCCGGACGCGCACATCGCATGCCTGGGCAAAAGATGACGGTCAATCAGAGACCAATAGCCCGGAGCAGTTCTGACGCAGCCTTCACCAGACCTGTCTTTGCGGCGATGCACTGTTCTGCCGTATCGTTGTAAACCCGAACAGCGATCAGATAGTCGAGCAGGGAAGAGTCTCCCTGAAGATATGCCGTACGACGGCTTTCCAGGATAGTCGCGGCATCTTCCTGCATCGTGTCGGAACATTCCTGTGCCACCTGCAGTGCCGACTGCCACGAGACCAGGGCCTGCTGCACCTCTGATATAATCTGCTGCCGAGCCGCTTCGCAGGCAGCCTCCGCCTGCAGGACGGACCGCTCGGCGGCCAGCCGTTCTCCCCGGTTGAGGCGCGAGAACTTCAACGGCACCGCCAGACCCACGGAAAGGCCATGAAACTGCGGGGCTGGGGCAATTTCATTGCGAACCTCGGTATTGTAGGAATAGCCCGCACTCAGTTCGACTTCGGGGGCTCGGGAAGCCTTGACCAATGCAAGATTCCGTTTTGAGAGCGTTTGGGACAATTCGGCAGCGCGTAGATCGGCACGATGTTCCAGTGCCAGTTCCAGCATCTCCTGTGGTGTGCACATGGGAACCCCCAACTGTATCTCCTTTTCCGAAACATTCGGGAAGGACATCCCACCCGAATAGAGTGACAGGGTATTCAACGCATTGACATAGTCTGCCTCTGCAGACAGATACTCCGCGCGAAGGGCGCGGGCTTCGATGCGGGACTGCCGTGCGTCCACCTGACTCACATCACCCAGGACCGCTTTAAGGCTGTCAGAAGCCGCCACCTGCTCCATACCTTCCCAGGAAGAGCGCTTGACTTCCACCAGAGCCCTGGCCTGCTGCGCCTGCACCCAGGCCAGGATGGCCTCCGCCTTGAGGTTGCGGAACCAGTCATCCAAAGCGGCGCGGGTAATCTCCTCTTCGCTGCGTGCCACATTAATGCGCGCCCGACGCACATTCCCCAAGCTAAAAGCATAGGAGAGTCCGGTTTCCACGGTCTGGCCCATCTGCAACGACCAGTCCTGATTGTTGCCATATTCCACGGAAAACGAGGGATCGTTGAACACGCGGGCGGCCTCGGTCAGCGCTTGGGCAATGTCAACGGAATAGCGCTCAGCCATGTAGGCAGCATTGTGCTGCTCAACGGCTCTCAAATAATCGTTGAAATCCTGTGCATATAATGCTGCGCTCATCAATGACAGCGCAAGCAGCACGCTAGAAATCTTCATCATTCCTTTCAGGTTTTTGTTCCTGGCGCTTTTCCATCTGATAATAGAGCGTCGGGAGGATATAGAGTGTGATGATGGTCGAGAACAGCAGGCCATAGACAATGACCGTGGCCAGCGGCCGCTGGACGTCAGAACCGATGCCCGTTGCCAGTGAAGCCGGCAGCAGGCCGAGAATGGCCACCGTGGCGGTCATCAGCACGGGACGGAGCCGGTGGGAAGCGCCTTCGATGACGGATTCTCGCAGCGGTGTGCCATGCTGTCTCAGATGATTGATGTGCGATATCATAATCACACCATTCTGGATGGTCAACCCGAACAGGGCGATGAAACCGACTGCCGAGGAAACATTGAAGGTCATTCCACGGACATTGAGCGCCAGCAGGCCACCGAAGAGTGCCAGCGGCAGCAGAACGATAAGCAGCCCGGCCTGTCGGAAACTACGGAACGCACCATACAGCAGGATGAACATAATGGCCAGTACAAATGGAATGATGACGGCAAGCCGGGAATAGGCCCTGCGTTGGTTCTCGAACTGTCCGTCCCATTTGAGGGAATGCTTTACATGGTCGTATTCCACCCCATCACGGATAAGGGCGTCGGCTTCCTTTAGAAAAGTGGACAGGTCCTTGCCACGCAGATTGACGCGCACTGTCAATTGCCTTTTTCCCATTTCCCGAGTAATGAAACTGGCGCCGAGCTTTGTCGTCACTTCCGCGACAGCCGAAAGAGGAATGCGAGACCCCGAAGACGTAGTCAGTGTCAGGGCTGCTATTTTTTCGGGTGTATCACGCACATCCTCGCGAAACCGGCAAATGACATCGTACACGCGATCACCAATATAGACCTGTGACACTGCCCGGCCACCGATGGCTGTTTCCACGAGTTTGGCAATATCGGAAACGTTGACCCCATAGTAAGCGGCCTTTTCACGGTCAGCCGTAATCTGGAGCTGCGGCAGCGGCGGTTCCTGGTCGATGATCACGTCGGTTGCACCGGAGATGCCGGCTATGATGCGCTCCACGTCTTCGGCTATGCGACGGTCTTCGACCAGGTCTTCCCCGTAAATCTTCATTGCCAGATCGCTGTGTGCGCCTGCGATCTGGTCCATCACCATATCGATGATGGGCTGGGAAAAGCCCACTCTGTAACCGGGCATCCTGGCAATGGTATCCGCCATCTGCAAGATGAGATCTTCCTTGCTCTTGCCCCATTTCCATTCTGAATACGGCCTCAGACCGATGCAGACTTCTATATGCGAGGAAGTGAACGCTTCTGCTCCTTCATCGTCACGACCGACCTGGGTCATCACATAGGTCACTTCGTCAAATTGCTTCATCTTGTTGCGGAAGGTATTCGCCATTTCCGTCGATTTCTCCAGCGAAATGCCCGGAGGCGTCTGGACCTGGATCCAGATGCCGCCCTCATCAAGATTCGGCAAGAAATCCTTACCCACGGTAACGATCATCACGATCACGGCCACGAGAACGGCGGCGATGCCGATAAACACTTTCCGGGGCTTTTCCATCAGCGAACCGGTCTGCTGGCGATAGGCCAGATTCATCCGCGTCAATACTTTGTTATGATAGACCTTTTGCGGCTTCCGATAGATGGCGTAGGCCAGTCCCGGAATCAGAAGCAGCGCCACTGACAGTGCACCGACCAGCGCATAGCCCACTGTAAAGGCCATCGGCGTGAAGAGCTTCTTCTCAATCCGTTCAAATGCGAACAACGGCATATAGGCCACGATGATGATGAGCGTGGCGAAGAAGATCGGCTTGGCCACCTCCAGGACACGGTGGA